>Ga0307420_1000445_pt1 | contig 19239 bp, 15 predicted proteins | sample SalMarWE160240MG_2_FD_202167 | JGI IMG/M metagenome (GOLD analysis project Ga0307420, IMG submission 202167) | Salt marsh sediment microbial communities from the Plum Island Ecosystem LTER, Massachusetts, United States - WE1602-40 | ecosystem: Environmental > Aquatic > Marine > Intertidal zone >... | reverse complement strand
CAGGAAGGAGCTTCGATTTCTCGGAGCGGGAAATCGAGAGGGTGGCGATAATCGAGATCCGGATCGAAGAGGTCACCGGCAAGCAGGGGTAAGACTCAGCGCGGAATAATCCAGTAGGTGATCCTGCCTTTGACGGTGCGTGTGGTGGGTGCTATGGGCGGGAATTTCCAGAGTCTCAAGGCATCCTGGACCGCGGTGTCCATTTCTGTGTTCCCCGAACCCTTCACCACCCTGATGTCCCGCAGCACTCCCTGAGCGGTCAGTTCGAAGGAAACCACCACCTGCAGGTCCCGCCCCTCTCGCTTCGCAGAGTCGGGAATCCGGGGCTTGGGCTTCTGGGTGGGATCCCGACCCGGGGAGGAATCCTCCCACTGGATGTCGTAGTCCCGACCCTTCTGGGCCGAGGCGGATTGCGTTTCCGTGGACGGCAGGGTAACCGGCTCCGCCTCCCGGGTGCCGTTCGGGGCGTCCGGCTGGCCCGGCTGGCCGATGATCTTTTCCAGGTTCTGTATTTCGTCTCCCAGAATCAGGGGCTGGTCCGGCTCGTCCATGGGTTTGACCACGTTCTCCTGCGTCACTGGAGCCTGCTGGGCCGCTACGGTAGGCTGCTGGTTCCGGGTCTGAGCAGGCGGGTTCTCGTCGCCTGTGGAGTCGGGGGGAAGGAGGTGCTTGTCGCCGCTCGGTTTTTGCGCCTCACCCAGGAAGGTCAGGGGAGAATGGCTGCGCGCAGCGGGTTGAGTCTCCGGGGTCGGCACCGGGCGCAGAAGGGGCAGGCTGGAGGCGGCACTGCCCCGGGCCTGCTCTGTGGAGCTCTGCTCGACCCGGGGTTGCTCCCTCTCCATCCGTGGAAGCTGCCGGGGCTCCTCCGCCTTCTCGATCACCGGGGCTACCTCCGGAGTCTCCCCCAGGGTGACGTACAGCGGCCCGGTGTATTCGGGAATCCGGGTCCGCTCGATCTTCAGCGCCAGCTGGAGCACCAGCAGCAGGATGAAGTGCACCAGAATTGCTAGAAATACACTGACTACCAATCGTTCGCGCATCGCTAATCCCGGGTTCTCAGATTGACTCCCTTGAAACCGTTTATCCGAAGCACGTCGAGGATCTCCACCAGCAGGCTGTAAGAGATGGTCCGGTCTCCTTCCAGGACTACGGTCCTGATCTGCTCCTTCTCCGCCTCGGTGATTTCCGCCAGCCGGCTGCTCAGGCTGGCCAGAGTGTGCCGTTCCTTGTTGAAGTAGATCTCATCCCTGGCAACGACGGTGATCACCAGCTTGCTCATGGCCACCGGCTCCGCGGTTTGGGAGGAGGGAAGCACCAGAGAGATTCCCGGGGTGATGATGAAGGTAGTGGAGACCATGAAGAACACCACCAGCTGGAACACCACGTCGATCATGGGAATCAGGTTCGGAGTCGACTGCGTGCTGAGCCGCCGTTTAAAGCGCATGGACCGATCCCTCCAGCAGCAGAACCAGCTCGTTGACCCTGTTCTCCAGGCGCAGGATGATGTGGTTCACCTTGGTGACCAGGTAGTTGTAGAAGATGATCGCCGGGATGGCCACGATGATTCCGGCAGCCGTGGTGATCAGGGCTTCGGCGATGCCCCGGGCCAAAAGAGCGGGATCCCCCACTGCTCCGAACTGGCCCAGAACCCCGAAGGCGCGAATGTTGCCGGTTACCGTACCCAGCAGGCCCAGAAGCGGGGCCAGGGTGGCGATGGTGCCCAATGCGGACAAGGAGCGCTCCAGCTTCGGTGTTTCCAGGCTGGCCGCGTCCAAAATGGCATCCCGGATCGCCTGCTTGGGCTGATTGCGGTACTCGATGCCGACCCTCATCAGGTTGGTTATGGGACTCGGGTGCTGCTCGCAGATGGCCATGGCTTCGTCATGGTGTCCCTTCTCCAGGGTGGCCTTCAGACGCCTTATCAAGCTCTCCTCATCGACCCTGATGTGGCGAAAGTACAGCAGACGCTCGATGATGATCACCACGCCGATCAGGGAAAGCAGCAGAATGAAGTACATGACGATGCCGCCCTTCATAAAAACTTCCAACATAGCTTCGCTCCTACAGATTGATCTGTACTTTTATGGTTCCTCTCAGCCCGGGAGCCTCGTAGCCGTCCCAGGCGTAGAGCCCGCCGGAGGGCAGTCGGGTATTGAGTACCGTTTCCCCCAGAACGGGATGGAGAAGATCCTCGATTTCAGCGATCAAGGAGATCGTGTCCGTAATATTGTAGAATCCGCCTGCCGATAGCAGCGGCGTGAGCGCTGCATCGCCGATCGCGAACTCCAGGCTGGCATCGCCGCCCCAACGGGTCGCCGCATCATTGCCCTGGATCTCCACGATAGCGGAATGAAGCGGAGCCCCCGGAGCTCGATCCAGGAACTCCGTATGCAGCCCGGCGCTCAGGGTGATCAGGGCGCCCAGGTTCCAGCGCAGCCTGGCGTCGGTGTTGAGCTGCACCGCGGAGTATTGGGGGATGGTGAACAACCCGTTTGCGGGGTCTGGCGGGTTCCCGTCGGGCCAGAGCAGGGCGGAGCTCCACGCCAGCAGTGCCTGGGCCTGAAGGGACAGATTCTGGGTCAGGGTGAAGCTCATCCCCAGATCGGCGAACCAGCCGTGATCGTCCGCCGGTGCGCTCACAAGTAGGTCCGGAAGCGGAAAGCCGGCCAGCAGATCGGCGTAGTTCAGCGGCACGACCCGGTAGCCCCCGCTGGCCTGAAAGGAGAAGGTGGAAAAGGGGGTTCCCGAGAGGGAGAGGGAAAAGGGAAACAGGTGATCGAGCTCGCTGTTCCACATCCACCCGCCCCGGGCTTCGAAGCGGTAGTTCTCCAGGAACTCGGCTCCGAAGAAGGCCTGCAGGCCGGCGCGCTGGAGGTCATCGGTCACACCTCCGGACACGGATCTGTAGGTGAAGTCGCCCTCCAGCCCCAGCCAGATGCCCCTGTGCCGGAACTCGAGGGATGCCAGCGGTGCGATCAGGATCTCTGTCGTGTCCAGAGGAGTCGTGCCGGTCAGCAGCTGGGAGGCGAAAGAGCCTTCGGTCTGTGCTTTCAAGGTGAAACGCTCTCCCACAGGCTGTTCCAGGCGGACAGCCAGCCCGCCCTGGCGATGCACGTGGGACAAATAGGTGAGGGTCTCCTGCTGCAGGCCCCGCTCCTGATCCTGGAACAACCCCTCGAGCTCCAGGCCCAGAGAGCCCAGGTGGAACTTGATCCCCGCCTCCAGACGATCCTCCCGGGTGTGAAAACCCGACCCGGCTGCCTCGCCGTCCGCCCCGGCGACCCCGTCGAGCATCTCGTGGAGGAAGCGCAGCTTGAAGCGGGGTTCCTCCCCGCCGATTCTGTTGAGGGAAATCTGGCTGTAGAGGTGGCTCAAGGTCCCTGCGCCCAGGATGGCCTGGGCGGACAGCCCGGAGCTTCGCTGCCCGCCGATCAGATCGCGGCTCTCCCCGATGCCGACGGGGATTTCCGGCTCCTCGATATCCAGTTCCCCCACCTCCGGCAGGGGCACGGTTCGTTCGGGAGCGGACAGCGTGTCCTCTCCCGGGATGCCCGCCTCCACCTCCTCGACACTGAAATCCTCGATTCTCAAGATAACCTCGGGAAGGATGATATCCGGCTCCTCGGGTTCCACGGCGGGAGCCGATTCCTGGGCGGACAGGACGCCCAGGCACAGCAGCAGCAGTGAAGCAGCGAACAGTCGTTTCATCAGCGGCGCCCCCCTTCCAGCAGTTTTTTCGCCTCCTCGGTCCACTGGGAACCGGGGAAGTGCTGCTCCAGCCTTCCCACCAATTCACGCACATCCGTCATGTTCCCGGCCAGGTACATCATCTCCGCGGCCCGAAATATCGAGGCGGCCATCTGATCCGTGTCGTCGGGGTTGAGATAGCCGGCCTTGAGGAACTCCCGGGCTGCCTGCACGGGCTCGGATTTCCGGTAGTAGTACTCGCCGATGAGAAACTGGGCCTGGGAGGCGGTTACCGGCTCTCCCCGGTCCACCACCTTCTGCAGCATCTCCAGGGCCAGATCCATGCGCCGGGATCCCTCGTAGATATACAGCCGGGACAGCTCGATCATCGCCTCCCGGCCTTTTGAAGTCTTGGCCCCGCCCTCCACTCCGATGATGCTGGACAGCACCGCCTCCCGGTCGCTGAACCCCTGGAGGGAGTAGCGCAGCTCGTCGATCCGCCGGGCGGTATTGTACACCGCCGCCTCTTCCGGATACTCCTCGTTCAGGAGCGTATACAGCTCTATCGCCTTGTTCTGGTCCCCCCGGTCGGCATATACCTCCGCGGTCCGGCGCAGGGCATCGGGGCGGAAGGGGCTCAGGGGAAAGTTTTCCAGCAGGCGTTCCCAGTGCAGGACCGCGCCGAAGCGCTCGCCCAGCTCGTAGGAGGCCAATCCCCCCCAGTAGAGGGAGGCATCGACCAGCTTGCCTCTGGGGAAGCGGGTCCGATACTCGTAAAAGGCATCTTTGGCCTGTTGATAGCGGCCGCCGGCGCTGTAGACCTCCCCCCGCTTGTACAAAGACTCCTCGGCGAGGGGGCTTTGGGGATAACTGGCGACCAGCCGGGCATAGGCATCCGCCGCCTCCGTGGTCTTACCCAGCTCGGCTTGAATGCCGGCAAACTCGAACAGGGCATCATCGGCAAAGGCGGAGCTCGGTCTGGTGGTGTAGTGGGTCTTGAGCAACACCGCCGCCGTATCCAGATCCCTAAGATTCATCAGACTGCGGGCCTGCAGGAAGGCCGACTTGTCCGACTCCGGGGTGTTCATCTTGGCCAGGCGGGCGAAGTATTGGGAGGAGGCACGGTAGTCGGCCAGACTATAAGAAGCCCAGCCGGCCAGGAACAACGCCTGAGCAAAGAGTGGATGGGAGGGCTCGGTCTCCAGCAGCAGGGTTACCCGCTGCCGGGCCGCCTCATACTCGCCGCTGCGATAGTGGGCCCAACCCTGGTAGTACAGCGTGTAGGGCCAAATTACATCCAGGCCCGCCTGTTCGGTTTCCTCTCTGCCCAACCTGTTCAGGGCCTCCAGGGCGCTGGCATAGCTCTTGCGGCTGATCTCGGCGAGGCCTCGCAGATAGTTGGACAAAAGGTATACGTAGGGATCGCGTTCGGCCAGATTGGGGAACTCCTGGCGGAGGCGGTTGGTCTCGCCCACGATCGCCTGAAAGTCCTTCAGGGAGAAAAAAAGCTTGAGCAGCTCGATGCGCGCCCCCAGGTCCCCCGGATACAGTTCCGCATATTCCTGCAGGCGGGTGACCGCCGCTGAGGTCTCTCCCCGTCGACGGTGCACGACCACGGCGAGCTTGTACCAATCCGCCCGCAAATCGCTTAGGGAAGGATCGGTCATCCGCTCCAGCTGATCTTCCGCCAGGGCCAGGGCGGGTGTGAGATCGCCCTTTCGCAGCTGCGCGTAGGCCAGCAGGTACAGGGCTTCGTTGTAGATGCTCGAATCCGGGTGGTCGGCAAGGTAGTTCGAGTAGATCTGTTCGGCGCCTTCGTAGTCTCCCTGCAGGAGACGCACATCCCCCAGCTTGAGCTCGGTCAGATCGGCGCCTTTCGGGTTTTCCGAAAGGTACTGCTCCAGCAGCGCGGCAGCCTGATTCAGGTTTCCCTCTCGAATCGAGAGCTCCGCCAGGTAGAGGGGTACGGTTTCGTCGATCTCGCCCTTGTCCGGCAGGCTCCAAACCTTGTTGAGGAAGTACTCGGCAAGGTCGAGCTTGCCCTGCTGGTAGCTCTCCACGCCGGCCTGAACCCAAAGATCCTTCAGCACTTCCGGAGCTCCGGCAAACTGGCTCTCCGCCTGGCGCACCAGCGCCTCCATGCGGGCCAGCTCTCCCCTCTGAGCCGCGGCCATGAACAGGCGGCGATAGGCGACCGTAGCGACCGGATCCGCAGCCGATCGAAGCCGATCGAAAATGCCTTCCGCCTCCTCGCCCCGGTTGTCGTTCCAAAGAGCCTCCGCCGTATAGAGGTCGAACAGCTCCCGCCTCTGCGCCGAAAGGGTTTCCCTGCCGGAGGATTCGGCCAACTCCTCGATCTCCTGATAACGCCCCTGCTGCAAATAGGCGTACATCAGCAGGACCAACCCGTGTTGAGCGGATTCGCTGGCCGGATAGCCGTCCGCCAGCGCCTCCAGATCCCCGGACGCTCCGCGATAATCCTTTAAAGCGATCTCCGCCTGAGCCTTGTACAGGTAGGCCTGGGGCGTAAGCTCCCGGTCCTCAACGTTTTGCAGGAATATCCCTAGGGACTGGTCGGCCTGGGGATAGCTCTTCAGCCGGAAATAGGCCACGCCCCGCCAGAAGTAGATGTAGTCGAAGTAGCGGGTGCTGCGATAGCGGCGCTCGATCTCATCGAAAGCGGACAGGGCCTCTCGGAAACGCCCCAGGCGGAACAGGCTGACTCCCCTCCGGTACTGGGCGTCGGCCACCCGGTCGGACAGGGGGTAGCTGCGGATGAACTCGCCGTAGGTGTCCAGGGCAAGCAGGAAGTTCCCCGCCCGGTAATAGCTCTCCGCCTCCGAGTACAGCTCCGATTCGGTGGCGGAGAAAACAGGATTGAAGGATAGTAAGGACAATACCCCAGCGATTAAGAGGACTTTCTTCATATCCCTTAAAGGTATTGCGAAATATGTAATAATTCAATGTAATTAACTATGGACGGGAAGCCAATAGAAGCAAAGCGAATTCTGATCGGCACCAGCGGCTATTCCTATGAAGACTGGGTGGGACCATTCTATCCGCAGGGACTGCACAAGCGGGAGTACTTGGGTTTCTACGCCGCCGAGTTTCCCGTGGTGGAGCTCAACTTCTCCTACTACACTCAGCCCAGCGCCTCCACCCTGGAGCGGATGATCGAAAAGACACCACAGGATTTCCGCTTCGCCATCAAGGCGCATCAGAGCCTGACCCACAAGATCGGTGAGGATTTCCACCAGGAGGTCGAGCGCTACAAACAGGGCATCCGGCCCCTGATCGAGGCCGGCCGACTGGCCGCGATCCTGCTGCAGTTTCCCTACAGCTTTCACTACACCCCCGAGTGCCGCAGGCACCTGCAGCGGCTCTGCGAGTCCTTCGCCGACCTGCCCAAGGCCGTGGAGTTTCGCGGCAGCGAGTGGCAGCGGGACTCGGTATACCGCGGATTGAGAGAGGTGAAGACCGCCCTGGTCAACGTGGACGAGCCGCGGCTGCCCAAGCTTCCCGAACCCACGGAGGTGGTCAGCTCGGACCTGGCCTACCTGCGCTTTCACGGGCGGAACGCGGCCAACTGGTGGAAGGGGGACAACGTCAGCCGCTACGACTACCTGTACAGCTCCGAGGAGCTGTCCGGGTGGCTGCCGATGATCGAACGGATGCTGGCCAAATCCCGGCTGCTGCTGGCGATCTTCAACAATCACAGCCGCGGCCAGGCGATCCAGAACGCCCGGCAGCTGCAGGGCCTGCTGTTCGGCTGATGGGGACGTACCGTGAATAAATTTGAGGAATTACAATCCTCAAAATTATATAATTTTGAGGAACTATTATACTCATAGTTGAAATGCATCGAGGGACGTGTTACTATGTCCCTGATGAGAATACAAAGAATTTATGACGATCTGGAACGCCACATTGCGCCCAATAAGGTTCTTGTTCTGTACGGCCCCAGGCAGGTCGGCAAAACAACTATTCTCCAGAGTTATCTTTCCGGTACCAGGTGGAGATACCGCCTGGAAATTGGCGACGATATACACGCCCAGGAAATTATAGGTTCGCACAATCTCGACTGGCTGACAGAATACGCTGAAGGTTATGAGCTCATAGCAATCGATGAAGCCCAGCGGATACCGAATGTCGGGCAGGGTCTGAAAATCTTGGTAGACAACATCCCCGGGATTCGAATCATCGTCACGGGATCGTCTTCATTTGAGCTGTCCGGCCAGGTCGGCGAGCCGCTCACGGGCAGGAAAAAAACGCTCGTCTTGTATCCCCTGTCTCAATTCGAGCTTCGCCGCCAACACAGCTCTTTCGATCTGAAGAAGTATTTGGAGAATCATCTGATCTTCGGCTCTTATCCCGAAGTTCTGACTGCGCGGAAACGATCGGAGAAGATCGATCTGGTCACTGAGATCGTCGGATCGTATCTTCTCAAGGACATCCTCGAGCTGGATCGAGTGAAAAGTTCCAAGATCCTGTTGGATCTGCTGAGGCTGTTGGCATTTCAAGTCGGCAAAGAAGTATCATTGCGGGAACTGGCCACGCAACTCGGCATTGACTACAAAACCGTTGCCAGATACATCGATCTTCTTGAAAAATCCTTCGTGCTGTACAATCTTCGCGGCTACAGCAGAAATCTGCGCAAGGAAATCACGAAAAAGAGCAAGTACTATTTCTGCGACAACGGGATTCGCAACGGGATTATTTCCAATTTCAATGCGCTTTCGCGAAGAGATGATATCGGTGCTCTGTGGGAAAACTTCCTCGTGAGCGATCGTCTCAAGCTGCAGGCGTACAAACCGATTCATTCCAACAACTACTTCTGGCGTACGTGGGATCAGAAAGAAATTGATTTCGTCGAAGAACGGGAAGGAAAGCTCTACGGCTTTGAGTTCAAATGGGGTACCAAAAAGATCTCACCTCCGCGGGAATGGTTGGAGGCTTATCCCGAAGGTGTGTTTTCGGTAGTTGACAGGGATAACTATCTGGACTTCCTTACCTGAAACCTCTGGTTGCGGTGATTTCGCACTGACCCTATTCGATGGGCTGGCGAATGATCGTCCTCAGCTTTTCCGGCGCCGCCCGCCGGAGATCACTCAGGTAGATCTCCCGGTGTTTGTCCCTCCGTCGGTAGCCGTGATCCTCTATGAATCGATGAAGCCGCTGGATGGTCGGTCCTTCTTCGGAAAAGGGGCCGACGTGCAGCAGCTGGGCACTCAAGCCCTCGTGGAACGTTTCCAGGCGCAGCTGACCCGCCGCCGGCAGATCCTTCTTTTGCCTCACCTGTTCGAGGGCGTTTTCGAACAGCTCCGGAGTCACGTACTCGGGCTGCATGATCATCAGGGTCCACTGCCAGGACGCCTTGTCCCCGGCCGTGAAGGCGGACATATCCTCGGCCCACCACACCCCCTCCAGGGGAAGCACCCCGTAGTCGATGGCCAGGGGTCCCTTCTTGATGAGGAATTTGAGGGTGTAGGATGCGGAGAACAACACTTCCACGGCCTGCCGGAACTCCTCCGAGGTGTTGGGATCTCCGGCCCCGTCGATCATGATGAAGTTCAGCGGTGGCACTTCGACGATGACCGGCGCCTTGGCCGGTGCGCTGTACAGTGCCCCGAGCCTCTTCTTGAAGTCGATCGTCTGCATGCATTCCTCCCTCCTGGACAGGTTACACCGAAACACCCGTTTTCTTCCATAAATGGCTCAGGAATACTTCGGCTTGTGGGACTTTAGTCGATCCGCTTCGATTGCCACCCGGGATGGAAAACCGACAGAGAACCGGGGATTTTAGATTCTTGTTGACCTCTCCAGACCAATGTCCTCGAGCAGGCTCTTGCTGATCTTGCAGATCATCGTGTAGGCGGGATCGAAGACGTTGCCCACCTCGTACTGCACGCACTGACCCAGAAGGATGTGGGCCTGCTTCTCCTCCAGACCGAGCTCTACCAGCCAGCGCAGCATCTCGGTGGTCGCCTCCTGGAGGGCCTGGTCCAGGGGGCGGGCGTTTCCCGCGGTCAGGATGCTGTCCCGGTCCACGGCCCGGGGTCCGTTGACGCTCCTGCCCCGGATCAGGCGGAAGGTGAGCTCCACCTCGGCGGAAACCTCGATTCCGGTGCCGACGATCTCTCCATCCCCCTGGAGAGCGTGGATATCTCCAAAGTGGAACAACGCTCCCCGGACGAACACCGGGAGGTAGACGGTTGTCCCGGCTCTGAAGCCCCGGTAGTCCATGTTGCCGCCGTAGGGTCCGGCGGTGGTCGCGGCGATGGCCTGCCCCTTCGGCGGCGCGGTGCCGAAGCAGCCGACCATGGGATCTAGGGGAAGGACCAGCTGACCTGCGGGGAAAGCCGGGGCAAGCAGGGTAGCGGTCCAGGCCTGGCTGTCGATTCGCCACTCCAGCAGCTCCTCCTCCCGCCCGCTGCCCCCGGGGGATTCCCCCAGGTATTCGGGATCCAGCACGTGGGCGGCGATGGTACTCCGGGTGCGGCCGATCGGACGATTGGGTGTGATCCGGTCGAAGGTAACGGCCAGGGCGTCCCCCGGTTCGGCCCCGCGGAGATAGAAAGGACCGGTCTGGGGATTGCCCGGGGGGGTGATTTCCCGGTCCGATGCATCCCGACCCGCATTGTCGACCGTGGTGGTGATCACCGTATCCCCGCCCCCGATCTCCAGGACAGGGGTGTGGGAACCGAGGGTGAGGTGATATTCGGCCGGCTGAAAACGATGGGTCTTCACGCCGCGCTTCACTCCTTCCACTTGGCCGCGATCTCCCTCATGGCACCGAGCAGCATGCTGATATCCAGCTTGCTCATGATCAGGCGCAGGCCTCGGGGCAGATAGCGCTCCATCAAGGCGTCAGGACCGTGCATCCCGAAGATCTTGTCGTGCCGGCCGGCCGCCTCGGCGACTTTGTCGATCGCGGCCAGCACCTCTGGATTCTGAAGATCCCCGGTGCGCCCGAGAGATACGGCCAGATCGTTCGGTCCGATCAGCAGGGCATCGATTCCCGGCACCGAGGCGATCGTCTCGATCTCCGCAACCGCCGCAGCGGTCTCTATCTGGGCGATGGCCAGCACCTGATCGTTGGCCGAAGCCATGAATCCGGGCGCCTCTCCGCCGCTCACCGCGGCGAAATCGGTGTGGGTGCCGATGCTGCCCAGTCCTCTTTTCCCCGCAGGTGCAAACTTGCACCAGCCGGCCAGCAGCTCCGCCTGTTTTCCGGATTCCACCATGGGAACCATCACGCCGGTGCAGCCGCAGTCCAGGGCTCTGGACACGTAGCCCTTGGCCAACTCCGGTACGCGCGCGAAGACCTCCAGCCCCGCTCCGCGTCCGCTTGCCGCCACGTCGGCCAGGGTTTCCAGGGAGCCGGAGCCGTGCTCCAGGTCGAGCATGATGAAATCCAACCCCGCCTGCCTGGCGATCCGGGCGATGCCGGGATTTCGAACCAGCCGAATCATTGTTCCGACCGCCCTGCCGCCGGAACGCAACTCTTTGACTGCCACTTGTCATTCTCCTTTCTCTGAACAGAATTCCGGTGTGAGCCGGCCGCTGTCCGTGTACATAATTCATAGCAGAAACAGCGGGTTGTAGCCAGTAACCATTCCGATGTGCTAAAATTCCTTTCGATTCCACGAACGAACATCTAGGAGTGATCGCATGGACGAGCAGCTTCCCGGCGGCTACAACGGAAAGCTCCTGCGGGTCGATCTGAACAGGCAGGAATTTTCGACGGAACCTCTCGAAGAGACCTTCTGCCGGAGATACATCGGCGGAACCGGTTTCATCATCTACTATCTTCTCAAGGAGGTAAAACCGGAGATCGATCCGTTGAGCCCGCAAAACAAGCTGATCTTCGCCGCGGGCCCGCTGACCGGGATCTCCCTGGGCGGAGCCGCGCGCCACGCCGTTGGGGCCAAATCCCCGCTGACCGGGGGCATCGCCAAGTCGGAGGCCGGCGAGTGGTGGGGGGCTCAGCTCAAGCGGAGCGGATTCGATGCCTTGATCGTGGAGGGAAAGGCGGAAAGACCCGTCTATCTGTGGATCCGCGACGGCGCGGTGCAAATCAAAGAGGCGGGCCATCTGTGGGGCAAGATGACCAAAGAGACACAGGAGGCGATCCGCTCCGAGGTGGCGGATGAGAACGCCAGGATGGCCCTGATCGGACCGGCCGCCGAGAATCTGGTGAGCTTCGCCTGCATCATGCACGGGACCCACGACGCCGCCGGAAGGGGCGGCCTGGGCGCGGTCATGGGCTCCAAGAACCTGAAGGCCGTGGCGGTGAGAGGGACCAACCCGCCCCCTGTGGTGAATCGCGACGGAGTCCGCCGGGTGAGTGCCTGGTTGAAGGAGAACATGGACCTGGTCAAAGGCTACCGGGAGCTGGGCACCGGCGGGGCCATGGAGCTGTTCGAGCAGGCGGGCAATCTTCCCTCTCACAACTTCAGGGAAGGCCGATTCCCCGCCGTGGGCAGCATATCACCGACCCGGATCAGGGAAACCATCCGGGTGGGCATGGAGGCCTGCTTCGCCTGTCCGGTCAGGTGCAAAAAAGTCGTGGAGGCGCAAGAGCCCTACCCGGTCGACAGGGCGTACGGCGGACCGGAGTACGAGACGATCGGCGCCTTCGGTTCCTGCTGCGGAATCGACGATCTGCCTGCTATCGCCCGGGCGAACGCCCTCTGCAATGCCTATTCCCTGGATACGATCTCCACAGGCGTGACCATCGCCTTCGCCATGGAGTGCTTCGAGAAGGGTCTGCTGAGCAGAGAAGACACCGGTGGAATCGATCTCAGCTTCGGCAATGCCGAGGCCATGCTCCAGGTGATCGAGCTCATCGTCCGGCGGGAAGGGATCGGTGAGCTCCTGGCCCAAGGATCGGCCAGGGCGGCTGAGCGGATCGGGCGGGGAGCGGAGCGGCTGGCCATGCAGGTCAAGGGCCTGGAGATTCCAATGCATGAACCGCGCCTGAGCAAGGGCCTTGGGCTGGGCTACATGGTGAATCCCCACGGAGCGGATCACATGGATAACATGATGGACATCCTGATGAGCGGCTACGGAACGAAACTCGCCATGAACCTGGACGATGCTCTGCCGTTGGGACTGGAACCCACCACCCTGGAGGATGGAGGCCCCAGGAAAATCGCCTATTTCAAGGCTCACCACTGCAAGAGGATCATCTCGGACTGCCTGCTGCTCTGCCACTTCCTCCCCTACTCGTTTTCCCACATCGTCCAGCTGGTAACGGCGGTGACCGGATGGGACACAACAGTGATGGAGCAGATCAGGGTTGCCGAGCGGGTGCTCACCCTCTGCCGCCTATTCAACCTCAAAGCCGGATTGACGGCAAAGGACGACAAACTTCCCGAGCGGTTCTTCCAGACGACCCCCGACGGCGCGCTCAAGGACAAGGCCCTGAATCCTGCGGAGATGGAGGCGGCGAAGCGTTACTACTACGATCTCATGGGATGGGACGAAAACGGGGTACCGAAGGCGGAAAAGCTGGAGGAACTGGGTATCGAGGAGTTCGCATAACCGGAGGGCCGGTCGGGACGGTGCAGGCTGCAGCGCATGTCCGCAGCCCGACCCGGGCCCGGCACGATTGTTTGTTCTAAGGCGCAAGCGCCGGATAGTGCCGGGCCAGCAGAGCCCGCACCGCTGCGGCCGAATCCAGGCGAAGGGCTCGGGCCGCGATATCCCGGGCCTGTTCTGCAGACAGGTCGGCCAGGGTTTCCTTGATGCGGGGAATGGCCGGGGGGGAGGCGCTCAGCTCGCCGACGCCGAGCCCGACCAACAGCGGTATGGCCAGGGGCACGGCGGCCAGCTCGCCGCAGACCGCCACCGGAATCCCGGCAGCTTTGCCGGCCTTTGCCGTGCGGTCGATCAGGGTGAGCAGCGCCGGGTGCAGCGGATCGGCCAACCCCGCGAGCACGGCGCTGGTCCGTTCGGCGGCGAAAACGTACTGGCAGAGGTCGTTGGTTCCGATGCTGAAGAAATCCGCCGAACGGGCCAGATGCTCCGCCTGCAGGGCCGCGGAGGGCAGCTCGATCATCACCCCCACTCGCGGGCCGGCGTCATGGGGAAGGCCTTCTTCGGCAAGTTCATGATGCGCCTCTTCCACCAGCCGCCGCAGGCTCTGCAGCTCCTCCACCGTAGCCACCATGGGGAAGAGGATCTTCAAGGGATGAACGGCACCGGCCCTGAGGATGGCCCGCAGTTGAGTGCGGATGATCTCGGGTATCTCGGGGTACAGCCGGCTGCCCCGCAGGCCGAGCAGAGTACTCTCCTGACCCGGTAGGTGCAAGAAACGCGGCAGCTTGTCGCCCCCCAGATCGAGAGTCCGCACCACGACCTCCCATCCGGGCAGGGCCTGGACGGCGCCGCTGTAGGCGTCGATCTGTTCCTCCTCAGAGGGTGGCTGCTCCCGTTCCAGGTAGAGCAGCTCGCTGCGCAGGACCCCGATTCCTTCCGCCCCCCACTGCGCCGCCGTGGCCGCTTCCCGAACCTGCTGGATGTTGGCCAACACCCGGATGCGCTCGCCGTCCCGGATCACGGCGGGTCGGCGGGAGCGTTCCCGCTCGCGCTCATGCTGCTTCAGCCAGCGATCCCGCTCATCCTGAAGCGCCTCCCTGTTTTCGGGATCGATCCAGAACGCTCCGGTCCCGCCGTCGGCAGCCACCGGAGTCCCCGGCTCCAGATCCAGAAGCGCCGAACCCAGATGAACCACGGCCGGAATCAGGAGGGAGCGGGCCAGAATAGCGGTGTGGGAGGTGTCTCCCCCGCGGGCCAGGGCGATACCGATCACCTTCTGCGGACCGAGCCGGATCAGCTGGGCAGGGGAAAGATCTTCGGCCAGCACCACCGCCGGCTCGGTCAGCTCCTCATACGCCCCGCCACCGCCGGACAGCTCGAGCAACACCTGGTTGAGAAGGTCGGCCAGGTCCCTGGAACGGGCTTTCAGGTAGGGAGATTCCAGTCCCTCATAGAGCTCCAGAAAGGCGCCGACGGCCAGGGACCAGGCCGTCTCAGCGGGCACCCTTCGCTCCGCGAGGATCTCCCGTGCCCTCTGAATCAAGGCGGGGTCGGAAAGAGATAGGGCATAGGCGTGAAAGATGGCCGCTTCCGCCTCACCGGCCCTGCGGCGGGCCTCCTCGCTCATCGCCTCCATGCGCAGCCGCACCGCCTTCAACGCCCGATCCAGGCGGGCCTGCTCGGCCGCGGTTCCCCGTCCGGACCCGGGCGGGGCCTCGGGAACACGGCGCCTGAGCAGGACCGCGGGACCCACTGCTATTCCCGGGGAGGCGGGCAGCCCGCTGATCCGTCCCTCCTCATCCACGCCCCCGGCCGGATTGAGCAGACTTTCGGGCGGAGCTTCGGCAGGCTGCGAGCCCCCGGTGGTCCGGGTCGGTGCCGCCGGTTCCTGCGTGGAGGTCTCGCCGAAGCCGGACTCCACCAGACGGACCAGCTCGGCCACCGCCTCATCGCAGTCCTCCCCGGCTGCCTGAATGAGCATCTCATTGCCCTGCTCGATTCCGAGAGTGGCCAGCCCGTTCAGGCTGAGGGCGCTCACAGGCGCGCTGCCGCGGCTCGGGCTGGAAACGCGGATCGCCGATCGGAACCGCGAAGCCGCCTGTACGAAGCTTGCCGCCGGGCGGGCGTGCAGTCCCAGGATATTGCGAATGACCACCCGCGCCTCGGCTTGGGGTGCCCTGATCCCGCCGCGATTGCCGGCCGTGGCGGCGATCATCGCACGCCGGCCGGGCTGAGCGCCGGTCGATACGGCCTCCCCGGCCCCCAGATGAGCCCTTTTGGGCCCGAGAGAGGTCTCGGCCTCCGCGGCGCACTCCTCCAGAGAGCCGCCGGCGGCGGCCATCACCGCCGCAGCCAGGGAGCCTTCCACCAGGGGAGCGGCGCAGAGCCTGATGAGGCCGGAGCGCTGCTCACCGAGCAGCTCCAGGGCGGTATCCGCGCTGAGCAGGGCGCTGCCCAGATCCATCAGCACCAAAACCCCGCTGTCGCTTAACACCGACTCCACCGCCGCCTGGATCCTGAGCGCATCGGTACCGAAGGGGTTCTGGGGATCCTCCACTCCCCCCGCCGCCGCGATGGGAACGACCTCCGGCACCATCTGCCGTATCAGGGCGATGACGGCGGCGGCCAGGGGCTCACTGTGACAGACGAGGACTATACCTACCATATAAACCTAACGGACAAACCCACCGGTTGGCTCTTTTTGTGAACCGGTACGGGAGATCCGGCGGTCCCGGGGGGTCAGAATCTCAGACAAGAGAATCCTGCAGGGCCTTGAGGAGCAGGTAGGAAGAGGTGGCGCCGGGGTCCTGGTGCCCGACGCTCCGCTCCCCCAGATAGCTGGCCCTGCCCTTGCGCGCGATCAGCGGGATGGTGGTCTCGGCCCCGCGCCGGGCGGCCTCCACAGCCCCCGCCAGGGCCGAGCTCAGATCTTCCGCCTCAGCCAGGGCCCGGCCGAAAGCCTGCACGGCCGGCAAAAGCGCATCGATCATGGTCTTGTCTCCGGCATGCGCCTTCCCTCTTTGGCACACCCCCTCCAGCCCCGCCTCCATCAGCGTGTGCAGATCCGAAGCGGACAGCTCCTCCTTGCCGGCGGCTGCGGCGCTCGCTCTCAGGAAAAAGGTGCCGTACAGCGGCCCGCTGGCTCCGCCCACCGAAGAGATGAGGGCCATGGCCGCGGTTTTGAGGACTCCTGCCAGATCCGCCGCACCGTCCAGCTGTTCCAAAACCTTGCCAAAGCCCCGGTCCATGTTGATCCCGTGATCCCCGTCCCCGATGGCTTTGTCCAACCGGGTAAGCAGCTGCTTCTGCTCCCGCATACTCTCTGCGGCAGCCCGCAGCCAGCGGACCACCTGCTCCTTGCGCACCGTCTCTGCCATGGTGCTCCCCCGCTTCACCTGCCCCAGCGCAGGGCAGGCGTCAGCACGGGGGCGTCCCACAGGCTCAAGCTTTGCTCGTCCATCCGCAGCAGGGTGAGGGAAAATCCCTGCATCTCCAGGGAAGTGATGTAGTTGCCCACCAGGCTCCGCAGGATGCGCAGCCCGTGCTTTTCCGCCACTTCGGCCGCTTTCCGGTACACGATATACAGTTCCGAAAGCGGAGTGCCCCCCATTCCATTTACAAAGAGCAGAACCGAATCCCCCTTGGCAAAGGGCGGATCCGAGGTCTCGCGCTCCCGGGGCGCCGCTGTCTCATTGTCCCACTCCTGGAGGGTGCGCCGGTACTCCGGATCCTCGATGATCGCCTCGGCCATCAGCTCCGTGATCTCATCGGCTTTTTTGAGCTTGATCCGCTCCCGCCCGGGTTCCCCGTGAATACCGATGCCGAACTCCATCTCCTCTTCTCCCAGAATGAAGGTGGGTTCGCCCGCGGCCGGAACCGTGCATGAGCTCAATGCCACGCCTATGCTGCGGCCGGCGCTGCTCACCCTCCTGCAAAGCTCCGCCAGGTCGCTCAAGGGCAACCCCCGCTCCGCCGCCGCCCCGCAGATTTTCTCGGCCGCAACCGTGGTTCCTACCCCTCTGCGGCCCTGGGTGTAGAGGCTGTTCCGTACCGCCACATCGTCGTCGATGATGACGCTGGCCACGGGAATACCCTCGGCGCTGGCCAACTCCGCCGCCATCTCGAAGTTCATGATGTCCCCGCTGTAGTTTTTCACGATGAACAGGACTCCGGAACCTCCGTTCACCCGCCTGGCCGCTTCCAGCATCTGATCCGGCGTCGGGGAGGTGAAAACCTCTCCGGGGCAGGCGGCATCGAGCATCCCCGCGCCCACATAGCCGGCATGGAGCGGCTCGTGACCGCTTCCGCCCCCGGAGACGATCGCCGTCTTGCCCTGCACCGGGGCGTCTGCTCGATAGATGAACAGCGGATCCGGGCTCATCCTCAGCAGGTCCGCATGAGCCCGGGTCAGCCCCGCCAGGCTCTCCCGTATGAAATCACCGGGATCGTTGATCACCTTCTTCATGGCCATCCTCCTTCGAACCGGATCCCCTCAGCCGACGTTATCAAGTATTTCCTGTTCACCCGTTTCTGTCCACCCTGGGCGGGCGAGGCCCGCCGCACCACCGGGGCCCGGACCGACCCGGCCGGAGGAAGCTTGACGAAGCTCACGCGATCGGTGTAATAACGGCCAAGGAGGAAACAACCATGAACAAGCTTACCGGCAATGTACTCATCGCCCAGGGCGGAGGACCCACCGCCGTTATCAATCAGTCCATGGTGGGAGCCGTACTGGAGTCGCGGAAGTTCCCGGAGGTCAGCCGGGTCTACGGAGCCATGTACGGCGTGCGGGGAATCGTGAACGAGGATTTCCTCGATCTCACCCAGGAGACCACCCACAACCTCGAGCAGGTGGCGCTGACCCCCTCCAGCGCCCTGCTGTCAACCAGGGACAAACCGGACGAGGCCTACTGCTCCGAAATCTTCAAGGTGTGCCAGGCGCACGACGTACGCTACTTCTTCTATATCGGGGGCAACGACAGCGCCGACACGGTGCGCATCGTGAACCAGAACGCCGACAGCGCCGGTTACGACATGCGCTGCATCCATATCCCGAAGACGATCGACAATGACCTGGTGGTGAACGACCACACCCCGGGCTACGGCTCCGCCGCCCGCTTCGTGGCCCAGGCTTTCATGGGCTTCAATCTCGACAACCGCGCCCTTCCCGGTGTGTTCATCGGGGTGGTGATGGGGCGCAACGCCGGCTTCCTCACCGCAGCAGCCTCCCTGGGCAAGAAATACCCGGATGACGGTCCCCACTGTGTCTACGTCCCGGAACGGACCTTCTCCACCGAGCAGTTCCTCGAGGACGTCAAGAACGCCCTGGACACCCACGGCCGCTGCGTGGTGGCGGTGAGCGAAGGCATCGTGGACGAGAACAGGCAGCCGGTGGTCGTCGGTCTCACCGGCCGGAGCGAAAGGGACGCCCACGGCAATGTGCAGCTGTCGGGAACCGGGGAGCTCGGTACGATGCTGGGCGAGCTGGTCAAGACCCGTCTCAAGGTCAAGCGGGTACGGGCCGATACGCTGGGCTACATGCAGCGCTCATTCCTGGGGGTGGTCTCCGACGTGGATGCCGACGAAGCCCGGGAGGTCGGGGAGAAGGCCGCCCAGTTCGCCATCTGGCACGACATCGACGGCTCGATCACGATCCAGCGCACCGGCAACTACTCCGTGGATTACCGCATAGTGCCGCTTCAAGAGATCGCGGCCAAGACCAAGACCATGCCCCCCGAGCACCTGAGCGCCGCGGGGAACGACACCACCGTGGATTTTTACACCTACGCCCGGCCGCTGTTGGGATCCGGTTTTCCGACCACCCACCGCATCCGGGCGCTCGCGGTCGGCAAGATCCTGAAGAGGGGGGAGCAGTCCCGTGGCTAAAGCCCGCCCAGGCGATCCTCTCCGAAGAACCCCGGCTCCTGGACCTGGCCCGCGCGCTCCTGCCGGCCCTTCCGTCTGACGACATCAACCTGCTCGTGGTCGATGTCATGGGCAAAGATATAA
>Ga0307420_1000442_pt1 | contig 19337 bp, 16 predicted proteins | sample SalMarWE160240MG_2_FD_202167 | JGI IMG/M metagenome (GOLD analysis project Ga0307420, IMG submission 202167) | Salt marsh sediment microbial communities from the Plum Island Ecosystem LTER, Massachusetts, United States - WE1602-40 | ecosystem: Environmental > Aquatic > Marine > Intertidal zone >... | reverse complement strand
TAGTTTTTTCGTTGGCTTATGAATCGGTGGCTGTGGCGCGGCGGTGTGGGATTGCTGGTCCTGACTTTGATGGGGGGATTGACACTCGTCGTCGCGCTTCTATTAGGACTGAATAGCCCGCGTCCCATGCGCCCCCCTGACTGGCAAGCCGCCGGTCTCCCGCTCTCTCTGGAAGCCGCGCCGGACGCAACCGCCCTCACATTGCTGGGGCGGTCCTACGATGACTTTACCTTGGAGGTCGAAGCCGTCCCGCTCTCCGGCCCCGATTCCGGCTTCAATGGCTATGGTCTGGTATACCGCGCACAGGATGACGCCCACTACTATGCTTTCGCTATTGGCAGCGATGGGTACTATGCCGTGCTGCGGATCGACGGAGACGAGGAGACGGCACTCGTGGACTGGCAGCAGTTCCCCCACGTTCGCCGGGGCACGCAGGCCAATCGACTGCGCGTGACCTGCGAGGGCGCAATCTGCCACTTTTACATCAACGATGAGTACGCAGCGACCGTCGAGGATGCCGCATGGCTACGGGGAGACGTGGGATTATGGGGACGCAGCTTTGAAAAAGAGTCAGTTTCGGTACAGTTCGAGAGCGTACGTGTGTGGATGGAATGAGCGTTTGTGCAGGTGATACCGTTGGGATATAATCGTTGCAGAAGAACCCGTCAGAGCTTGGCGTAAAAAGGAAACCTATGTCGGATCAAGACAAGACCAAGGAACAGCTCATCGAAGAGTTGGCCGATATGCGCCAACGAGTCGCAAAGCTTCAGAGATTCTGCGGCGACTTGGACGCCTTCACCTACACCGTGGCGCACGATCTCAAGCGCCCGTTATCCCTCATCATCGGCTATTCGGATTTGGTGATCGGCGAATATGGGACCATGCCACAAGAGGAATTGGTGGAGTGTCTCCAGGCGATCAATCAGGCTGCCCAACAGATGAACGACAGCATCAACGAATTGATGCTGCTGGTGCACGTGCGAGACGAAGAGAGATTGGAGATCACACCGCTGGACATGGGCAGCATCGTCGCCGAGGTCCTGGCGCGCTTGGATTACCTGATCAAACGGCGAGACGTCAAGATCACCCAACCCGCCTGATGGCCAAGAGCGCTGGGCTATGCGCCGTGGGTGGAAGAGATATGGTACGTGTTCATTAGCGAGATCCTCCGTCTTGACACCAGCCCGCTGCACATCGACATGGGTGCATCGGAAGAGGGCGACGTAGCTCGGTTCTGGGTGCAGGTCAGCGACCGCGCTTTTACCGCCGAGCAGCAGGCGCGCTTGGGCCAGATTATCGGCGGCTTCAAGTCCGACTTGGTGAAGCGCATCTTGAAAAATCTCGGTGGGATGTTTGGCGCGGTCGGAGACGTAGGCTACGGAGGCGAACTGTACTTTACCTTGCCGCGCGAGGAATAGCTACCCGGTTTCGGAGGCACACCATGCAAATCACGAAAGCAGAGATTACCCCGGTTGAACTCGACCTGAAGCAGCCCGTCCGGGCTGCATATCATCCCGAGATCGACAGCGTGACGGCGATATTCGTGCGTATGGAGACGCGCAAGGGCAACGTCGCCTGGGGCTGCGCTATTGCTCATCCAGATCTGACCGGCGAGGAGCCCGAGGACGTCGTCCGGGCCTGCCAGTCCTGCGCCGACATGGCCCCCGACCTCCACCCGACGAACATCGAATACTCCCTGGGCGAGATGGCGCCGCTGACCGAGGACTCCCCCTCCGCGCTGTGCGCCTTCGACCTGGCCTTCCACGACCTGCTGGGTCTGGCCGCCGGGATGCCCCTGTACCGCCTGCTGGGCGGCTACCGCCACCGCATCCAGACGTCGGTGACCATCGGTATCGCCCCGCTGGAGGAGACGGTCGAGATGGCGCTCGCCCGCGCTCGGCAGGGATTCCGCATGCTCAAGATCAAGGGCGGGCTTGACGCCGAGGAGGACGTCCGCCGGGTGCAGGCGGTTCACCGCGCCTTGCCCGATTTCATCCTGCGTCTGGACGCCGACGGCGGGTATAGCGTGCAGCAGGCGCTGGACATCGCCTGCGCGTTGGAGGGCAACCTGGAGATGCTGGAGCAACCCACTCCCCCCGATGACCTGGAGGCGCTGCGCCAGGTGACCAAGCACAGCCCGGTGCCCATCCTGGCTGCCCAGAGCGTGACCGGGCCCGCGTCGGCGCTGGAGGTCGCCTCGCGCAAGGCCGCCGATGGGATCAACGTCAAGGTGGCCGCGTGTGGGGGATTGCGATGTGCGCTCCAGGTGGACGCCATCGCCCGCGCCGGCAAGCTGTCCACGATGATCGGCTGCCTGCCCGAGCCGGCGCTCCTCATCGCCGCTGGGTTGAGTATGGCGCTGAGCACCCCCAACGTCCACTACTGCGACCTCGATGGCCACCTCGACCTCATCGGCGATCCCACCGTGACCGGTTTCATGTTACAGGATGGCTGGCTCACCGCCACCGACGTGCCGGGGCTGGGGTGCACGGTGGAGCTGTAGCAGATTTGTAGGTCACGCTATCAGTGACGCTCTTCGGAGTCACGCCGGTAGCGTGACTACATTGAGAGAAGATATGACGGACATTCGTCGGTACTACGTGCCGAATGCAATTGTCTTTATCACCCAGGTCGTTCAAGATCGGAAGCCGATCTTTGAAAACGAACAACACCTGGCATTGCTCTGCTCCACGCTGCGGCGAGCCAAGGAACTGTATCCCTTTTCGATGCTGGGCTACGTCTTTCTCTTCGATCACTTCCATCTGCTCATCAGGCCAACGGCAAAAGCCAACTTTAGCCAGATTATGCATTCTCTCAAGCCCAACTTTACCAAAGCGTACAAGCAAATCACTGGTAAAACAGGCAGCGTCAAATTCTGGCAAAGGCGCTTTTGGGATCAGGTCATTCGGAATGAAGTGAATCTGCAGCGTCACCTGGATTATATTCATTACAATCCGGTACGGCACAGTTTGGTATCCAGGCCAGAGGATTGGGCGCACAGTTCCTTTCTGACTTGGAAGGAACGGGGTTTGTATCCTGATGGTTGGGGGTGGTCGGAGCCACAAACGGTTGTTGGGTGCGACCAGATGGGGGAGTAAGCGTCACGCTATCAGCGTGACGCCCTGAGAGTTACTGATAGCGCGACCTACAGGTTACAGGCTGCTTGCGCCAGGGCGATGGCTCCCTTCACGCCCGCGTGGTCGTCCAGGGCGGGGGGGACGATGTACGCGTCAATGCGCTCCAGTATCGCCTCCGCTTTCACGTAGCCGTTCAACAGTTGCTGCACCTCGCTCCTGATCATGGGGAACAGTTGCGCCTGCTGCATCACGCCTCCACCGAGGATGACGCGTTGGGGAGATAGAATGCAGACCAGGTTCACGACGCCCAGGGCTATGTAGTGCGCCTCCAACGCCCAGGCCGGATGGTCGAGGGGCAGCGTCTCGGGGCGCTGGCCCCAACGGGCCTCGATGGCCGGACCGTTGGCCAAGCCCTCGAGGCAGTCGCCGTGGAACGGACATCCTCCGGCGAAGGGATCGCGGTCGAAATCGTGCGGTAGTCGCATGTGGCCCATCTCTGGGTGAACGAGGCCGTGCATGAGCTGGCCGTTGATCATTCCCCCGCCGCCGATGCCGGTCCCGATGGTCAGGTAGACGAATGTATCCAGCCCCTGCGCTGCCCCCCAGCGGTGCTCGCCCAAGGCGGCGCCGTTTACGTCGGTATCGAAACCCACCGGCACGTCCAAGGCTTGGCGAATCCGGCCCACGATGTCGGTGTTGGCCCAGTCCAGCTTGGGCGTGGTGGTGATGGTGCCGTAGGTCGTCGAGTCGGGGTCCAGGTCGACCGGGCCAAAGCAACTGATTCCGATGGCGGCCAGATCGCCCTGTCTCTGCAAGAATTCGATAGCCTTCTCGATCGTCTGTCCCGGCATTGTGGTGGGGAAAGTGATCTCATCCAAAAGTTCGCCGTCATCCCCCGCTACCGCGCAGACGAACGTTGTGCCGCCAGCCTCAATTCCTCCCCAAAGAGACATCCTCATCCTCCCAGATGAACTGTCCACCGATCATCGTCGCCAGCACCCGCGTTCCGGCAATTGCCATTGGGTCGCAGGCAAAGATGTCACGGTCGAGTACAATCAGATCAGCGAGCTTGCCGGGGGTCAGTGACCCCAGCCGATCCTCCAGGCCTACGGCATAAGCCGCGCCCTGTGTGTAGGCACGCACCGCCTCCGTCACCGTCAGCTTTTGCCCTGGATACCAGCCCGCCGGGCCGGGAAAGCCATCGACGCGGCGACGGGTCACGGCGGCGTGAATGCCCAGGAAGGGATTGAGGTCCTCCACGGGACAATCGGACCCGAAAGCCAACACCGTGCCTGCCTCGGTCAGGTCGCGCCAGGCGTAGGCAGTCGCACAGCGCTCGCCCCAGTACCGGTCGGCCATTTCGCAATCCTGCGTGGCGTGGATCGGCTGCATCGAGGCCACCACCCCGAGCGCCGCCAAGCGGTCCACATCGTCGGGGTGGATCAGTTGCACGTGCTCGACGCGGTGACGGAGATCGCCGTCTACGTCAGCCAACGCATCCAGCACCAACCGGTTGGCCCAGTCGCCGATGGCGTGGACGGCCAGCGGTAGCCCGCCCACTGCTGCCTTGCGGGCCAGCCCGCGCAACCTGTCTTCATCGAGAGTCAAAACGCCCACGTTATCCGGTTCGCCAACGTAGGGAGCCAGCATCGCTGCCGTGCGCGGCCCCAGCGCGCCGTCGACAAAGACCTTGATCCCGCCGACGCGGAGCCAATCATCGCCCAGGCCTCTCCGTAGCCCCACCTCCAGCGCGCAGTCGAGCGTGCGCGCAGGCAGGTACTTGATCACCCGCAGGCCCAGCTCTCCCCGGGCGTGCAAGCGCTGATAGGCCGCAAAGGCCCGCGTGCCATCCACATCGTGGATCGCCGTCAGCCCCACGCACCACGCGTTGGGGAACGCCCGCCGCAGTGCTTCGTCCGTCTCCTCCTGGCCGGGCCGCGGGACGAGGCCGGCGACCAGCTCCATTGCGCTTTCCTCGAACAGCAGCCCATTTGGCTGGCCTGACGCGGCGCGCCCAATGCGCCCGCCGGGTGGGTCAGGGGTGTCGGCGCCGATGCCGGCCAGTCGCAGCGCGCGCGAGTTGGCCACCAGCGCATGGCCGCTCTTGGCTTTGAGCACGACGGGGTGCTCCGGTGCGACTTGGTCCAGATCGGCCGCCGTGGGAAAGCGCCGCTCGGGCCAGCGCTCCTGATCCCACCGCCGCCCGACGACCCACGCTTCCCTCGACACCGCACGTACCCGCTCCGTCACCCGCGCCAGCACCTCGTCCAACGACACCGCGCCGCTCAGGTCCAGTTCGCGCGACCCCAGGGCGTACGTGGTAAAGTGGATGTGGCTATCGGCCAGTCCGGGGAGCACACAGCGATCCTGAAGATCGATCACCTCTCCGCCAGGGGCCAGCAGGTCGTGCAGCGAGTCGCCATCCTCCACGGCCAGGATGCGCTCGCCGGCGATGGCTAGCCCTGGGACGTGGGGGCATCCCTCATCGCCTGTATGGATTTGGCCGTTGACCAGAAGCTTGTCTGCCAGCATACGTGACTAGAAGGCGCCCAGTTGGCACTGCGCGATGCGAATCTCTAGCTTTTCCGCCGCGTTGGCCACGTCGAGCTTCGATAGGCCCAACCGAGCTGCAATAGTCCAGGCCTCGGCGCAGGGCAAGCGTCTCTCGACCAAGCCTTGGTGAATGGCCTGCTCCAACTCTGGCGCCACCTGCTCGGTCGGCTGCACGATGCGTCTGGGATCGCTGTAGCCAAACAGGCCTAGCTGGCAACGGGCGAGCCGCACTTCCAACGCGTTGGCGGCCTGTCCCACGTCCAGCGGCATCACGGCCATCTCCTCGGCAATGCGAAAGGCGTCCGCGCAGCGCAGCTTGCCTTCGCTTAGCCGCTCTCGAATGGCTTTTGCAATCCTCTCGTCCATTTCGATCTCTAGTCTCTAATCTCTACGAACGAACTGCGACACGGTGAATTATACACACAATTACCCTGAATGGACAGACGCCAAGGTGCCCGAAGGGCACCCGCTTGCCCCTTTTGTCTATCTGCGGTACAATCTCCCCCACTTCATTTATCCAGAGTTGGAGCTATCTTATGCGCGCTGATCTACATATTCATACCACAGCTTCCGACGGATGCTGGGGGCCGGAGCGCGTCGTGGCCGAGGTTCAAGCCCGATCCATCGGCCTGTTCGCCGTCACTGACCACGATGTCATCGGCAACGTGGCGCCGGTCGAGACGTTGGCCCGCGAGGCAGGGTTGGCTTTCCTGCGCGGCGTTGAGGTCTCATCCTGGCTGGGCGAGCACTACTTTCACATCCTGGCCTACGGTTTCGAACCAGATACGCCTGCGTTCTCTGCCCTGCTCAGAGCAAGCAGGGCCAAGATGACGGAGAGCAACCGCGAGGTCATTCACGGGTTGATCGCGCGCGGGTACCCAATCGACCCGCAGGACTTTGAGGCCTACGCTTACGACCGGACTCGTGGTGGGTGGAAGGCGCTCAACTTTCTCATAGATCGCGGGTTTTGCACCGGAGTGAAGGATTACTTTGAGAACCTTAAGATTGGGCCATCCAAAGTATTCCGAACGTTTCCGCATCCTGCCGAAGTGATCGCCGCCATCAAGGAGGCCGGCGGCGTGCCCGTCCTGGCCCATCCTGGCGTGACCTTGAAGGATGTAGGTGTCACCGCAGAGACGCTGCAGCCGCTGCTCGATTTCGGCATCGCCGGGGTAGAGTGTTATCACAGGTATAACGACGAGGCCACGACCCGCTTCTGCCTGGATTGGTGCGCCCGCCATGATCTGATCACGACGGCGGGCTCCGATTGCCACGGCGGGCTCGTCGATCGCGAGTTGGGTTATCCGCCCACCGATACAGCCGATCTGCGGCTGGGCGAGTTGGAGGAGCGGATCATCCGTTAAAGGAGCGCGTACACTCAAGGAGTGCGTACACTCAAGGAGTGCGTACACTAGGAGCGCATATGCCCAAATTGTCCATCTCTCAGCGTGGCGTCGGCATGCCCGCCTCGGCCATGCGGAAACTGGAGCCCTTTGCCGACGAAGCCAAAGTGCGCGGCGTGCGCGTGATCCACCTCAACATCGGCCAACCCGATATCGAGACCCCCGCCGAATTCTGGGAGGCCATAGACAACTTCCCCGAGCGCACGCTGGCTTATGGCCCCTCGGCAGGCCGCCCCGAGTGTCTCGATGGCATGCTCGATTACTACGCCCGCTTCGATATCTCGCTGACAGAGGAGCAGATCGTCATCACCACCGCCGGCTCCGAGTCGCTGCTGTTCGCGCTGATGACGTGCGGCGATGCCGGCGACGAGGTCATCATCCCGGAGCCCTTTTACTCAAACTATGCCGGCCTGGCCACGATGGCTGGCCTGCGCGTGGTGCCCCTCATCACCTACGCCAAAGACGATTACCGACTGCCCCCGCGCGAGGTGATCGAGGAGGTGATCGGGGAGCGCACGCGCGCCATCCTCTATTCCAGCCCCGGCAACCCCACCGGCGTGGTCTACACTCCCGAGGAGGTCGCCATGCTGGGAGACATCGCGCGCACGCACGGCCTGTACCTCCTGGCCGATGAGGCGTACCGCGAGCTGTCTTACAACGGGCAACTGGCTACCAGTGCGCTGCACTTGCCTGGGATGGAGGAGCACGTCATCGTGCTGGATAGCGTCTCCAAGCGGTTTTCGGCCTGCGGGGCGCGCATCGGCTGCGTCGTCTCGCGCAACGAGGCGGTGATGGAGGCGATCATGAAGTTGGCTATGGCGCGCCTCTCCGCGCCGGTGTTGGAGCAGATCGGCGCCGCCGCCTGCCTGATGCACACCCCCGCCTCCTACTTTGAGGAGGTGCGGGAGGAGTACACCCGCCGCCGCGATATCGTCTACGAAAGAATGAACCAGATCGAGGGTGTCTACTGCCCCAAGCCGGCCGGGGCGTTCTACGCCATGGCCAAGATCGAGGGCGTGGACACAGAGGATTTTGCCCGCTGGATGCTGACCGATTTCGAGCAGGACGGCGAGACGGTGATGGTCGCACCGGGGTCGGGGTTCTATAGCACGCCGGGCCTGGGGCACGAGGAGATCCGCATCGCTTACGTATTGGAAACAGATTTGCTTTCCCGGGCCATGGATCTGCTGGCCTCAGCGATCCGCCGTTATCGTGAGGAACAAGCGGATAGGCGAATCAGCGAATGAGCGAGTGCCACTTGCATACTTTTGAGGAGGAGCCAAAATGACCAATACCTTACACGGACTGACGATCGCCTTCATCGGCAGCGGGACGATGGGAGGCGCCATCATCCACGCGCTGGTGACGAAGGATAAGGTGCCGCCCAAGCAGATCATCGCCAGCGAGCCGCTGCTCGAGCGGCGAGAGGAGCTACGGGCCAGCTACGACGCGCGGGTCACCGCCGATAACGCCGCTGCTGCCGGCGAGGCCGACATCGTGGTGCTCTCGGTCAAACCCCAGGTGTTGCCCGAGGTGATGCCCGAGCTGCGAGGCAAGATCAAACCCGAGGCGTTGGTGTTTTCCATCGTCGCCGGGATGCCCATCGCCACCATCGGCAGAGGGCTCGATCACGAAGCTATCGTGCGCACGATGCCCAACACGCCGGCCCAGATCGGGGAGGGGATGACGGTGTGGACGGCGTCGCCCGCGGTCACCGATGCGCAGCGCGCGCAAGCGCAGACCATTCTACAGGCAATGGGCCTGGAGGTGTACGTCGATCACGAGGACGCGTTGGACATGGCGACCGCCGTCAGCGGCACCGGCCCCACGTACGTCTTCCTGCTGATGGAGGCCCTGGTCGATGCGGCGGTGCACCTGGGTTTCTCGCGGCGTGAGGCGCGCCCGATTGTGATCCAGACGGTGCTCGGTTCGGCCAGATTTGCCCAGCAATCGGACAAGCACCTGGCAGAGCTGCGCAACATGGTCACTTCGCCGGGGGGCACCAGCGCCGAGGCGATCTACCAGATGGAAAAGGGCAGCATGCGCACGGTGCTTTCCAAGGCGGTTTGGGCGGCTTACCAGAAATCGCGCCTGCTGGGCCAGCGCGCCCAACAGCCGCCAGAGGCCCCATTGGAGGTCAACGGAAAAGAGTAGGGGTGAGGCATCCCGCGAAGATGCCGTGTCGAGTAGGGTGCTGTGTTCCTCGTCAGTCGAATCGTTTAGGGGATAGGCTTCTGGGGATGCCTCGCCCCTACGTCACGTGATCTCGGGGTCGGCTGTCCAGTCGTAGCCGATCTCGGGATCGTCGTGGGGGATGCGGCCTTCGTCGGTGCCGTCGTACTCGTGGGATACGATGTAAAAGACGTGCACCGGTCCGTTGAGCACGCGGTAGCCGTGAGCCACGCCGGGCGGGATCTTGAGCACGATCGCGGGCTGTCCTGCGCCCATCAGCAGCTCTTGTAGCTCGCCGCAGGTGGGCGAGTCGGGCCGCGTATCATAGAGCGCGGCCTTGATCGTTCCCACGGCCACGTACCACCAATCGGTTTGCTTCTTGTGGATGTGCCAGGCCTTGGTCACACCCTGGTAGGACACGGTATGGCTCCACTGACCAAAGCCCTCGGGGAAGATCGGGTCGCTCGCGCGAATGATCTCGCAGAAAAAGCCACGCTCATCGGCGCGGGTCACTATCTCCTTGATCTCGACGCCGTGGATCACGGTACGCTCCTTACTGCAAAGGGACTATTTGTTGTGGAACGGGCATCAGCAACAGGATAAAGAGCACAAACATAAACACACCAAGCACAACGCGAGGCCAGTCTAGCTTGGTGACGTCATTGAGAGGCGGTGGGTGGCGTCGATTCAAGGAAAAGTTGAGAAAGCTCCATAACAACCAAAAACCGCCGCCTGCATTTCCGCTAACCACAAGCCAACCACCCCAGGCGACCATTGCGCCGATGAGGATGTAGCCCAGTGTCCAGGCATGGCGACCCAAAAGTGCATAGCTGAAATGTCCGCCGTCGAGCTGCCCCACAGGTATGAGGTTGATCATCGTGACCAACAGCCCAGCCCAGGCGGCGTAGGCAACCGGACTTAGCCAAACATCTCGTCGCTGCCAAACATCTTTTTCAGCACTGGGCAAAATCTCTCCTTTTACTGCGTACTTGAGTCCCAAATAAAGTAACGAATCGCCTTCCTTCATGATCGCTGCGTCAGACGGCATGTCAAAATCAGAGGGCGTCCCAACATCGGAGAACGCCAGACCCAGAACAAGTAGGGGGATGGCGACGATCAAACCCCCTAAGGGGCCTGCGATGCCGATATCGAACACCGCCTTGCGATTGCGCATCGGTGCTCGCTGAACGATCACGGCCCCCATTGTTCCTAGTCCGTCCGGCACGGGTAGTGGGATAAAAAAGGGCAGGCTGACCGGTGAGCCGTACTGCCGGGCGACAAAGTAATGGCTCAGTTCGTGGGCCAGAAGGATGCCCATCAGAGTGGCTGCAAAAGGAATACCCAAATGCAAGTTTGTCAACGGCATTATGATCAGCACGTTCAAGTACTCGGCAAGCGTCTCCACAGGCCCAATCATGTCGTTGTATTGCAGCGTGTATACGGTGCCAGAGTAAAGCACCCCAAAAACTGTCGCCACAAATAACACCACGTTGAGCCAAATCCGACCAGCTTTGCTCTCGATCACGCCTTTGGTAGCCACAACCTCGTGACTATCCTCCGACCAATCGCGCAGCCAGGCGGTGTAGCCGGCATCGGCAAAGCGTTGAGATATTTGCTCAAAGGCTTCTTCTGCATCGCCGTGCAACTGACCGCGGAAAGCGATCGTTTCATCGGGCTGGCGCAATATCTCGTGTTGGTCGATGCGCATCACGTCGGTAAGCAACCGCCGCAACCGGGCGATCACTACCAACTGGTCAGATGCGGCAGACTCGGCAGATTGTGTCACTTCTTGTTCCATTGATCGCTCCCTTGTTCAATGGTCTGGATTATACTCGATACACGCGAAACGTAAAGCTTAACACGAAGGGCGCGAAAGCGGGGGAGCGGAACAAATTTCCACTCCCCCGCAACTTACTTGCCACTTGCAGACCTGCTATACCTCGCTGAACTCGCCCTCGACGACTTCCTCTTCGCCGGATGGCGCACCGGCCTCGTGTCCGGGCGATCCGCCGTTGCCGCCATATCCAGCCTGTTGAGCTTGAGCGCCGGCCGCTTGCTGCGCCGCCGCCTGCTGAGAGGCATACATTTGCTGCCCAATGGCGTAGCTGGCCTGCTGCAACTGCTCGATCAACTGCTTGATCCGGCCCGCGTCGTCGCCTTCCTTGGCTCGCTTTAGATCCTCGACGATTCCCTCGATGCGCCCGCGGTCGGAGGCCGACACCTTGTCGCCTAGGTCGCGCAGCATCTTTTCCATCTGGTAGATCAACTGATCCGCCGTGTTGCGGGCGTCGATCAGTTCCTTGCGCTTCTGATCCTCCGCCTCGTGCTGCTTGGCCTCGCGCACCAGCCGTTCCACGTCGTCCTCGCTCAGGTTGGTCGTCGCAGTGATAGTGATCTGCTGCTCCTTGCCCGTGGCCTTGTCCTGGGCCGACACGTTCAGGATGCCGTTGGCGTCGATGTCGAACGTCACCTCGATCTGTGGCACGCCCCTCGGCGCCGGTGGAATCCCCTCCAGGTTGAACATGCCCAGGCTTTTGTTATCAGCCGCCATGGGCCGCTCGCCCTGCAGTACGTGGATCGTCACCGCCGTCTGTCCGTCCGCGGCGGTGGAGAACGTCTCGCTTTTGCGCACCGGGACGGTGGTGTTGCGCTCGATCAGGGGTGTCATCACCCCCCCCAGCGTCTCCACGCCCAGCGTCAGCGGCGTCACATCCAGCAACAGCACGTCCTTGACCTCGCCGCCCAGCACGCCCGCCTGGATGGCGGCGCCAACGGCCACCACCTCGTCGGGATTGACGCCCTTGTGCGGCTCCTTGCCCGTCATCTCGCGCACCAGTTCCTGGATCATGGGCATGCGCGTCGCCCCACCGACCAAAACGACCTCGTCCAGGTCGCCTGCCGCGATCTTGGCATCCTTCAGCGCCTGCTCGAAGGGCACCCGGCAGCGCTCGACCAGATCCTCCGTCAGTTGCTCCAGCTTGGCCCGCGTCAGCTTCACCTGCAGGTGCTTGGGGCCACTGGCGTCGGCAGTGACGAAGGGCAGGTTGATCTCGGTCTCCAGCACCGTGGAGAGCTCGATCTTGGCCTTTTCCGCCGCCTCCTTCAGCCGTTGCAGCGCCTGGCGGTCGCTTCGTAGGTCGATGCCCTGATCCTTCTTGAACTCGTCGGCGATATAGTCGGTGATGCGCTGATCCCAGTCGTCGCCACCCAGGAAGGTGTCGCCACTGGTGGACTGCACCTCGACCACGCCCTCGCCCACATCCAATACGGAGACGTCGAGGGTGCCGCCACCCAGGTCAAAGACCAGGATCGTCTCGGCCTCTTTCTTGTCCAGCCCGTAGGCCAGGCTGGCCGCCGTCGGCTCGTTGATGATGCGCAGCACCTCCAGTCCGGCAATCTGGCCGGCGTCCTTGGTGGCCTGCCGCTGGCTATCGTTAAAGTAAGCGGGCACGGTGATGACAGCCTGTTTGACCTCCTCGCCCAGGTAGGCCTCTGCGTCCCGCTTGAGCTTGGCCAGCACCATCGCCGAAATCTCTTGCGGCGTGTACTCCTTGCCGGTCTGCGGGATGTGGATGCGCGCGTCGCCCGTCGACCCTTCCACGATCTTGTAGGGCAGAATCTCGCGCGCTTTGGTGACATTGGGATCGTCGTAGCGACGGCCCATCAGTCGCTTGACGGAGAACACGGTGTTCTCCGAGTTGACCACGGCCTGCCGGCGGGCGGTCTGTCCCACGGGGCGTTCTTTGTTTTTCGTAAACGCGACAACCGAAGGACACAGACGGCCCCCCTCGGCGGTCGGGATCACGACGGGGTCACCACCCTCCATGACGGCAACTACAGAGTTTGTCGTTCCCAAGTCGATACCGATTATTTTGCTCATACCATTTCCTCCTAGTAACTGATCCGTGAAGAGTGATGCGTGATTTACTAACGAAATGTGGATGGTCAAAATCACGCATTACGGATCACGCATCTTGATCAGATTCTTACACTTCTTTACCAATATACCCCACATACATCAGAAAAGTATAAGAGGAACATCAGTGTTTCATTAGATTATGCCCGTCGCCGTCCATGCTTTGACTTCTACTCAGACTGGGCTATACTGAATTTGCTAAAATGCACAAATCGTCGCCAACTACCTGCCAAGCGAGAGCCATTCGCCTAGGAGGCGTGCGATGAAAGACGAGCGCAAAACCAAACAGCAACTCGTAGCCGAATTGGTGGAGCTACGCCAACGGCTGTCAGAGACGAGCCGCAGGGTTGCGACATTGGAAGTGTTGGCAGCGGAGCACACGCGTGCGGAGGAACGTAATCGCGCGCTTTACAAGTTTTCTCCAGACGGTATTGTGACTGTGGGATTGGATGGTTGCATCATAGAGTGCAACCGGGCTTATGCCGAGATGTTGGGATACAGTCACGAGGAGCTTGAGGGGATGGTCTATCAGGATACCATACCCTCCAGTTGGCACGATTTATATGAAAAGGTTCGTCAAGAAGCTATGTCGCGCGGTTACTCGTACGAATTTGAAACAGCGTGCATCGGGAAGGATGGGGTCGAGTTCCCTGCCTCGATGCGCGTTTGGAGGATCGACGACGAGTCCGGCAATCCCGTCGGCATATGGGCGGTTGTCAGAGATATCACCCAGCGCAAAAAAGCGGAAGAGGAGCTCAGGCGCTACTCCGAAAAACTGGAGGAACTGGTCGAGGACAAAACGAGGACGCTAAAGGAAAGCGGGGAGAACTTTAGATCCCTGGCCGAAAACGCCAGCGATGGCATCCTGATCAGTATCACGGCCGAAGGGACCCACGTCTATGCAAACAAGCGGGCCGCCGAGATAACGGGGTACAGTGTCGCCGAATTGCTCAAGACCTGCATCAAGGAACTGACACACCCAGGCGAGTTCAAGAAGGTATTGAGCAGATACAGACAAAGGCTGGCCGGGGAGGGCGTTCCGGGACAGTACGAAACCATCTTCATCCGGAAAGATGGGAAGAACGTGCCGGTAGAATTAACGGCTGCGCAGACGACGTGGCATGGGCAATCTGCTGTCATGATCATTATTCGCGACATTACCGAGCGCAAGCAGGTGGAGGGGGCGCTGCGGGAAAGCGAGCGGGAAAAAGCGGCTATTTTGGGCAACATGCGTGAACACGTGATCTACCAGAACCTAGATATGCGGATACTGTGGGCCAACAGGGTCGCTGGCGAATCGGTAGGGCTGTCCTCCGAGCAACTGGTTGGAAGATATTGCTATGAGGTGTGGAACCAACAGGACGAACCGTGTGTTGGTTGTCCGGTAATTCATGCCCGCAAAAGCGGCCGGTCGTGTGAGGCGGAAATGGCCACCCCCGATGGGCGGGTGTGGCTCGTACGCGGCAACCCTATTCAAGACGCAGATGGCAAAGTCACCGCCGTCGTTGAGGTCACCCTGGATATCACGGAGCGCAAACGGGCTGAGGAGGCGCTGCGGGCAGCCGCCGACCGCCTGAGCATCCTGAGCCAGATTGACCGCGCCATTCTTGAGGCCCGGTCACCAGAGGAGATATCCAAAGCGGCCCTCAATTACGTCCAGAGGTTGATCCCCTGCCAGGTGGCCAACGTCGCGGTGTTCGATCCACAGGTGCACGAGGCCACGATCCTGGCGCACATTCCCCCTGGGAATACCGAACTAGAGCCTGAAACGCGCATCTCCCTGGCACCGTTTGGAAATATAATCGAGACGCTGCAACGCGGCGAGACCTACTTGATAGACGATCTCTTGAACTTCTCGCAGCCACCTCCAATCGTCCAAGCGCGACGGGCTGCGTGGGGGCGTGCTTTTGCGTGCGTGCCCTTGATCGTACAAGGTGAGTTGATCGGTGCCCTTAATCTGAGCGCGGATACCCCAGGATGCTTTGGCGAAGAACAGGTCGAGATCGCCCACGAACTGGCCAATCACCTGGCAATCGTCATCCGACAAGCCCGTCTGCACGAGCAGGTACGGCACGATGCCGAAAAATTGGAGCAGCGCGTGGCCCAGCGCACACGCGACCTGGAACGCCGTACCGCACAACTCCAAGTGGCCGCCGAGGTGGCCCGCGACGCCGCCACCGCGCACAACCTCGACGAACTGTTGAGTAGCGCCGTCGATCTGATCCGAGCGCGGTTCGGATTCTATCACGCCGGCATATTTCTGCTCGACACGCTGGGTGAATACGCCGTCCTGCGAGCAGCCACGGGTGAGGCGGGCCTCCAGATGTTGGAAGCTGGGCACAAGCTAAAAGTGGTTGAGGAGGGCATCGTGGGCCATGTCACCGGCAGCGGCCAACCGCGCATCGCCCTCGCCGTGGATGCCGACACGGCGCATTTTGATAATCCCTTCCTGCCGGAAACGCGTTCGGAATTGACCTTGCCGCTAAAGGCCGGAGATCGGGTCATCGGTGCCCTCGACGTACAAAGCACCCACGAGGCCGCCTTCGATGAAGACGATCTGGCTACTCTGCAGATCATGGCCGACCAACTGGCGGTGGCCATCGAGAGAACGCGTCTCTGCGAACAGACCCAGGCCACTCTTGAGCAGCGCCTGCGCACCGTTATCTCCAACGCCCCGATCATCCTGTTCGCCCTGGACCGAGAGGGCGTGTTCACACTTTCCGAGGGTAAAGGATTGGAAGCCCTGGGGTTCGAACCCGGCGAACACGTGGGGCAGTCGATCGCGGACGTGTATCATGACGTGCCAGAGATTCTCGATAGCATGCAACACGCATTAACCGGCGAGGCAGTTCCCCCAACTATAGCTGTGCGAGATGCCATACTAGATGTCTGGACCTCGCCGACGTATGACGAGAGCGGCGAGATCACCGGCCTCATCGGCGTGGCCACCGACGTCACCGAACGCAAGCGAGCGGAGCAGGCTCTGCGCGAGAGCGAGGAGAAATACCGGCTGGTGAGTGAAAACATCCCGGTGACCGTTTATTCGGCGCTGCCGGACGAATACTCCTCCAACCTCTTTCTCTCGGGAAGAATGGAGGAACTCACAGGCTATCCCCCTGGGCAATTCCTGCAGGACCCACAGCTTTGGTCGGCGGTTGTTCACCCTGATGATAGAGCATACGTATGGGAAAAAGTCGAGGAGCATCGCAAAAACAAGTGCCCTCTCGACGTGGAGTATCGCATCGTGACCAAGGACGGCACGGTCAAATGGGTCAGGGATCGGGCTACGCCCATGGTCGACGAGAACGGAGAGATACTCAGAATCAATGGCTTTATGGAGGATATCACCGAGTGCAAGCATCTCGAGGAGCAGGTGCGCCTGCAGGAACGGTTGGCGGCCGTCGGGCAATTGGCCGGCGGCATCGCCCACGATTTTAACAACTTTTTGACCACCATCATGCTTTACGCCCAGATTCTCCTGCGCAAATCCAGCCTGCCGCAGGAGCTGGCGCCGGTTGCAGAGACCATCCTCGAGGAGTCTCGCCGGGCAGCGGAACTGGTGCGCCGCATCCTGGACTTTAGCCGCCGCTCGCTCATAGAAACCCGTCCGGTTGATCTTTTGCCCTACGTAGAGGAAACTGCCGGTATCCTGCGGCGCACTTTGCCGGAGAACATCCAGCTCCTCGTGGACGTAGGCGCGGAGGCACACACCGTCAACGCCGATCCGGCGCGCATCCAGCAGGTGATGATGAACCTGACGCTCAATGCGCGAGACGCTATGCCAGACGGAGGAGAGTTGCGTATCGGTCTCTCCCGCATCGAGGTAAAGACGGGGGACGAGCCGCCCGTCGCAGAAATGACGTGCGGAGAGTGGGTGTGTCTGTCCGTCTCTGACACGGGTACGGGTATGACCGAGGAGGTGCAATCCCACCTGTTCGAGCCCTTCTTTACGACCAAAGGGCCAAAAGGGACAGGGTTAGGACTGGCGCAGGTGTACGGCGTCGTCAAGCGGCACGATGGACACATTGGGGTAGAGACCCAGGCGGGACAGGGAACGACGTTTCGCGTTTATCTCGCCCCTCACGAGGCGACGGAATTGGTGGAAAGTCAGAAACCGCCTTCGGCCCTGCCACAAGGGCAAGGTGAGATCGTCCTGTTGGTCGAAGATGAGGACAGGGTGCGCGAGGCTGGCCGTGAGATACTTGAATCGCTGGGGTATCGGGTGTTGGTCGCAGCCGATGGACAGGTGGCGATGCAAGTGTACCAGTCGGCAGAAAGAGTGGATCTGGTACTCACAGATCTGGTCATGCCGGAGATGGGAGGTAAGGAGTTAGCGCAAGAGTTGAAAAAGACAGATCCTCGCGTCAAAGTGCTGGCGATCACGGGTTACACGCTGGTAGAGAACGTGGAGGAATTGAAGCAGGCGGGGATCTTGGACATCGTCCAAAAGCCCTTTGAAGTGAAAACCCTGGCAGAGGTCGTCCGGCGAACCCTGGATGCAGGCTGAGAAGAGCTACTCTCCGGCTTTACAGGCCCTTGAGCATGTCTGCAACATCCCCCTCTGCTAGAACCTCTAGGCCGTGCCGGCGCAGGAACGCCGTCGTCACGCCCTGGCCCCCTCTCAACGTCCCACTGTGCGTTCCATCGTAGATGCATGCGCTGCCGCACGATGGGCTGCGCTGTTTGAGGATCGCTACGGAGATGCCGTGCCGTCGCACGACCGCCAACGCGCGCTCCGCCCCGCGCAGAAAGGAGTCGGTCACGTCGGCGCCCGCTGCCGTCACCACGCGGGCGCGGCCATCCCACACGTCGCCACCATCCCCGCCGACGATCTCGGCCGTCGGGCGAGGGATAGGCAGCCCGCCTGCCACCTCCGGACAGACCGGCACCACCGAAACGCGGGAAGCCAACGCCGAAAGCTCGGGCACCAGCCTCCCCCGTCCATCATAGGCACAGGGTACTCCCAGAAGGCACGCGCTAACGAGGTAGATGGTTGGCCGCTCCATCTGTGCAGTGGTGTGGCGACCAGCACTGGCAAGGTAACTTTCCCAATCAGCCATTGCAGCTCTTTGATGAGGTTCAGTAGATCCAAATTCTTGGTGTGCACATCCATGTGTTGACAAAAATCACTCGCGAAACCGTCATTCTGAGCAGAGCGAGGAATCTCCGTCCCACGTTGGGAGACTCCTCGCTCCGCTCGGAGTGACGGAAATTGGATCTCCTGAGACTGAAAAGCATTGTACTATTATGCAAACTGCCCGTCAACCACTGTTGGCACATTCGTCCCGGTGGTATAATACGGGGCACGCCCATGAACCGATTCTTGGCCCGAACCAAGCACCTGCGCCCGTTCCTGTGGCTGATCCTGCTGCTCGTCGTCGCGCTGGCCGCCCAGGCCACCATCGCGGCCCATCGGACCCGCGCCCGCGGCAGCCCCGGCGGCTTTCCCGCGCCCGTGGGTGGGGCCGATGTGCCCATCCTGGGCGTCAACGTGGCGCTGGAGCAGTACGATGACCAGGCGCTGGAGGCCGCCCTGGCGCGCATCGAAGCGGGTGGCTTTACCTGGGTGCGCCAGTCCTTCTGCTGGAGCCGGGTTGAGCCACAGCCCGGTCAGTTTGACTGGCGCGTGTCAGATCGCGTCCTGGCCGCGCTGGCGCGCCATCCCCACCTGCGGCTGGTGGCCGTCCTCGACGACGATCCGCCGGTTCCGCCCGATGATCCTGACTGCTTTGCCGCATTCGCCGCCGCGTTCGCCGCCCGCTATGGGGCGCAGGTGGACACCTACCAGGTTTGGAACGAGCCGAACCTGGCCGCCCATTGGGGCGGGGGGCCGGTCAGTCCGCTTGGCTACGCCGACTTGCTGGCTCGTACCTCGTGCGCCATCCGCGCCTCCGATCCCCATGCCCGCGTCATCCTGGCCGGACTGGCCCCCACCGTCGAAACCGGACCGCAGAATTTGAGCGACGCGCGCTACCTGGAACAGCTCTACCAGGCCGGCGCCGCTCCTTACTTTGACGTCGTCGCCGGCAAGCCCTACGGCTTTTACACCGGGCCCGAAGACCGGCGCGCCGACGAATCGGTGCTGAACTTCTCGCGGCTGATCCTGCTGCGGGAGGTGATGGTCCAGTACGGCGACGCAGACAAGGCGGTCTGGGCCAGTCACTGGGGGTGGAACGCACTGCCGCCAGATTGGATGGGCGCGCCCTCGCCATGGGG
>Ga0307420_1000437_pt1 | contig 19478 bp, 20 predicted proteins | sample SalMarWE160240MG_2_FD_202167 | JGI IMG/M metagenome (GOLD analysis project Ga0307420, IMG submission 202167) | Salt marsh sediment microbial communities from the Plum Island Ecosystem LTER, Massachusetts, United States - WE1602-40 | ecosystem: Environmental > Aquatic > Marine > Intertidal zone >... | reverse complement strand
CCTCCGCGGATATACAGAAAAAGTTGGAAGCAAACCCGAAAACCAAGATTCCCCAGATCCTCTTCACGGTCTACCAGCACGTTTTCAACTCCATCTACATTCTCGCCTCGATTCTGAACACGCCGTACCCGCCGCCAGACCTGCTGCACCCGATGGCGGAGAAAATACAAATCCTACCAAGCACGCCTAAACCTCAACCAAAGCCTGAACAAGCCGCAGCGCCGGAGCCAACTCCTGAAAACCCACCCGCACAGACAGCACCAGGAACAGGCACACAACAACCGACAGGCGGGCAACCTGCAACTTCCGAGCCGGCGGGACAGGCACCCGCACCTGCCACAAGCGACAGCACCCAAACAACCAGCACTACAACTTAGCAAGACAGGCGATTGTCGCAGAGCGGCACCATATTTGCCGTCTATTTGGATCCTAATAGCAGATGTATGCAGAAACCTATAGAGGGGTAGGTCCGTATTGGCGCTGAAACCACGCAATAGCATGCAGAAACCAGCGCCGTGCAGCCTGCTTTAAATAAGGGGGGTATAGACTGTTCCGAGCGCTAGTCTCACATCCGCCGGATTTCTCAACACAAACACACAACAACCTAAAAGTTAATACATCCAAAACCACACCGTTCACAGAGGAAAGATTGCAAATGCCCGTAGCATTTATCATTGGAACGGCAGGTTCAGGCAAATCCCTGTTCACAGCAGCCCTGAGCGAATGGCTTAAAATGTCAAAACAGGACGTAGCAGTCGTGAACTTGGATCCTGGCGCATTAAAACTTCCATATTCACCCGATGTGGATGTGCGAAACTACGTGGATGTCGGCGACATAATGGAAAAATACGGTTTAGGACCCAACGGCGCATTGATAATGGCTGCTGACCTCATAGCCGACGAAAGCGACAACATAACAAAGGACATCGAAGCAGCCGACGCCGATCTGGTTCTGGTGGACACGCCTGGCCAAATGGAGTTGTTCGCGTTCCGAGCAAGCGGACCCTACATCGTAAACGAGCTTACAAAGGAGCCAAAAGCCATAGTTTACCTGTTCGACGCCGTTTTCTCCATAAACCCCTTAAACTACGTTTCCAACATGTTTCTCTCCGCAGCCGTCTACAACCGCTTCTTCCAACCGCAAATACACTTACTCTCAAAATGCGATTTGCTTCCAGAAAAAGAAATTGAAACAATCACCGACTGGGCATCTAGTCCAAGAGCCTTAGAAGATTCAATCGAGCAGAAACTGGAAGGCACAAAACGCCTTTTCAGCCGAAACATGATGCATGCCATCTACAAGCTTGGCATAAAATTTATGCTGCTTCCAGTTTCAGCTAAAACAAACAAAGGGTTAACAAACATTAACACTGCTTTGGAGCGCATTCTAACAGGCGGAGAAAAATACACGTTCTAAAGCACCACGTTCTCCAAGGCGTCACGTTTTTTTGTCATTTCCGATAAGTACCCAGCTTGCCGCGAAAGCCCCACGTTTCGCCATTAACTGATTATCCGCGCCAGCGATTATTATCACGTCATTATCTTCAGGATTAAGCTTTTCAAGAATCTCACTCGCGGCTTCGGGGAACTCATCTTCTATACTGTTGCTCACAGACTCAATTTTTAAGCGTCCCTCCTTGGACACTATGACAAGAGCACGCCTCGCCCCACCCATAATAGCCGCATCCCGTTGATCAATACCCGACTTAACCTTATGGGCCATGTTCTTAACTAAAAACGCGTAATTATACTTCGAAGTCGTCAAAGCTGTTTTCCCGATTTCAACTCTCTTAGGATAAACCTCAACAAAGCTTTTCCAAACACTCAACCCTTTATCTGTGAGAATGCACCCCTCCTTCGAAGTTACAATCAAACCAGCCTCCTTAAGGCGGCTTATTATCGTTCGGATTGCCCCTTCCCCCACATTAAGCTTCTCAGCCAACTTGTTACGCCCAATCGGCTTCTGGGCGAGAAGCTCCAAGGCATAAAAAATGTGAAACATAGAAAATGTTGTGGATGGACCTGGACCTTTAGGGCTAGCAAGGCTTTCTATAAATCTTTTGAACTGGGAAGTCATAATAAGTGCCACATACTCTATTTAAAATGGCTAATTATTATAATTTATTACTTAGAAAACGCGAGTCTTACATGAGACCGTCTGGTTGCAGCAACCTTTTGTTTGGATTTTTCAAATACGTTGGGTTTGAGCCGTTATTTTGAAGCCAGTTTCGGCGCAAGCTGTTCCACAGCGTCTTTGACTTTGTTCCATTCATCAAGATTTCTAACGCTGAACTTGTTTTTCCGCTTCCACACACCGTTCCTGTTTTCCCACAGGTAAAGCCCTATCGAATGTTTCCCTGAACCCTCATAGACTACAATGGCTTCCCACCATTTTCCGCTTTTGAAAATAGTTACGTAATCAACAACCTTGTAGAACTCCGATATTGGCAGTTTCTCGCTTGGTTTTTCAGCGGATTCACTCATTCGCCTTCACACCGTTTAAGGTTGGACACCAAACATTTAAGCGTTTTACACTGAAACTCAGTCCATAAGCTTCGCTCCACCCACACTGCAGATTGCTTCAATCTTTGGCTGCCACATTTCGGCACTGTATAAACTTAAAATGGATTTGCAAAAGCACACAGCGACCGAATTAACTTGTTCAGTTCTGTCTTATCATGTAGAAAGCCTTTTTAAGAAAAATGAGGTATTAAGACCCTCATTACAAAGTCACTTGGCTGGTTCCTATGAGAAAAAAAGGAAGATACTTGTTCACTTCAGAATCCGTGGGCGAAGGGCATCCGGACAAAGTCGCGGACCAAGTTTCAGACAGCGTTTTAGACGCCATCATAGCGCGAGACCCTAAAGCAAGGGTTGACTGCGAAACGCTGGTGATGCAGGGAAACGTCGTAGTCACCGGGCAAATCACCACACAGTGCTACGTGTCAATACCTAAAATCGTCCGAAAAACGCTAAAGGAAATCGGATTTGACAACGCCAAAGACGGGTTGGACTGGGAAACCTGCGGCATTTTAGTTTCCATTGAGGAGCAGTCGCCAGATATAGCCATGGGTGTGAACGAAAGCGAAAAACACGAGCAAGGCGCTGGAGACCAAGGAATGATGTTCGGGTACGCCACAACCGAAACGAAAGAACTAATGCCGCTACCCATAATGCTCGCACACAAACTTGTCAAGAGACTGGCCGATTGCAGAAAACAAGGAATTCTGCCCTATTTGAGACCAGACTGCAAGTCACAAGTAACTGTGGAATATTGCGATGGAAAACCAACAAGAGTAACCACCGTGGTAATCGCTGCCCAACACACCGAAGAAGTTGACAGCGAAAAAATGCGAGAAGACATAATCAATCAAGTAATAAAAAACGTCATACCCGCAGACAAATTAGACGCCGAAACAAAATACATCGTTAACGGAACCGGACGATTCGTAATAGGAGGAACCTTAGCGGATTCAGGTCTAACAGGGCGAAAAATAATCGTTGACACCTACGGAGGCTTCGGAAGCCACGGCGGCGGATGCTTTTCAGGAAAAGACCCCTCAAAAGTTGACAGGTCAGGCTGCTACATGGCTAGGTACATCGCCAAAAACATCGTCGCGGCAGGTTTAGCGGATGAGTGCGAGGTTCAATTGTCATACGCCATAGGTGTAGCAGATCCAATCTCAGTATTCGTGGATACATGCGGCACAGGAAAATTGCCTGATGAAGAAATTCTGGAATTGGTCAAGAAGAACTTTGACATGAGACCAAAAGCCATCATAGAGCACCTGCGGCTCCTCAAACCGATATACAGAAAAGCCGCAGTGTTTGGACACTTCGGAAGAGAGGACCCTGACTTCACATGGGAAATGACCGATAAAGCAGAAGTGCTGCGGAAAGCATTGAAATAAGCCAACACCAAATAACCCCGCACCATTATGTTTTTCCCCATCGATTTCTATCTGGACCGTGTATAGTTAAACCAATGCAGGTTTGCTTTTCAAGATTAAGGCAAAAACCACACCGCGTAAAATGGGAAATTGCTTAGTAAAAATCTCCTTTTCCATGCTTTTTAGCTAAAGATGTACCAAAAGCTCATAAACCCGTTTTTCTCTACTTCTCACCATCGGAAGAGGGGAATTAAAATAGGCTGCGGCATCTTCGGTGCAATAAATTTCGAAAATAAACAGGTCTTCCCATACGTTTACTGGGGTCTCCGCGCCCAAAACCACAGGGGTCATCAGTCCCACGGCTTTCTCACTTACAACGGAGAAAAGTTTTACGTTTATAAAAATCTTGATCTGGTCCCTAAACTCCGGTCCAGCGCCATACACGAGTGGTTTGGGCGGATGCCTGGCTCAATAGGCGTTGGCAATGTGCGGTATACCACGTCGGGAAAATGTGACGATGCTTCGCTGCTTGAAGGCACTCAGCCAGTCACCGCCTCGATAGACGGGTTGAAGCTCGCGCTTTCATTCAACGGCAACATCGTTAACACGCGCCAGCTAAGAAAGGAAACCGACACGCGCTTTGCTGACTTGCCGTACACCTGTGACTCAGACTTGGTATGCCGCAAACTATTGCTTGAACTAACCCGGCGTAAAGACTTAACGTCTGCCGTAAACGAGTGTATGCGAAACATTGACGGCGCGTTTTCCGTGGCTGGCATAACGGGCGACGGTGATTTCTTCGCTTTCAAAGACCAGCACGGGATAAAGCCGCTTTGCGCAGGACACAGCCCAGACGAGGCAACTTACGCTTTTTCTTCAGAAACCGTCAGTTTAGACATGAACGGGTTTGAAAGAGATTTTGAACTGGCGCCAGGCGAACTGGTAACGGTTTCAAAAGATGGTTTTAAACGCGAACAAGTTATCAAGAATCCTCGCAAGGCTTTTTGCGCGTTTGAATACGCTTATTTTGCGAGACCTGACTCGCGGTTTGACGGCAAGTACGTTTATGAAATCCGCGAAGAATTCGGAAGGAACATCGTACGCGAATACCCTGATATCGTGAAAGACTCGGACATTATCCTGTCGGTGCCTGAAACAGGTGATGACCCCGCCATGGGCGTTCATGAAGAGTCTGGGCTCAGGTGGGAACGGGCATCCCGCAGGCACCGCTACGTCACCGAACGCGCTTTCATACTGCTCAACAGGGAACGTTGCTCAACCATAGACAGGAAAATCAACATCCTAGGCTCAAAAGTGGATGGAAAACGCCTCATCGTCACGGAAGACAGCATAGTCCGCGGAGACACCACAAAGGTCACAATAGGAAAAATGCGTAGCGCAGGCGCCAAAAAAGTTTACATGTTCGTCACTTTCCCGCGCATAATCGGACCGTGCTTCTACGGCATCGACATGGCAACTTACGGCCAACTGATCGGCTCAAACCACAGCGCGGAGGAAATCGCGAAAATCATCGGTGCAGACGCCGTGTGTTACCAATCAATCGACGGGTTAGTGCGCGCCACTGGGCAGACTCGTGACCAGTTATGTCTCGCGTGCATAACGGGCAAGTATCCCACGCCTTTAGCGCAGAAAATGGCTGATGAAATGAAAGAGAGGTTCCTTAAAGGTTACGAGGAAAAAGGAAGAATCTACGAGACCTGTGAAACCTCACCGCAAACTTAGCGCTAAAACAAATTAAGCGTTCCAGTTTATTCTTCAACAAACAAGGTGTCGATTATGGAGAGAGTAGGCGTACTCATCGTTTCGTACGGTGCCCGCGAGGCAGCTATGGTTGATGCTTTCACAAGAAGCCCAAACCACAGAGTGGAACTCTACATCGCAGACAAGCAGCGTAATCCCTTCAACATGGGAAAAGCCGCTAAACATGTGGTTATCCCAGATTTGAGCGCCGAGGAAATCTGCAGGTTCGCGGAAAACAACAAGGACAAAATAGATTTCGCCGTCGTGGGTCCAGAAAAACCTATAATCGCAGGCGTACGCGACATCATAGAACGGCGTACAGGCATACCTGTCATATGCCCAAAGCAGAAATACGCTATAGAAGCCAGCAAAGTTGAGCAGCGCTTATTATTTCAGGAAATAGCGCCCGATGCAAACCCGCGCTTCAAGATTTTCGACCCCAAAGACTACAAAGGCACAAGTGATGTCAAGAAAGCGGTTTACAGCTGGTTAGACACGCTTGAGAACAAAGCCGTAGTCAAGCCTGACAAGCCCGCGGCGGGAAAAGGCGTAGGCGTCTGGGGCGACCACTTCACCACGCGCGAACAGCTCTTCGAGCACTTCATGTCTAACTTCCAGTACAGCGCCGTCATAATAGAAGAGAAAGTGGACGGTGAAGAATCCAGCTTCCAAGCGTTATGCGACGGCAAACACCTCGTTCCTTTGCCAGGCACGCGGGATTACAAGCGCGCATTTGACGGCGACAAGGGACCTAACACTGGTGGAATGGGCTCCTACAAAGGAACAGGCGACACGTTGCCCTTCCTAACCACGACAGAAAGGGAGAGAGAACTCGCATTAGCCAAGAAGATTTTTGAAAAATGGAAGACAAAAATAGGCGACGACTCAGCTTTGAGAGGTGTGCCCTTATACTTGGCGTTCATGCATACCGGCGCTGGAGCTAAAATCCTTGAAAACAACAGTCGCCCAGGCGACCCCGAAATCATCAACATCCTGCCCATCCTGAAGTCGGATTTTGTGGATGTCTGTTTCCGAATTATAGAGGGCAACTTGGCGAGCGTTGAGTTGGAGAAGGCAGCGACTGTTTTGACATACAAGGTTCCGCCTGGTTACGGCGGCTACGCGAATGTTTTTTCAGGTCTGGTGGATAAGGCGGCTGTTGATACTCCAGTTGACCTGTCTAAGGCTTATGCGCTCGCAAGCAAGTACGGCGACCGAATCCGCGTGTACCCGGCAGCCATGGAAATCCGAGACAGCCAAGTTTACGCTTTGAAGTCTCGTGCTGTGGGCGTGTTAGGCGTCGGCGAAACCATTGAGGAAGCACGCAACGTCTCGCTGGAAGGCGCCCAAGCCATTAAGGGCGACGCTTTGTGGAACAGAACGGACATAGCTTCCAAGCAGCACATAGCGCAGAGCGTAAGCCACATGGAGCGGTTGAGGCGCAAGCCTTGAAACGCGTTTTCATATCAGACTGCGAGGGACCCATAAGCAAAAATGACAACGCCTACGAAATCGCAGCGCAGTTCGTTCCGAACGGCGACAAGCTTTTCACTCTCATAAGCAAGTACGACGATGTCCTGGCGGATGTTCTGAAAAAACCAAGCTACTCAGCGGGCAGCACACTAAAGCTGATCTTGCCTTTCCTCAAGGCATATGATGTTACGGACAGGCAGATGGAGGAGCTTTCCGCTCAGAACCTAATCCTGATTGCAAACATCAAAGACACCATGCAGCATGTGCAGTCAGTCGCCAGCGCCTTCATCGTCAGCACCAGCTACGAGCATTACATCAGGGCGCTCTGTAAGACTCTGGATTTTCCTTATGAAAACACGTACTGCACCCAGCTAAGCTTCGACAAATACGGCGTCACCGAAAAAGAAAAAACGCGGCTGAAAGAAATCACAAAGGAAATCGCGCAGATGCCGATGATAGCAATGCCGTTAAAAGCAAAAACGATAGAAGACTTTTCGGCTGCCGATCAAGAGACGATTAGGCGGCTGGACACGATTTTCTGGAGCGAAATCGCAGGCATGGACTTAGGCAGAGTCTTCTCTGAAGTAACGACGGTGGGTGGGAGCCAAAAAGCCGCCGCCATAGAAGACGCCGCAGCAAAAGTTAATGTGCCTTTAGAAGACGTGATGTACGTGGGCGACAGCATAACCGACGTAGAAGCTTTTCAGCTGGTCCGCCAAAATGGCGGGTTAACGGTTTCCTTCAACGGCAACAGCTACGCGGTGGGGAACGCGGAAATAGCGGCTTTGTCCGCAAACAGCATAATCACAGCCGTAATTGCCGACGTTTTTTGCAGGCAAGGAAAACAAGCCGTCCTGAATCTGGTGGAGAACTGGAACCTACAGTCTCTTGAACGCAGCGGAGTGGTGAGCCTCGCGCTTCTGGACCACCTTTTCACGCTTTACCCTCAAGCCCTGCCCAAAGTTCAAATAGTAACAGCGGAAAATATGGAAACGCTGGCAGAGGAAAGCAGCGAGTTTAGAAAAAGAGTCAGGGGAGAAGCCATTGGCAAACTCGGGTAAAATGACAGCCCACGCGGAAATCGAGGATACTTACGCGGAAGCTTTTGCTGGTATCTTTTGCCGCGTAATTGTGACGGCGGATGATAAACGCACGTTGCGCAGTGCGGCTGAAGACGCGACTGCCACGCCTTCCGTGGTGATTGGTAGGGTTGAAGGCGGCGTTGAGAAATGGCTGAGCGAGAAAGAAACTCCAGACCAACGCAAGGGTGCAGTGTTGCAGTTCTGGGGCGCAATAAACCGCGAGACACCTTTAGCTGAGTTGTTAAGCAAGTTTGAAACTGAACTGTCCTACAGGATACGTCAGGACATCCTGGTTAAGCCTTTCACAGCGGTTTTTGACGCCTTGCACGAAGCTGAGGGAAAAATGGATATGATGGAGCGTGTAGGGCACTGCGGCGACGGGTACGAGTGGATGGAAAACCGCCACGGCAGAGAGGTTATTGTGGTTCCCCTGATGGTTCCGGATTTCGTGATTGACCGGTATTTAGGTTATGCCCGAGGCGTCATGGGTGCCAACTTTTGGGTGATGTGCAAGACAAAGGAAGCCGTAAAGGCGGTAGGTGAAAAAGCCTTGGAAGCAATAAAGCGTGTTGAGGGCGTGGTCACGCCGTTTGACGTTTGCTCTGCGGGTTCGAAGCCTGAAACCCATTTCCCAGCTATAGGACCCACAACGAACCATCCGTACTGTTCTTCGCTTAAACCGAAGCTAGGCAACGCTTCCTTAGTTCCTGACGGCGTACATTACATCCCAGAGATAGTGATTAACGGAATCTCAATGGAGGCTGTTAAGCAAGCCATGAAGGCTGGAATTGAAGCCGTGCTAAACGTTGACGATGTGGTGCGAGTTTCCGCTGGAAACTACGGTGGCAAACTTGGGGAGTTCAAGATTAAACTACGAGAGTTGTTTCCATGAGCAGTTTTGACGCTATCGGTTTTGGCGCACTTAACGTGGACAAACTCTTCAAAGTTAACAAGCTTGCTAAGGCTGATGAGGAAAGCTTCATAGAGGATTACGCCGAAGCCTGCGGAGGGTCAGCCGCGAACACTACAGTCGGATTGGCGAGGCTCGGCTGCAAAGTAGGGTACATAGGTAAAGTAGGCTGTGACAGAGAAGGCGACTTGCTTTCCCAAGATTTCTGCAAAGAAGAGGTTGATGTAAACGGGTTAATCCGTGCGGTGCAGGGGAAAAGCGGTGTGGTCTTGGGATTCGTGGACAAGAAAGGCGCACGTACGTTGTACATTGATTCAGGCGTTAACGACACCATAACATTAGATGATGTGAACACGAGATACGCCTCGCGAGCACAGTTTTTGCATTTAACTTCGTTCGTCGGAGATCAATCATTCCAAACACAGAAAAAGCTCTTAGACGCCATCCCAGACAGCGTCAAGGTAAGCTTCGACCCTGGCTCTTTGTATGCAAGGAGAGACTATGTGTCGCTAGAACCTATCTTAAGGAGAACGTACGTTTTGATGCCTAACGCCCTTGAGCTGGGGCTCTTGACGGGAAAAATTGATTACTGCAAAGCCGCCGATTTAATGGTGGGAAGAGGCGTGAAAATTTTGGCTGTCAAGCTGGGCGCCGACGGCTGTTACGTTACAGACGGTCACGAACAGCACCTGATAGAACCCTTTAAAGTGGACGTTGTGGACACGACTGGCGCTGGGGACGCGTTTTGCGCTGGTTTCCTTTACGGCCTAATCAAAGAAAAAAGCCTTGAGGAGTGTGGCAGGCTGGGGAATTTTGTGGCTTCACGCTGCGTCATGCAAATGGGCGCCCGAGCGGGGCTACCGTTCGCCAGGGACTTAGAACTTCCTAGTTAAATGGTCGATGAGGCTTTCAAAAACCAGTTTTCCATCGCCATACTGCGGCATTCGCTCCTGCCTCGTCCAGTCGGGCTGTTGCCACCAGAACATTGCCCTTTCAGGATGAGGCATCAAACCGAAAATCGTTCCATCCCTGTTGCAGATGCCCGCGATGTCATGGAACGCGCCGTTCGGGTTCGTGGGGTAGTCGCCGTCGGCAACGTTGCCCTTTTGGTCGCAGTAGCGGAAAACCATCATGTCCTCATCCATAAGCCTGTCGAGCATTTTCTGCTCTTTTTCCACTGGGAACAGGAATCTGCCTTCGCCGTGAGCAATGGGCATCCGCAGAACTTTTCCAGCCGGCACTTTACTGGTGAAGACGCATTTTCCTTTGTTCTCGTTTTTAAGGTAAATCCACTGGCACTTAAAGCCCTGTGGCACGTTCGTTGTAAGCGCTGCTTCGGGGTAACGGCTGGTGCCTTCAAAACTAGGGAGCAAGCCGTATTCAACTAGGATTTGGAAGCCATTGCAAATCCCCAAGATAGGTCTGCCCTCGTCCACGAAGGTTTCGATTTCCTTGCCTAGCTTGACGCTGAGCGACCTTGCAAATATTACTCCTGAGCGCACATAATCCCCAAATGAGAAGCCGCCTGGAAAAACCAGTACATTATAATCCAAGAGGTTCCCGCGTTTGACAAGTTCGTTCACGTGTAACGTTTCAGCCTGAACACCCAACTCTTGGAAGGCACGCCGCGTTTCCGCGTCACAGTTCGTTCCGCCCACGCGCAGAACACAGACTTTTATCTCTTCCCGCCTCACCTGCTACGCCTCCCTGCTCAACGTCTCTTTCCAGCTTCCACGCAAATCCTTAAGCGAAGCATCCACAGCCACCGCGCCATCCAATCCATAAACCACTAATCGAGGATTCTTGGCGACCCAGCCTATTTCAGAGCAAGCTGCCCCCTTCATCACCGCCTCGAAATCGCCTCTGGTTTTTTCTGGAACTTCCAAGAGAAAGCGGCTGTTTGACTCGGAAAACAGCACGAAATCGTTGCGGCTCAACCCCTCACGCGGAACTTTTCTCAGGTCTAGTTCCACGCCGTAATCGCTTGCCAGCGCCATCTCCGCCGCCGCCACCCCTAACCCGCCCTCAGAAAGGTCGTGGCAAGCCTTGACCAAGCCCAAGTCTATGGCTTCGGTGACGGCTTTGAAGGCTTTTTTGGCTTGTGCCGCGTTCACTTTCGGAACCGTTTTACCCGTATGTCCTTTCAGCTTGTAATATTCTGAGCCGCCCAGCTCCTTGAACGTTTCACCCACAATGTAGAGCAGGTTGTCTGGCGCTTTCAAGTCCATCGAGACGGCTGCACGTATGTCGGGAACTATGCCCAGCGCGGTGATTAGAAGGGTTGACGTAACAGGACCCAGAGGCGACTCGTTGTAAAGGCTGTCCTTTCCCGAGATGAACGGGGCTTTGAAGGCGGTGGCGAAGTCGTAGCACGCCTCGCACGCTCTGATCAGAGAGCCGAGCCGTTCGGGTTTTTCAGGATTGCCCCACGTGAAGTTGTCCAGAAGTGCTACTCGGCGTCCGCCAACCGCCACGTTGTTTCGCACTGCTTCGTCTATGGCTGAGGCTGCCATCCAGTAAGTGTCAATTTTTCCGTAGTTCGGGTTCATACCGCATGAAATTGCTATGCCCATCCAAGAGTCATCGAGAGGCTTCAGGACCGCGGCGTCGTTTGGTCCGGCGTACGTGCCTTGCAGGGGCTTCAGCACTGTGTTTCCCTTAACCTCATGATCGTAAGTGCGTACAACGCTTTCTTTGCTGGCGGTGTTCGGCGAGGAAAGAATCTGCAAGAGTGTACTCGTAAGGTCTTCTGGCTCTGGAAACTCTGGTTCTTCAAGGCTGACGGACTCGTGTACTGCGGTTTTCATGCTTTCTGGAGGCTCAAAAAGGAAGCGCATATCCATGTCCGCCACGACTTCGCCACAATAACTAAGCTGCAAACGCGTTTCTCGCGTGAGATTTCCTACCGCTGTAGCTTCCACGTCTTCCTTCTCGAAGATTTCCAAAACTTTCTCAAGCTTCTCAGGCGTCACAATAAGGAGCATGCGTTCCTGGGATTCGGAAATGTAGATTTCCCAAGGCGCTAAGCCTTGATACTTTAAGGGCACTTTTTCCAGCGCCACCGTCGCGCCGCAACCGAATCTCTCCGCGGTTTCGCCCACCGCCGAAGACAACCCTCCACCGCCCAAGTCCGTTATGGCTGAGGCGAGTTCGCGGTCGCGGACTTCGATTATAGCACGTTTCAATTTCTCCTCTTCGATGGGGTCTGCGATTTGCACCGCGGGCCTGGAGATTTCCTCGGATTTTTCTGTAAGCTCTGCAGAAGCGAAGGTTACGCCGTGGATGCCGTCGCGACCCGTTTTTCCGCCCGCCAGAAGGAGCACATCGCCTGTTTTGGCGTTTTTCTTGAATTTTTTAAGCGGCAAAAGCCCGATGCAACCGCAGTAGACAGTGACGTTTCCTGTGTAGCTTTCGTCGAAGTGTATGGCGCCGTTCACAGTGGGGATGCCCATGTTGTTTCCGTACGCGCTTATGCCCGCGGTTACGCCCATGTACACGTACTTAGGATGTTTCACGCCCGCGGGAAGCTTAGCGTAATCATAATTTAGGGGTCCGAAGCCTAAAACGTCGGTGCACGCAATCGGGTCCGCCCAGACACCGAGTACGTCGCGTATTACGCCTCCTACGCCTGTGGCTGCGCCGCCGAAAGGTTCCACGGCGGAGGGGTGGTTGTGGGTTTCCACTTTGGCGGCTATGCCGTAGCCTTTGTCGAAGAGGACGATGCCTGCGTTGTCTTCGAATACGCTGAAGCACCAGTCGGGGTTGATTTCTCGTGTGGCTTTGGCGATGTACGTTTTGAAGAGACTGCTGATTTCCTTGTTGCCAACGAGTATTTTGCCTTTGAAGGTTTTGTGGCAGCAGTGTTCGCTCCATGTTTGAGCGATTGTTTGGAGTTCTACGTCGGTGGGGTTTCGCCTTGCACGCCTGAAATAAGCTTGGACCACCTTCATTTCTTGCACGCTTAAGCCTAAACCCAGTTCGCGGCTTACTTCGGAAAGCTGCGCCTCTGAAGCCTGAGCCAAAGCTATCTCGTACATGGTGAAGGCGGTTTTTCCATGGAGGTAGATGTCAGAGTTCATTTTTGCTCCTCAATGGCGATTGTGTAGTTGTCTTTGGTTGGGTTTGCCAGAAGCCTCTTGCACATCTCTTCCGCTTTCGCTTTGGCTTCACTTACCGTTTCTGCTTCAAGAAGGATCGTGTACACTTTGCTGACGTTTACGGCGTTAACCGCATAGCCAAGCTCTTTAAGTAACCGTGCAGCTGTTTCGCCTTCGGGGTCGCTGTGACCAGGTCTAAGGCTGACCTCTATTTTAGCGCGGTATTTCATGGGCTAAAATGTTAAACAAACGGCATTTAAACGCTTTCATCACTAAAACTGCAAAGAACTATGCCAGAACCAGCTTCTTGTTTGCGTGATGAACCACAATTTTCTGTTCAGCGGTCACTTTTCCTATTTGTTCCGATTGAGCACCAGCCCTTTCCAAGGCGCTTAACGCTTTTTCCGTGTCTGTTTTATCTACGATTATGGCGAAGCCCCATCCCATGTTGAAAGTTCTAAACATCTCCTCATCCGTAACCATTAAGCCCAGTTCCAGCGCGGTTTTCTGTATCAACCCGAAGATGGGTTGCGGTTTGAAATTGTTGAATTCGAAGCCTATGCTCGACGAGAAACTCGTGAGATTGTTGAATTTCAAGTAAGCGTCACCCGTTATGTGTACGGCTGCTTTGACCTTCACGGCCTGAGCTACAGCAAGAAGCGGCTTCACGTAGATTTTGGTGGGTTCCAGAACCTCGAGAGCTATTTCCCTGTCGAGTCCGTCTGGAGTGGCGTCTGGCTTGTACCTTCCGCCCCATTGGCTGAACAGAATTTTTCTTGCAAAGCTTATGCCGTTGCTGTGGAGCCCGCTGCTTCTTAAGCCTATTATCGGGTCTCCAGGTTTGATGTTTTCTCCTGTGATTATGCCCTGTTTAGCGACTTGGCCTACGGCTGCCACTATCATGTCAAAGCCTGCGCCTTCAGCTATGCCCTTTATTATTTCAGCTACGTCGCCTATCTCCCCCCCGGTCACGGGACATTCTGATTCCGCGGCGCCTTTGGCTATACCTTCGAGCCACGCTTTCACCAGTTTGGGGTCGCTGGCTTGGGCGTGAATGTTATCGGCGATGGCAAGCGGCTTGGCTCCTGAACGAATTACATCGTTGACCGCCATGGCAACGGCGTCAACTCCTATCGTGTCATATTTGTCTGCGAGTTGAGCTAGGAGGACTTTTGTGCCTACGCCTTCGATGACGAGGTCTAAGTAGGCGTCTTTGCCAATGGGGAAGATGTTTCCGTACGGCAAGCACCTCACGGAGCCGTAGTTGCTGTAGCTGTATGTGTCCTCTAGGGTTTTCAGGTGTTTTTTTGATTCGTGCCGTTGTTCACGGTCTACGCCTGCGTCCGTGTAGGTGAAGTTTTTCGGCATACGTGGTTCTCCTTTTCGGTATTCTTTTCTGGTTGGTAAGAGATAACAATTGCTGTCAAGCCACGCTGTTAACGATGAAAGCCAGAACAGAAATTTTTGTTATTTAGGTTTTCTGCTGCCGCTGTAAAACAGGAGAAGCAGAAGGAGCGCTAACACGGCAATCTTGGTTACGGCGAACTCTTGGATTATAGAGACAACGAGGAAAGCCATGGGGACTATGCCTAGTAAGCCGTAGACGAAAATGATTTTTAGGGTTACGCTTGAGTTTATTCCTGCCATGTAGCCGCTTCCAAAGAACAGGTCGGCCAGTTTCCCAAACCCGCTTGTGCAGGATTTGCAGTAGTAACATGAGCTGCAACCCATCCTCCGCAGTATAGCAAAGACCATTACAAACGCGAAAACAAGAAAAAACCATCCTAAAAGTGAATTAAAAAACCAGCAGGCCAATGCACTTAACAAGATCCATGCTGTAACCGCGAGGTTGCCGAAAACAAGCAAAGATTTTGAATACGCTTTTGCATCGTCGCGGATAGGTTTCAACTCCATTAACAGCAATACCCTAGCTTACTTTAATAGGTACCCCCGCAACGGGCAACTTTTTTTTCTTGTGACGTATGACGTTTATGTTTCAGTGCGAAACATGCTGGCAAACAATCAGGACCTTTATTCTAAAAGATTTAAGTTAAACTGCTATCATATAGGAACTGAGAGGACTTGTATGGAGAAGGAAGAGAGAGAATTGCGCATTAGGTTGACAAAAGTTCTGGCGGATGTTCAGGTGCAGACGGCAGGGATCTTCGGTTTTGCCGCATTAGGTGTGACATTATTCGTTTTGGGGTGGCAAGCGTACATGGCGGTAGTGCCTGCGGACTTCATAATATCTCAATATGTTGTAAATCTTTTAGGGATTCCGCTTCTGGTGGCTGCGCCCGTTTCTTTGCTTGCTGCTTTAGTGAGTTTGCTGCGGCTTCGCTTAACCCTAAAAGACATGAACGCGCTTCGATAACTGTGCTTAAGCGGTAAAATACTTTAGCGGTTTGTCGCAATTTACTTAAGTGGACTTGGGCATCGGACGCTTGCTTCAGGAACGGAATTATCTGACAGCATGTAGCTCCATCGCTGAAACCACAACGAAATATAAACACGCAGTGCCATAGATTTATTGAGAGGCTATGTCTCAGCCTGCGTTTTCTATTATTTCAGCAAGTTTAATTACAATTGTATTACCGTTAAGCATCCTTTTGGTTGCTGCGGCATTATCTGTAAAGTATTTCTCTAAGAGAAAAAGGATTGGCACGGTTCTGGCTATAATTGGCGTTCTTGAGATGCTGGGGTATTTTATGCTCTACTTTACATTTGAGGGAGTAAGTTACAGAATACCATTTTCGCCAAGAGAGATTATGCTAATACAAGGAATTATTACATTATATGGCGGGATAGTTATACTGTTGTATGCCAAACCCAAAAGCAGTAAACCTGCGGCGCCATCTAATAATTCTTAATCGCTAATTAATACAGGCTGTTTTTATTTTAACGAATGAAAAAAGGGGAAAACTTTATTCAGCAAACCAGCATTGAACAGTTGACCACTAGTAAAAACAAATCTCAAAATTTAGGGTCTGTTTTAAGCGGTCGTAGTCTAGTTTGGCTAGGACATCAGCCTCCCACGCTGACGACCCGGGTTCAAATCCCGGCGACCGCACCATAACTACTCTCGGAAGACTCCCACTCCCTTTTAAATAGGTTAAAACTCGTTTGAGCAGGTTAAGGCGGCTCGTGAGTGTTTGCGGTTTATTGTAGTTCTAGGATTTCTTGTTGTGTGTGTCTCGCCATTAAAACCGCTACAGCGCCTATGATGGCGGATATCACGGCTATGCCTATTAAAGCGGTTAGGAAGAGCGGGATTACGGTTGCGCTTCTTGTTAAGCTTATGGCGCCTGTGTACTGGTCGTTGCCTGACCATGCCGCGCGGATGGTGTGTGAGCCTGCTGTTTCTGCTGTCCAGAGGTATTCGAAGCTTCCGTTCGATTGGGTTATCGTTGTGCCTATTACTGTCCAGGGGGAACTGTTGACTCTGGCGTAGAGTGTCACGTTTTCGTTGGGCATTTCTGGGTCAAGTTGACCGTGGAGGGTTATCGCGCTGTTTTGTATGGATATGCTTGGTGTAACTTCCAGAGATAGTGCGCTTGGGTTCATCGTTGTGAAGCTTGCGGAGACTTGCCCTGGGGCTAATTGTTCCATGTTTTCAAGTGCGAGGACTTCAGCGGAGACCTGTTTCAGGTCTGTTGGGCATTCGCCTACTCTCCAGCCTTCTTTCCATTTTCCACCTGTGCATTCTGCAACGTAGTATCTTATGCCGTCGTTCGTCACGTAGCATACGTTATCTCTTACGTCTTGTGGGGCGCTGGAAAGGTGCACTCCGATGTTCATGTGGGTTTGCTCTTCGTAGTACAGAAGCACCACGTCTAGGCCGCCAGCTTTCATTATGGATGCTGCTATGAAGGAGAAGAGGTCGCAGTCGCCTTGGGCTTCGACCATGGTTTCCACGGGGTATTTCGTTGGGGTGGTTTCTACGTAGGTTATTTGGTGGACGATCATGAGGACTCCGTTGGTGAAATCCTCCTCGTTATCGTAGATTTCCCAGAGTCTGTCGGCTATGGGTTGTAAGGCGTAGGGGGTTACGAAGTTTGAGAAGCTGTTGGTTGAGGTTAGTCTATGGCTTTTTTCCGTGTAGTATTCTTGGAGGTTTTCAGGGATCATTACGTTGAGTTCGTATGTTATGTTGCCGTCTGGATGGTCTAGGAGTTGGTATGAGAGTGTTTGGTTTTGTGCTGTTGCGAGGGATATGGTGACGAATAAGATGAGTGTTGTCGCGAATAGTGTTGTTGCCTTTGTCGAGGCTTTCATTATTTCTCGAATATTACTATTCACGACTACTTTTTAGGCGTTATGAACAACAGATTACTACAGAAAATACCTAAACCTCAATCACCACAAACCACAATCTTGCCGCCGATTCCCCTCAACGCACCCGAAAGCTCCGTCGCCGCCTTTTGCAGTTTTTCCTCCGCTCCGCCAGCGTCCTCAGCCGTGGTGGACAGGTGAATCTCCATGTGCGGCTTGTTTTCTCTGCCCTTCGGATGCGACTTCACGTAAACATCCGGGTTATCCATCATCACCTTGTCTACGAGCGGAGCTAAACTTGACTCCATTACGTTGTCAACGTAAATGCTTTTTTCGTAAAACGCGGTTGTGCCTGATGCTTGCCTCAGCAGCGGCGCTACGGTTTCGTGAAATATGGCTTTCATTTCTGAAGGAACGCCGGGTAAAGCTATCAAAACTGTTTGCTCCATGTCTGTTCGAACGCCGGGTGCGGTTCCGATTGGGTTGGAAACTGGCTTAGATTTTTCTGGCAATGTTGCCATCTTTATTCGCGGCTGCGTCAGCTCAACTGTCTCTGCTCCTTTTTCTTTGGCGTATGTCTCGTATTTTTCCTTGACCATTTTCAGCGCTTCCGTGTTGACGGTGAGTTTGCGGTCCAGTGCTTCTGCGATGCCTTGTAACGTTTTGTCGTCGAAAGTTGGTCCCAATCCACCAGTTGTTAAGGCGAAGTGGGGTTTGCGTTTGAGTGTTTCGCGGATTGCGGTTGCAATTTCGTTTACTTCGTCGGCTACGACGGTGATGCGGTTGACGGCTATTCCCATGGCTGTGGCTTGTTTGGCCATCCACTGCGCGTTCGTGTTCAACGTTTTGCCGATTAGCAGTTCGTTGCCTACGCAGATTATTTCCATGTTTTGGGTCATAGGCTTCACGAAAGAATGAGGGCTCCTCGCTTTATACTGTTTGCTAACCAACCGCACATAAGAATTAAGCTGGCGCGGTTACTTTTTCTTGCTAAGCCACCATTTCAGGTATTCTTTTCTGTGTTTCTGCTTTTCTTCTTCAGCCGTTTCCATGTTCGGCCTCAGTTTCTCTCGCAGCTCCCACAGTTCCTGTTGCGTCACCGACAAGCCGCAGCTTTTGCAGATGTAGTGTTTGGTGGCTATGGCGTACTGCATTTCTCCGCCGCATTCTGGACAATACCGCATTTCTTTTCACTCAAAGTTTTCTAAAGGGATAAAGCGCGAAATGACAAATATTAGTCTTCGCTCTGTTTTTGCCGTTTCCAGTTGAAGAACTTATGCTCAGAGCAGTCTATAGCCCCTCTTTAAATAGTTTAAGCTGATGCGAGACGGCTGTCGCGCTCTGCGGTTGACCTCCTCCCCTTTAAATAGGCTGCAAAGCGCTCGCGGGACCTACCCCTCTATAGGTTTCTGCATACATCGGCTATTAGGATCCAAAACGTAAGAAAGTAACAAAACAGCCTTACCTATTTCGTTCGACCTTTGTAAGGCCAAACAATCTGCATAATCCAGCAAAAGTAGCAGTAGCATTAAATTTTAATCCAACCAACCAACCAACCAAAAACGGACTAATGTCTGGCTACGGCTAGGTTGGATAACCAACGTTAGCCTATGGTAGGATAAGGAAGGATGGATAGGTAGGATATAGTTAGTAGTGTATGAGGGGTAAAAAACAGATGAAAAGTTACCCCTCGCCAAAAATACAATACAAGGGGTGAAAGAGACAAGAAAAGTTAATCCTTGCAATTAGACAGAAGCAGGGATAAATTTTAACTCAAACTCAAGATAGGCAAGTACAAAGCCGCTGAGAGTAAGGGTTAAGTGAAAGCTCAACGTATGATATTTTGGTGCTGTTATGAAGAGAACAGTGTTAGCATCGGCACTCATATTAACACTGTTGTTTTCAATGTTAGCTGGAACCCTGTTTTTTGATGTTAGAGGCGCAAAAGAACCTCCTTTGTCGTATTTTGCCGCGTCAATTATAAGCTCATCTG
>Ga0307420_1000435_pt1 | contig 19513 bp, 17 predicted proteins | sample SalMarWE160240MG_2_FD_202167 | JGI IMG/M metagenome (GOLD analysis project Ga0307420, IMG submission 202167) | Salt marsh sediment microbial communities from the Plum Island Ecosystem LTER, Massachusetts, United States - WE1602-40 | ecosystem: Environmental > Aquatic > Marine > Intertidal zone >... | reverse complement strand
TGCGAAACCGTCATTCTGAGCGTAGCGAAGAATCTCCGCCCTGCATTGGGAGACTCCTCGCTCCGCTCGGAGTGACGAAAATTGGATCTACTGAGACTTTATGGAGCGTCACCCACGCGCTGGCATGGTCGGGCCGGAGCTCGTGCTCGGAGACGGTCGGTTGCAGTTAAACTGGGTACGCTTCTCGCCGTGCCATTTCTTCGAGTTCCTCATTGAGCGGGCTGTTTTTCTAGCAAGTGGCCGGACGTGGATCTCATCTTCAAGACCGCGCCGCGTGCGAATACTGACCGGAGCTTGCTGGCTGGCGCGTTATGAGGCGATGGCTGACATCGGGTTCTACGACGACGAGTTCTTCATGTACGCCGAGGAACCCGACGTCTGCACGCGGATGCGGGATGCGGGTTGGGAGATCTGGTTCCTGCGCGAGTTTGTGGTGACGCACTATAAGAAACAGAGTGTGCAGCAGCGCCCGCCGTTCTGGAACATCCCGCTCTTTGTTCGCAGTATGTCAGCGTGGCTCGTCAAACGCTGGCGCACGACGCTGCGTGATCGGGTGCCTAACAGGACTTGGCCTGGTTGAGTATCCACCCTGCGAAGTATATCAGTCCGCCTTGATAATACGGCGTAACACATCCGGCATTTTAGGAGTACCGAGGACTGGCTGAAGCAACGAATAGAATTCCATAGCAAGTAAGAGCAAGCGAGAGACTCCTAATGCTTTTAGCCAATCAGGTAGAGGAAGTGAAGAAGGGAACGAATCGACGATTTGGTATTCAATAAGCAAACTCATGCGGTGCATCTCCTGCACCAAGTTTGTTGCTGATGATAGGGATGCTTTTAGGCTGTCTGCAGTGATCGTCAATGCAGACGACCGCGTTTGCTCCAGAGCATCACTGAAGTTGTGTAGTACAATGGAGGCAATTGCAATAACTGCCACAATGCCGACCAGTACGCCTGCTTTGTACATAATACTATACAGTTGTTTGAATTCACGACGCAACATCAGTGCAGGCAGAAAACTAGCCAAAAGCCCTACTCCAAATTGCCCAATCAGCAATTCATAGGCGGGTTTGAGGCCATAGAGGCCATCAGGGTGCCACTTATCTGGAGTGACGATATCTGGGATTTGTAAGAAAAGGTTATTGAACATAACTGTTGAATGTATCATCTCAATATCTTTGGGGAATGTAGGTCGGATTGGCAATCCGACTTACTCTTGCCCCTACTTTTTGAGAAGATACCACCAAGATATATTGAGATACTGCAACCAGTCTTGTGAGTAGTCCGTGATCATGTTATGACCTCCAATTGCTTATTTTGAAGGGAAACATAGCTCTCCAAACAGAGCGCGGTGGTCCATCCCACTGCCGCCATCCAGCCTGTTGGTTGTCTCAGTTTCGCCCAAAGTCACACTGGTTCCATAGGCGAAATTGCTCACGCTAAAGTCGACAGTTGACGGCCCTATAAGAGGGCCAGAAAATGTCCGATAAGGAGGCTGCCTTTTGACCGGCCCGCTATGATACCAGAATGGTTTTCCATCTCCTGGCATACCCACATAGTTGCACCACAAGTACGTGCTTGCATCGCTAGATCTGAAAGGGTCAAGGTTAAAGTCTCCCAACAACAATACCCGCTCTCCAGATGCCAATGGCAAGCGACCCTCTACGCTTTCAAATATTTGTCTCAGAGACCACTCACGGCAACTGATACTTGTACTCTGAAGATGGGCGTTGACGATAGTAATAACCTGCCCGTGCAAAATCGCATTGACGCTAGAAGCCGTAAAACCAGTATCACAACCGGCTTGTGGGACGTCGGTTGCTATCTTCTGGTCGCATAACTCGCCCACCCCACAACCCTCAATGACCCCGCTGCTCGTACTGACCGCAATGCATTCGTAGCGGTTTCGCGAGTCGCAAACAATGGTATAGTCCGACCCCACCAGGCGTCGCGCTTGGTCAGGGGGCTCCTTTTTCCAGAACCTGTAGCACTCCTTCTGCGGGGTTTTCTCAGTAAACTCCTCACATTGAGCCTGGTCTGTCAGCTCTTGTAGAGCAATGATGTCAGGTTGTAAGCGAGCTATTTCAAGGTTGATTCTCTGCCTTACGTCGCTGTAGCATAGATTGAAGTGGTATTCTCTACATCCCCAATTTGAGTTTCCGACGTTCGCCGTCAGCACACTAATCGTGACAAACTGATTATCTTCTGAGTCGGGACAGACGTTCGTCAACGCTACTTCGCGGGGTGAAGGAGGATGACCTGTAAGCAACGAAAGAGATACCAGTAGGCAAAGGGCCGCTATTTTGTTGTATCAGAAAAATCGCCTTGTAGGCATTGCTTACCCTGTTGTGGTTTTTATGATACCCTTTGGGAATGGCTATGTCAAGCCTTGGGAATAGGATGTGTCTGTACGGATTTGGTAGGTTAAAAGAAAGCCATTGGCTTGTATACTTGGCTCTGGGCAAAGATTCTCCGACAGGTGATCCACAGCCACACCTACTAAACCCGAACAGACACGAATAGAATGCAAAATAGCTCAAAATCCCATCGCCTGGTGAGCGGCGCGCCATAGATTATTGCGAATCTGCTTCTAATCCCGGCCAAAGTGGCGCAGGAGCACCTTGACCTGCACCCGCTTGGAGATCAGGTTCTGGGGGCACGAAGAGGGCGGATCGGGGAATCCGGCGGCCTTTGCGTACCAAACGAGCTCTTTCTCCGGAACATAGATCAGGGGACGGATGAGGGTCACCTGGGCGTCGAAAACTCTCGCCGGGGCAGCATGGTCTCCAATCGCCCGCCGTACATCAGGCTCAGCAGCGTCGTGGCGGCCGCGTCGGCGGCGTGGTGGCCAAAGGCCAGCTTGCCGCACCCCAGCTCGGCAGCGGTGGTAAAGAGCGCCCGGCGCCGGTTCCACGAGCAGCGGTGACAATCAAGGGGCAGCGGCTCCTCCGGCGGCAGTTCCAGCGGGGCAAAGTGGTATTCGACGCCGAGTTCCCGAAACCAGGGCTCCAGCTCAGGGCGCAGATCGGGGAATCCGGCAGAGGGGCCGACGACGTGGAGGGCGACCGGGATGTAGGAGAACGGAACCCGCGCCTGGTAGCGCAGGAGCAGATCCAGCAGGACGCGGCTATCCTTCCCGCCGGAGACAGCTACCGCCACCCGATCCCCGTCGGTCAGCAGGTCGAACTCTTTGCAGGCGAGGGCGACGGGTTTCAGGAGAAAGAAGACGATGCGGTCAGGGTCGCTCATCACAACCCCAGGCGCGACCGGGGGACGGAGGATTTCTCGGCGCGGGCCTCCTCGCCCGAGAGGCCGGGCACGTGGGCCACAAAGTGGAAATAGTCGAGCGAGTTGGATAGAAACGTGTACGCCTCACCCGGCTCGACCACGATCACGTCGCCCGCTCGCAGGGCAACCGTTTCCCGCTCCACCCGTATCTCGGAGGTGCCGCGCGCGACCAGGTAGATCTCGGTGATGCGGCTGTGCACGTGCGGCTCGTCAACCCCCGCGTTGGCATATTCCACTGAGACCGCCAAGTCCGAGTTCCACGGCCCGACACACCACTCCTTCTCTACGTCCGAATCAGCCCGCTCAACACGCAAATTTCCAATCTCCAGTCTCTAATCTCTAATCTCGCGCCCGTCGTACTGCCGCTTGTAGTACTCCTGGTAATGCACACCGCTCTTGATCGGCCGCCACCACCACTCGTTGTCCACGTACCAACGCGCCGTCTCTGTAATGGCGTCCTCGCACGTGTGCGCTGGCTCCCACCCCAGCGCGCGAATCTTGGTCACGTCGAGGGAATAACGACGGTCGTGGCCGGGTCTGTCTTTGACGGGCTGGATGAGACTCTCGGGCTTGCCCAGCAGGTCGAGGATCATGCGGGTCATGTCGATGTTGCACATCTCGTTGCCGGTGCCGATGTTGTAGATGCCGCCGATCTCACCCCTGTGCAGCACCAGGTCGATGCCCTCGCAATGATCGAGCACGTAATGGTAATCGCGCGCCTGCAAGCCATCGCCGTAGAGGGGCAACGGCACGTCGTCGATGGCGTTGGTGACGAACAGTGGCACGACCTTTTCGGGATACTGGTAGGGGCCGATGTTGTTCGCGCCGCGGGTGATGGTGGTGGGCAGGCCGTAGGTGATGGCGTAGGCGTTGACCATCAGATCCCCGCTGGCCTTGCTGGCGGCGTAGGGACTGCGTGGGGCGACGGGGTCGCTCTCTTTCGAGGCGCCCTGTGGTACATGGCCGTAGACCTCGTCGGTCGAAATCTGGTGGTAACGCTCCAAGCCGAACTCGCGCGCCGCCTCCAGCAGCACGTATGTGCCATAGACGTCGGTCTTGACGAAGGCGTCGGGGTTCATGATGGAACGATCGACGTGCGTGTCGGCCGCAAAGTTGACCACAGTGTCCACATCATGGGCCTGGACCGCCTCCCGCACCGTGCCGGCGTCGCAGATGTCGCCTCTCACAAAGGCGTAGCGGTCAGCGAACCGCTCGGCCACGTCCTTGAGATTGTCCAGGTTGCCGGCGTACGTCAGCTTGTCGTACACGACGATGCGGTAGTCAGTGTATTTCTCCAGCATGTAACGGACAAAGTTGGAGCCGATAAAGCCCGCCCCGCCGGTGACCATCAGATTGCGCATTGGTAACCTCCTGTATCTCAGGTTCGACCCGCCCGCGCTATTCTACCACAGCCAGCGTCCAGTGCAATTCCAGGCTTCGCCTAGAATTGCCAAGGCGTTCTGCGGACACGTGTCCGCAGAACGCCCCTTGACTTGAGCACCGAAACTGCTATCATTGCCTCACCTCGACTGGGGGTGCTTTAGAATGTATATTGGACCACAACGGAAGAAACGACGCCCGTCTTGGGCGCTCATCGTCATCTTGCTGTTGCTGATCGCCGCTGGCCTCTACGTCCTCAACATGATCAACCAAGGGCAGATCGAGCGACCGTTCGAGCCTACCCCCGTGCCGACCCGTTCGGCCCTCTCCTACGCCGACGAGGCGCGGGATCTGTATCAACAGGGCAAGCTGGACGAGGCCATCGTCGTCTACGACCAAGCCATCGCGCTCGACCCCGACGACGCGAGCTTTTATGTCAAGCAGGCCCGCTTGCTGGCCTTGAGAAACCGACCGGTTGAGGCGGTGCAGGTCGCTCAAAAGGCAGCCGACATGTCTTCCGAGAACGCGCAGGCCTGGGCCGTGCTGGGCATGGCCTACGACTGGAACGGCGACATCGCACAGGCGATTAACGCCTGCAAGCAGGCGATCGACCTCGATCCGACCTACGCCCGGGCGTACGCCTATCTGGCCGAGGCGTACACCGACGCCGTGCGGTGGGTGGAGGCGCGGGAAGCCGCCGAACTGGCCCTACAACTGGACGATCACGACGAGGACGTGCAACGCAACTATGGCTACATGCTCGAGTTCCAGGGAGATTATACCGGGGCCATAGCGGCCTACGAGCGAGCACTGGAAATCCATCCTAATCTGGCTTACATTCACCTCGCCATCGGGCGGAACTACCGGGCGCTGGGTGATTACGACGCAGCGGCAAGCAGCTTCCAGCGCGCTACCGAGATCGATCCAAATGATGCCGAGGCCTTTGACCAGCTGGGCTGGACGTACTATGGCATGGAGGAGTACGAACAGGCCGAGACGTACCTCCAAAAGGCCATCGAGGCGGACCCCGAGTTCGGGCAGGCGTTTGGCCACCTGGCGATCAACTATTGGTCTCGCCGCAACTGGGAGGACGCCATCCCCAACTTTGAGCGCGCCATCGCCCTGGCCTGCGTCGAATCCCGGCGACAGGCGGAGGCATTCTACATCACAGCCGAGGAACTGAACAGCGAGATTCCAGGGCCCTCGCCCGTGGTTGTGCTGCACGGCAATTTCGTCACGGCATCGGAGGATGACGAGAACACACTGCGAGCCGCACTGAGGCCAAAGGACACGGACGACGAGACGTGGGCCGACGCGCAGGGCACGGTGACGCTCAACGTGCGGACGGGAGAGTATACGCTAGAGTTGAAGGGGATGCCCCGGGCGGGGTATGGTCAGGGGTACGCGGGCTGGTTCGATGGAATCAACACACTCGAAGGTGACCCGTTGAGCACCGGCTCGCTCGTTCTGAACACCGATGGCAGCCTAGAGATGGGACTCGAGACCGGCTGGGTCGACGGGCCGCGGATCGAGTACTTTTACACACTGGGGCTGGCCTACTTTTATCAAGGAGATTGCAGCAAGTCGTATCCCCTGTTCTACGCGGCGCTGCAAATAGACCCGGAGGATTACAGCGCGCTGGAGGGCGTCCGGCTGTGCCAGGAGGCGGAAGCGGAGGAGGAGTGAGACCGGATGGGCAGGAAAAGCGCCATCGCTCGTGCGGTATTGGAGGATCTGTACTACAAAGACTGCCTCAGCCAGCGGGAGATCGCCACGCGGCTTGGGTGCAGCGAGAGCACGATTCGACGTCGCCTGAAGAAATACGGACTACCCACGCCATACAGAGATCGTACGAACTTTTTGAGACGGCGCGGGGCGTTCAGCAGGCGCTGCCGCTGGTCGCCGGAAATCGCCTACGCGGTGGGCTTGATCGTCAGCGATGGTTCGCTCTCGATCGACGGACGGCACATCACGTTTACGTCGTCCGATTTGGAGTTGGTCGAGATATTTTGCCACTGCCTGCGGTTAGCAAATCGCATTGCGCAAACACTCGAGTCTGGCTACGGTGGACATACAGTTTATCGTGTGCAGTTTGGCGACGTCGTGTTCTATAGATGGTTGCTTGACATCGGCTTGATGCCGGCCAAGAGTCACAGCCTCAAAGCCTTGAATGTTCCCGACTCCTGTTTTGCCGATTTCTTGCGTGGCTATTTGGATGGTGATGGCAGTTTCCACGTTTACACCGACCGGTACAATACGAGCAAGAAGGAAGCATATGTCTACGAACGGTTGTTCACCCGGTTTTTCTCGGCCAGTCGAGATTACTTGACGTGGCTTCAACGTGTGTTGACGCACCTGCTGGGAACAAAGGGGGCGATCTTGGAATGCACAGGCGATGGAAAACCAGATGTTACCTGTTGGGAGTTAAAATACGCCAAGGCTGATTCAATACGAATCGTGCGCTGGATGTACTACGATCTCGATGCCCCGTGTCTCGGCCGGAAACGCGATTTAGTCTCTCGCTATCTTGAATTTGGTTGACCAGAACCTGGTTCTCTGGTATACTTTTCTTCAAGCCGGAGTGCTGGAACAGGAAGACAGGGCGGTCTCAAACACCGCTGGGGGCGACCTCGTGTGGGTTCGATTCCCACCTCCGGCATCCGTTCATCTAGCGGTTCAGAGTAGCTGCGGCGTCCGCGGGCAGAGCGATGCCCCCAGCGCCGCGTTTTCTATAGGGCAAAGCCAGGGGGAATACAACGTATGCAAATACGGAGATGGATCGTCCCTGCCGTCGTCGGCGTGGCCCTGGGGCTGGCGTTGGGGTTTGGCATCGGTTGGGGACTTTGGCCCCGCGAGTCGGCCCCCTCCCCGGCCAAGCTGCGCTGGGATTACCAGGAGAACTATGTCATCATGATCGCCACCGCCTATGAGGTGGAGAGCGATCCGAACCTGGCCCGAGAGCGGCTGACGCTGCTCGATCCCCAGAACCCCGCCGCTCCAGTGGTTCGGTTGGGAGAGCGGCTGGTTGCAGCGGGCGCCGATACCGAGGACATCACCCGTCTGGCCCGCCTGGCCTGGGCGCTGGACGCCATCACCCCGCCGCTGGAGCCGTACCTGGAGGGACAGCCGTGAGCTCCTTTGCACAGCGGCTCGTTCTCTTCGCCGGGGTAGCCGTTGGGCTGCTGGGCGGCTTGGTCTATGCCTGGGGCGTCGAGCCCGTCGAGGTCGTCAACGTGGGGCCGTGGATAATGCGCCCGGACTACCGGCAGGAGTGGGTGCGTCTGGCGGCGCTCTCGTACGTGGCAGATGGCGACCTGGAGCGGGCGCAGTGGCGCTTGGCCAATCTCGATCAGGCGGATATCGCTGCCGCGATGGAGGCGCTGATCGACGAGTACGCCGCTGCCGGTCGCTCCGCCGAGACGATGCGCCGCTTGACCCTGTTGGCTCAGGCGCTCGGCGTACAGACCCCGGCGATGCTCGTTTACCTGGAGACGCCAGCAGGGCTACCGGTGCCGACCGGCACGCCTCCGCCCACCCCCGCACCCACCCTCGTGCCGCCTGAGCCCACCATCACTCTCATACCCGAACCCACGATCAAGCCGACGCGCACGCCGTATCCCCCCACGGCCACTCCGGGGCCGCGCCCGCCTTTCCAACTGGCCGCACAGGAACAACTATGCGAGCAGGGGCAGACGCCGCACGTCGAGGTCGTGGTGCAGGACGAAGAGGGCGAGGAGGTGCCAGGCGTGGAGCTGTGGCTGATGTGGAATGGCGGATCTGATCACGCCGTGACCGGTCTTAAACCGGAGCGGGGGGCGGGATACGCGGACTTTGACGCGCAGACGGAGGTGGACTATTCACTCGGCGTCAGCCAATTGGGCGCGCCGCCGGTCACCGGCCTGCGGCTCGAACTGTGTCCCGAGGAAAAGGGCAAGGAGCCCCTGGTGGGCTCCTGGCGCGTCGTGCTAGAGCGCAGGCCCCCGCCCACCAGCACGCCGACAGTGACGCCGGAGGGTGAGGGCGGAGAGTAGAGCGAGTTCCAGATCTCCGAGGTCTCACCAAGGGCAGCTCTACGATGAGGCCGCAGTTTTCTGGATAGCTTGGTAGAAAGGGTTATTTGGAGACCTCGGAGATCTAGCGGCTCTCCAGATACCCCTCCAGCCTATTCAACCCCTCGATGATGTGCTCCATCGAGTTGGCGTACGAAAAGCGGATGTAGCCTTCCCCGTTCCCCCCAAAGTCGATCCCCGGCGTCACTCCCACGTGGGCTTTTTCCAGGATGTCAAAGGCGAGGGCGTACGAATCGTTCGAGATGTGCCTGGCGTTGGCGAACACGTAAAAGGCCCCCGTCGGCTCGACCGTGATGCCCAGGCCCAGCTCCTTGAGTCGGCCGATCATGTACCGCCGGCGCTCGTCGTAGATGCGCTTCATGCGCGCCACGTCCTCCCCGGTCTCTTTCAGAGCGGTGATTGCGGCAATCTGCACCGCCGCGTTGGCGGAGATAAAAAAGTTCTGCTGCATCTTTTGGATGGGCCGGACAAAGGACTTGGGGGCGATCAGGTAGCCGAGCCGCAGGCCCGTCATCGCATACAGCTTTGAGAAGCCGTTCAGGACGAAGGCGTCCTCGGTGAACTCTAGGATTGAGTGCTCCTGCCCCTCGTACACCAGCCCGTGATAGATCTCGTCGGAGATGACCAGCGGCGAGAACGCGGCGATGGCCCGTATGCGCTCGGTGGAGAGGAGGTTGCCGGTGGGGTTGGAGGGGGAATTGATCAGGATCGCCTTCGTCCTGGGCGTGATTTTCCGCTCGATCGCCTCGGGCCTGTACTGGAAGCCATCCTCCTCATAGACCGGCACCGTCACCGGCACGCCCTCCACGAACTTGACAAAGTTGGGATAGCAGGCATACCCCGGATCGGAGATGACGACTTGGTCGCCTTTTTCGAGCAGCGCCGCGAACAGGAGCAGCATGGCGGGCGAGGTGCCCGAGGTGACCACGACCTGGTCGGGATGTGCCGAGACGGCGTAAGTCGCGTGATAGTGCTCGCAGATCGCCTCGCGCAGCTCCAGGCACCCCAGGCTGTGCGTGTAATGGGTGAATCCATCCTCCAGGGCCTTGAAGATGGCCTCCTTGACGCACTGCGGCGTGTCAAAGTCCGGCTCCCCGACCTCTAGGTGGATGACGTCGATCCCCTCGCATGCCATTGCGCACGCCCGCTCGAGGACATCCATGACGAGGAAGGGGGAGATCTCTTGCGTTCGCTTTGCGATCATGACGTTCGCTCCTCTCGGGGAATGGGATTTCGAAGCAAATCAGGTGCCAAAGCCGCTTTCCGGGCCAAATCGAATCGCCGAATTGAGAGCAAGGCATTCGCTTAGGGCTGACACAGAGTACGTGTCGCTTAGAAAGCTTGTCAATGGGCACAAAGCACTTTAGAACTGCTTCGAATGCCCGGAATCCCCCCGATTTGCGGTTAAAATGCACCAAGAGTATACTACGCTCAAAGGCGCTTGCCAAACTCGTTTACAGGAAAAGAAACACTATGACTAAAATCTCTTTCATCGGAGCCGGCAGCTTGGTTTTCACACGCAACCTCGTGCGCGATGCCCTCACGTTTCCCCTGTTGGAAGATGCGACGCTGGCTTTGATGGACATCGACGCCGAGCGGCTGGAATTTGCCCGCAAATCGGCGCAGCGCATCGTCGATATGGGCGAGTACCCGGCCCGGGTCGAAGCGACGATGGACCGAAGCGAGGCGCTCGAGGATGCCGATGCGGTGGTGTGCACCATCCTCGTCGGCGATACCGACGTGTGGCGCCACGACATCGAGATCCCGCTAAAGTACGGCGTGGACTTTAACGTCGGCGATACGCGCGGCGTGGCCGGTATCATTCGCGCCCTGCGCACTATTCCCGTGATGCTCGACATCGTCAAAGACGTAGAGCGATACTGTCCCGATGCCATCTTTTTGAACTATACCAACCCCATGGCCATGCTGTGCCGGGCCATGCAGCGCGAGTCGGACGTGCCCGTCACGGGTCTGTGCCACAGCGTGCAGGGCACGGCGATGATGCTGGCCGGATGGATCGGCGCGCCGATGGAGGAGGTCACCTACACCTGCGCGGGCATCAACCACCAGGCATGGTACCTCGAGTACGCGTGGAACGGCGAGGGCGCCTACCCGCTGATCCGCCAGGCGGTCACCGAAAGGCCCGAGGTGTATAACGAAGAGATCGTGCGCAACGAGATGTTCCTGCACCTGGGCTATTATGTCACCGAGTCCAGTGGCCACAACTCGGAGTATAACTGGTGGTTCCGCAAGCGACCCGACCTGATCGAAAAGTACTGCGCGCCCGGCACCGGCTGGAATCCCGGCGCACACGCCTACATCCTGCGGGAATACCAGGAGAACGAACCTATCTGGAAGGACAAAGCGAGAGAGTGGTTTGACTCGGATACCCCCATCAACCTGGAGCGGGGTCACGAGTACGCGGCGTACATCATCAATGCTTGGCAGGGCGGCGAGATATTCCAGTTCAACGGCAACGTGCCCAACACCGGGTTGATCACCAACCTGCCGGAGGGAGCCTGTGTAGAGGTGCCCGTCTTTGTGGACAAGGCCGGTTTCCATCCTGCCCACGTCGGCCCACTGCCGCCGCAGTTGGTGGCCCTGAACCACGTCAACGTGATGACGGAAGAGATGGCCGTCGAGGCAGCGCTGACGGGCGACCCCACCCTCGTTTTCCAGGCCGCCGCTTACGACCCACTCTCCGCCTCGGTGCTCTCGCTGGCCGAGATCAAGCAGATGGTGAACGAGATGCTGCAACAGAATCGAGACCACCTGCCACAGTTTGAGCATTTTGCGGCGTGACGTGCGTCGGATCTGATTCACCTCTAGCTACCCGACGGTGTAGGAGGAAATTATGGGGTTCAAAGGGGCAAATAACACCGATACAGGAAAGCGGGGATCGTGGCTAAGGCGCGCCTTGGCTCAATTGCGCGTCAAGTTGACCCTGCCCTACGTGTGCTTGGCCTTGGTGGTCGCTTTCGTCGCGACTTTTTTCGTCACCAATCTCATCGTCGGTTTGCTGGAAGACCTCTTCAAAGACGCACTGATCCAGGCCGGACAGGAGGCAGCCGACACCGTCGTGCACGTCGAAAGTGACCAACTGGCCGATCTGCGCCGCATTCTCTACACGGTAGGCTTTGACGACGCCGTGGTGACAAGGGACGGGGATGCAGTCAACCTGCTGGCTACGCCACTGGTCGTCAACGCGCAACTCGACAGTATGGTCGCACTGGATGCCGGCGGCGACGTGATCTTGGAGATGCACCACCTGCCCGGCGGCGGGGTGACCGACTATGACACCACACCCGCCGCCGACTATGGCGAATTGGAGGTGGTGCAAAAGGTGCTGGCCGGAGAAGTCGACGAGATCGACGGCGAACTGCACGACAAATACGCCGATCTGATCGAGACGCAGCATGGCTGGACTTTTTACACAGCCGGCCCGGTCAAGAAACAGGGCCAGGTCGTCGGCGTCGTCCTGGTGGGCACCTACCTCGACAACCTGGTCAAGCGCCTGGATGGCGCCACGTTGGCCCGGGTCTCGATCTACAGGGATAACGAGCCCATAGCGACGACGCTGTTAGAAGAGATGCCATTGAGCGGTGAGACCTACCAAGACGCGCTCGCCCGTCAGGAGCAGTGGGTGATTCGACGGCAGGTCGAGGTCGCCGGGGAGGACCATGCCGAGGTCCTGGGTGCCTTCGAAGCTCGCTACGGGCGTGACTTGGGGGTGCTTTCCGTGTCGTTGCCCCTTTCCATGGTCACCGGCGTTCGTTTCCCGGCGCTGTGGCGCTTGCTGATCGTGTTCGGTGTATCCATACTGGTGACGATTGCCATCGGCGTGGTTCTGGCCGGCGGCGTGGCGCGACGCGTGCAGCAACTGGACAAGGCCACCGGTCAAGTCACCAACGGCGACCTGGAGACGCAGGTGCCTGTGAGGGGATACGACGAGATTTCCTCATTGGCTGAGGATTTCAACACCATGGTGGTGCAACTGCGAGAGGAACGCAGATATCGCGATCTTTTGGGGCTGACCGCCAACCCAGAGGCGGTTGAGCAGCTGCGCCGTGCGCTGGAGCGTGGGCGGGTGCACCTCGATCCCCGGTTGGCGACTGCCACCGTCCTCTTTTGCGATATTCGCGCCTTTACGCGCCTCTCTGAAAGCAAAGAACCAAAAGACGTGATCGGGTTTCTGAACGAATACATGCAGGGCATTGTCAGGATCGTCCGGGACCACAACGGCGTCGTCAACAAATTCGCCGGCGACGCAGCGTTAGCCTTCTACGGCTTGCTCCGGGAGCCGTGTGCCTCCGCCGAGAACGCCGGCGAGGCCATCACCACGGCCTGGGCGATTCTGGAATTTATGGCCGGGCTGAATCGGCAGCGCGCCGAGCGGGGCGAGCAAGCGCTGCGGGTGGGTATCGGGATCGGCACCGGCTCCGTCGTGGCGGGCCTAGTGGGGTCCGATACCCACCAGGAGTACACCGTCCTGGGCGACGCCGTCAGCGTCGCCCGGCGCCTGAGCGATCTGAACAAAGAGCACCCCCAGTACGACGCATTTTTCTGTGTCAGCACCTATCAAGAGCTAGAGGAGAGCGTGCAGCGCAGGTCCGTACACATCGGTGGGATCGTGGTCAAGGGGCGCGCTGCGCCCGTGGACGTCTACGCTTTGCAGCACACACCCGGGCCTTGATCTGGAGATAAAATAGCGATGGAACAGCAAAAGAACTGGTTCTGGCGAGCTTTCACTTTGCTGGCGGTGGTCTTGGGCGTGCTGGCGGTCGTACTGGCTATCTGGTTGGCGTTGATGCGGCCGTGGCCCCCTGGATACCTCGACAGTCTCTTGTCTGAACGGCGGGCCGACTACAGAGCCGATCCGGACGATGTGCTGCGTCTGGCCCCAGTTAAGCCGGATATCGTGTTAGATGTAGACCGTCTTCCTCCACTGGGTCAGGGACTGCCCACGCCGACGCCGTTTCCACCCGGTGAGCCAACGGCCACGCCGACATTGACCCCCACCCAATCGGGGCCGCTGGCCACGCTGGAGAACCTGGCCAACGCGACGTCGACCCCCTTGCCTACCGACACACCCACGCCGACGAACACTCCAACCCCCACGCCGACAGACACGCCCACGCCAACCCCTACACCCACCCCTACACCGACGAATACACCAGTACCCACGCCGACGTTCACGCCTGTGCCCACCTCTCCTCCCCAGCCCACATCCAAACCCGGAGGGCCATCTCCCACGAAAAAGCCATCTCCGCCGACAAAAGAGCCCAAGCCGACCAGACCATCATCCCCTTTGTCGATACCGCCCTCTCAGCAATAAGGGGATGAAAGCGATACTGGGAAAAAGATCGGCAGGCTGTTGCTGGGATATACGAGCGAGGCATAACTCTGCAAAGGATAGATTCCAGGAAAGGAGCGCGTTATGAGTGACCGATTCAGGCTGCGCTGGCCCGTAGACGACCACACCATCACCCAGTACTTTGGCGAAAACCCCCAAATCTATGCCGTGTTCAACCAGGCTGGCCACGAAGGACTTGATTTCGTAGCTCCGGTTGGGGCCAACGTCTACGCTTGCGCCGATGGCGAGGTGTTTTCCATTCGAAAGCCCAGCAATGGCAATGCCTACGGCCTCCACGTGCGCGTCCGGCACAGAGTGAACAACCGCGAGTATCACACCATCTACGCTCACCTATCCGAGGTCCTGACTTCTGTCGGGCAGTTTGTGAGAGCGGGGGACCCCATCGGCCTGGCAGGCGAGACGGGCCACACTTACGGCCCGCACCTGCACCTCACCCTCAAGCTGATCGGCGCTCTGACCCCTGGCTACCCAATTGGGGTAGTCGACCCATTGCCGTACCTGCAGCCTGAGGAACCTCTTCAGCCCAGCGACCTCGTCGTCTACACCACCGACCGGGTCCGCTTGCGCAGTGGGACCACGACCGCCTCCACACAACTGGCCTGGCTGGACAAGGGCGAGGCGCTCACAGTGCTGGGAGATGCCGACCAGGCGCGCGCCAGGGTAGGGCAGTACGGGCAGTGGATCCCGGTGCAGCGCGCCGATGGTATGGACGGCTTTGTGGCTGCCTGGTACGTGCAGTCGGAAGGCGCCACGCCGGTGACCGAGCCGCAGGTGACAGCGCCCGAGTCCCTCGTCGTCTACGCCACGGAGGCGCTGAACGTGCGCAACGGCCCCTCGACGGGCACCAGCCGCATCGCCATCGCCCTGCCCCACGAGCCGCTGGAGGTCATCGGTGACCGGGAGGCCGCCCTGGTCAAGCTGGGAGACCGGGGGCAGTGGCTGCGGGTCCTTTTACCCAACGGCACCAGAGGCTACGTCGCCGCTTGGTACGTGCAGACCGATCCGGGTCCGGCACCCGGGAATCTGCTGACCGTCTACCCCACCGCGGATATGAACTTTCGCGAGCGCCCCACGGTGCTGGCCAACCGCATCGGGCGACTCGCGCGCAACACGCCGCTCTCCGTCCACGACGCCCCCGCCCGCGCGCAGGCGCTGGTGGGCCGGTACGACGAATGGCTCTACGTACAGGCGTCACAGGAACAGTGGGGATGGGTGGCTGCCTGGTACGTCTCGACTGCACCGGTGTGAATTCCCCAGTTGACCACTATTTAGAGCCGCTTTGATCGCTACAGATCGGGGCGGCTTTTCTCTACCCCTTGGCAAGGAAAGGCATCATCGTATCCTCTCAATATTCTGGGGAAAATGGCGAAAGTAGGTCGGATTTGCTATCCGACCAGGCGGCGGTTAGCAAAACCGTCCTACATCTGCCCCGATTTATTGAGAAGATACGCATCATCTTTGTCAGGGCAATTGCATTTGGATCAAGAACCAGTTTATTGCCGTCATTCTGGGGAGCGAAGCGCCTACGGTCGCTCAGAATTACGGATTTGTAAGGCGTCAAGCCAAATGCGATTGCCCTATCATCTTTGTTGAAAAGTATTGACAGCCACATCAAATTATGGTATCCTATCATCGAAGCGCTTCGATGATTTTTAGCTCCATCAGTCATTTTCCACACCATATCAGGCGGTGAGTATGCCTACGATGCAAGATGTGGCCAAACGTGCCGGCGTCGCCTTGAGCACGGTCTCCTACGCGATCAATGGCACGCGCCCCATTTCCGAAGAAACCCGACAGCGCATCTTTGCCGTGATGGATGAGCTGGGATACCGGCCCCACGCACTCGCGCGCGGGCTGGCCAGCAAGCGCAGCCGGATCATCGCCCTGCTCTTTCCCGTATCCGAACGAGGTCTGGGCATCACTGAGCTCGAGTTCGTCACCAGCGCCGCGGACGCCGCTAGGGAGAACGGTTACAACCTGGTGCTATGGCCGTCCGAGATGGACGCCCCGGAAGAGCTGCGCCGGTTGACGCAACAGGGTCTGGTAGATGGCATGATCATCATGGAGGTATGCCTGAACGACGAACGCATCGACTTGTTGCGCGAGATCGATTTTCCATTCAGCATGATCGGGCGATGCGCGGACACGGACGGACTGGGCTACGTGGACATAGACTTTGAACAGACGGTACGGGAGACGGTGGGCCATCTGGCCGGGCTGGGGCACACGAGCATCGCTTTTCTGAACCAATCCCAATCGGTGTTTGATAGTGGGTACGGCCCGGCGGTGCGGACGCAGACCAGTTTCGAGCGAGCGGTGGAGGCCGCCGGGGTTAAGGGCGTCACACGATTCTGTCACGCGGCGCCGCAAGCTGGCTACGAGGTGTTCAACGCGCTATTGGCCGAGTGCCCTGATCTGACCGCCATCGCGGCCATGAACGAGCGTGCCGTTCCGGGCATCATGCAGGCCGTCGCCGACCGGGACTGGTCCGTCCCCGACGACTTTTCGCTGGTCGGCGTCATCTCGTCGGTGCATGTGGCGGAGATGACGGTGCCTCCCTTGACGACGGCGGACGCGCCGACGGCCGAGTTAGGCCGCATGGGGACCGAGTTGTTGATCCAACAACTGGAAGCGCAGGAGGACAGCGCGGTACAGGAGCTGTTGCCGTGCCGCCTAGTGGTGCGAGGCAGTTCAGGGCCTTGCCGCCGAGTTGCGGGAGAGTGATTTGCACGATTCGATGACTGGCATTCAGGTGTAGACCGACTGTACGAGACTATTAAAGCGAGGGAGATGCCGACTGACTTGGCGGTAAGCGGCATCTCCCCAAGGTGGCGCAGGGCAACGACGTCCCCGCCGGTTTCCCAGGGAGGAGGCCTTGCCCGTTGCCAGCCCGCCCCATTATACCATAATTGGCCGACAAGTCCCGCGAGCCTCGATTGGGAATCAGCGTCCCAGCACCAGCTTTTTGGCTTTGATAGAGAAAAGGCGGTGGTTCTAGCGAAGGATAAAGTCGTATTGTACGTCAAGTATTGTCCGAGTACAAGGAGCACCAAGAGTTTTTTTCCAATAGGATTGAAAACCGTTTTTGTCTCACCGCGGTTGACCTATGAGTGAAGTTCTAATTGAAATGGACGGGATAGAGAAGCGATTTCCCGGTGTCCACGCGCTCAACCAATGCCACATTGGACGCGAACCGCGGGGAGAGTTTAGGTGGAAGGAGGTGGTGCGTTTCAAGCGATCTCTGTAAAGCTGACACGGTCGATTTTGAGAGAATATATTTGATATGGTTTCTGAATTCCTAAGGAGGAAGAGATGCCAAACATGAAGAGCAGTCACCACAGCTTCTTTTACCTGGGCTTGCTACTTACTTTGAGTGTGTGCGTGCTCCTTGCGGGGTGTTGTGGCACACCAGTAACTGAAGTAGCTACCCCTGAACCGGCTGAGGCAACTGAAGTGGCCCAGCCAACCGAAGAAGAAGCGCCAATGGCAACAGAGCCGGCCAGCACGTACGGCGAATCTCCTATGCTTGCAGAAAGAGTTGCTGCAGGCGACTTACCCCCCGTCGAAGAACGTCTGCCAATAAATCCCCGCGTCATCGATGTCCCCGGATCGAGCATCGGCACCTATGGTGGCGACTTCCGCGATCCGTTCGTTGGGGATGCCTTCTGGTCGTCCCAGATGGTCTTCATGATCACCTGGCATGGCCTGGTGAACTGGAACCAAACCTACGACGGTTGGGTGCCCAACATCGCGGAGTCAGTTGACGTCAGTGACGACGCAACCACCTATACCTTCCATCTGCGCAAGGGCCTCAGGTGGTCTGATGGTCACCCCTTCACCTCCGACGATGTGCTGTTCTACATTAACGATATCATGGCCAATACCGAAATCACGGGCGGCACGATCCCGAACTCCATTTTGACGCCTGATGGAGAGACCCCTCCCACGGCGACCAAGAGCGATGACGCGACCTTCACGATTGAGTTCAATATCCCCTATGGGATGTTCCTGCTCAAGATGTGCACATATGATGGTTGGGCCTTCGTCACCGCACCCAAGCACTACCTCGAGCAGTACCACGCCGACTACAATACCGCCGAGAATATCGAAAAGTTGATCGAAGAGACCGAAGGCGCCACCGACTGGGTAACCCTGTTCGCGGCGCATTCGGCGGTGGGGACTGGCGCTGACCCAGCCATCATCAGCCGTGATGTGAACTATCCGACCATGTTCCCCTGGGTGTACACAGAGCCAATGGGCACGGGCACGCAGTTCATCGCGGAACGCAACCCATATTATTACTGGGTCGATAAGAACGGCAACCAGCTTCCATACATCGACCGCATCGTTGGGACGCAGTACCAGGATGAGCAAACCATGTTGGTCGATGCCCTGGCCGGTAAGTTTGATACAGTCGCGAATACAACCGATGAACAGAAGCCCACGTTCGCTGAAAACGAAGCGACCTCCGGTCTGAAGCTGTATCCCACCAAGAGTGAAGGCGGTGGCACGATCAGCATCCTCTTCAACCAAACCCACCCCGTCCTGGGCGAGCTTTTCAGCCAGAAAGACTTCCGTATCGGGATGTCGTATGCCATCAACCGTCAAGAGATGATCGACAGTCTCTATTTCGGCCAGGGCGTACCGCGTCAGATTTCACCGACCGAAGATTCACCGCTCTACAACGAGCAGCTGACTACTCAGTACCTCGATTACGACGTTGACAAAGCTAACGAGTACCTCGATAAGGTCCTGCCTGAGAAGGATGCCGATGGCTTCCGTCTCGACCCGGCGACCGACGAAAAACTGACTATCGTGTTCAGTATCCAGACAGGCGACTACGGCTTGCGTTTCGGTGATGCGGCGACGATGCTCAAGAAGTACTTTGCTGCCGTCGGCGTTGATACTGTCATCGACACCATCACCAACGATGAGCTGGGCGATCGCGGCGACGAAAACGGAATTGAAGCCACTATCTTCACTGCCGAAGGCGGCGTTGGTATTACCGCTATTCTCGACCCGCGTTACTATGTTCCGAATCAGGGACAGTCGTATTGGGGCAAAGGTTGGTCATTGTGGGTGAGCCAGCCCAACAATGAGGCCAAAGTAGAGCCGCCCGACGACATCCAGGCACAGATCGATCTCTACAACCAGGTCTTGCAAGCCGCAACTGATGAAGAGCGGATCGCTCTGATGAAGCAGGTGATTCAGAATGCCGCCGACAATTTCTGGGTGATTGGTATCTCCAGCGCTAATGATGGCTACCATCCGCTGAGCGCCAAGATTGCCAACGTACCGGAAGACTGGATATGGGGCTGGAATCCGGGTGGTTATGCGATTGCCCTGCCGGAGCAGTGGTATTTCACCGAATAACGGTCAATCGATGATACGCAATGGTGGT
>Ga0307420_1000433_pt1 | contig 19563 bp, 19 predicted proteins | sample SalMarWE160240MG_2_FD_202167 | JGI IMG/M metagenome (GOLD analysis project Ga0307420, IMG submission 202167) | Salt marsh sediment microbial communities from the Plum Island Ecosystem LTER, Massachusetts, United States - WE1602-40 | ecosystem: Environmental > Aquatic > Marine > Intertidal zone >... | reverse complement strand
ACGCACCCATACCGGTTCTAGCCACCGCCGAGCTCCCCATCCCGCCTGCGTTTCCTCGCCTCTACGACCTCGCCTACAACCTCTGGTGGACGTGGGCCGGCGGCAGCCGCCTATGGCGGATGATCGAGGCCGATGTGTGGGCTCGCTACCACAACCCGATCGAGCTGCTCTCGGCGGTCGATCGATCGACATGGCGCAATCTCGAGAACAGCGGTGACTTCCAGGACGCGTACGGAGAAGCGGTTGCCCAGTTCGACACCTACATGAAGGGAACCAAAACCTGGTGGGCATCCAACGCCAACGATGATATAGGTCCGATCGCCTACCTGTGCGCCGAGTACGGGGTCGAGAACCTCCTGCCGACCTACTCGGGAGGACTTGGTGTGCTTGCAGGTGATCATGCCAAGTCGGCCTCCGACCTCGGTGTCCCGTTCATCGCGACCGGCCTGCTGTATCGGCGCGGCTACTTCCGGCAGGATGTCGACGCAGTCGGCGACCAGCAGCACACCTACCCCGTCGTCGATCCGCTCCGTCTCCCCATCCAACAGGTCGCCGGCCGGACCGGAGGACAGCTCAAGATCGACATCGAAATGCCTGGCAGATCGGTGAGAGTGGGCGTATGGAAGGTTCAGGTCGGCCGCGTCCCGATTCTGCTGATGGACACAGACCTTCCGGAGAACGACGATGCCGATCGCCCCATCACACACACCCTGTACATTCGAGGCCGCGAGATGCGGTTCGTGCAGGAGTACGTCCTGGGAGTCGGTTCGATTCGAGTGCTCAACGCGCTCTCGATCAAGCCGACGGCATGGCACGTCAACGAGGGTCACGCCGCCCTGAGCCTCCTCGAACGGACCTCACGCCTGGTTGCCGAAGGATGGACGCCCGACCAGGCCATGCAGCAGATCAAGTCATCGACCTTGTTCACATTGCACACGCCGGTTCCTGCCGGCAACGAGGTGTTCGACTTTCCGCTCATCGAAAAGTACTTGAGCACCATGCCTGCCCGCATGTCCATCGACATGAGCCGTCTCGCCTCGCTCGGCGCCGCACATGAGGGCGACGAGTACCACTTCAATCTCTCCGCCCTCGCCATCCGACTGTCGAGGTATGTCAACGGTGTGAGCGCGCGCCACGGCGAGATCGTCGGACGAGACTGGGCCCATCTCCTCTCGGGCCAAGCTGCGTCGATCACCAATGGAGCGCATCCACCGACGTGGCTCAGCCGGGCACATCAGAGGGCGCTCTCCGAGGTGTACGGGCGCAAGTGGCGCGACGCGCTGATCGACGACCCTGAGCAAACAGCACGACTCGATGAGCTGACCGACGAACGTCTGTGGGAGATCCACACTCGAGAGAAAGACTTCCTGTCTCGCTTCGCACGAGGCCGCATCCTTCGCCAACGCGCCCGCCACGGAGCCTCCCCCGACGAGCTGCGGGCGGTCGCGAGCATCATGTCGCCCAACTGGCTCACGATAGGTTTCGCTCGCCGGTTCGCCACCTACAAGAGGGCGCTCCTGCTGTTCCACAACCTGCCGTGGCTCCAGGCGATCCTCACCAACCCCGACAGGCCGGTACAGATACTCATCGCCGGCAAAGCCCATCCGGCCGATCAGAACGGCCAAGGTCTCATTCGAAGGATCGTCGAGCTGTCGAGAACTCCCGAACTCAACGGCCATGTGCACTTCCTGGAGAACTACGACATGCGCATCGCACGCTATCTCGTTCAGGGCGTCGACGTGTGGCTGAACAACCCCCGACCCCCACTCGAGGCATCCGGTACCTCAGGCATGAAAGCGGCGATGAACGGAGGCTTGAATCTGTCCATTCTGGATGGGTGGTGGCTCGAAGGTCACAATGGTCGCAACGGATGGGCGTTCGGCCTCGAGTGGGGAAACGGCGACCACGATGCCCAGGACAATGAAGACGCCATCGCGCTCTACAGGACACTTCAGGATCACGTCGTTCCCAGCTTCTACGACAGGGACGAGGACGGCATCCCACGCGGCTGGGTAGCGATGATGCGCGAAGCGATGCGGTCAACGATCACGGACTTCTCGTCGGACAGGATGGTGAAGGAGTACGCGCAGAACGCGTATATCCCCCTGAGCGGTTCTCGAGGCTCGCGAAGCGCGTCTTGAGACCCACCTCGTCCCCTGCACCTCGTCTCGAGCGGCAAGTAGCGCCCGAGTCTGGGTCGGGCGCGGGTGCGGCTCGCCCCGCGGTGGCCAGCGCGCGAGATTCCGCACCAGGTACCAGATACCAGGTACTGGCTCGCGAAGCGAACCTCAGGCTTCTTCGAGGAACTTCCGGATGCCGCGGACAGCTTGGCGGATTCTGTGCTCGTTCTCGACGAGCGCGAACCGTACGAAACCCTCACCGTGCGGCCCGAAGCCGACCCCTGGACTGACCGCCACCTTCGCCTCCTCGAGGAGCTGGAATGCGAACTTGAGCGAGCCCATTTCCTCGAACCCTGCCGGCAGGGGCGCCCACGCGAACATCGTTCCCTTCGGCCGAGGGATGGTCCAACCCGCTCTCGCGAGGCCATCGACGAGGGTGTCACGCCGCACCCTGTAGATGTCTCTGACCTCCTTGACGTACTCGTCACCCTCGTTCAGCGCGACGATCGACGCTATCTGGATCGGTTGGAACGTGCCATAGTCGAGGTAGGACTTGAGCTTCGCAAGGGCTGCGACCATCTCGCTGTTTCCGACAGCGAAACCCACTCTCCATCCCGCCATCGAATGTCCTTTCGTCATGGTGTAGAGCTCAACCCCCACGTCCTTGCCGCCGGGAACTTCGAGGAGACTCGGCGGAACGTATCCGTCGAAGGAGATATCGGCGTACGCGAAGTCGTGAACGAGCATCACCTCGTTCTCCTGAGCAAACGCCACAAGACGCTCGAAGAAGTCCAGATCGACACACGCCGTCGTCGGGTTGTGCGGGAACGAAGTGAGAATCACCCTGGGCCGAGGCCACGTATCGGAAAACACCGCGCTGAGCCGGTCGAAGAAGTCCTCACCGAGGCTGAGCGGCACTCGACGCACCTCGGCACCTGCGAGCACGGCGGCGTAGATATGGATCGGGTAGCTCGGCTCCGGAACGAGTGCGACGTCGCCTGGACGGACCAGGGCCCACATCAGGTGGGCAAGACCCTCTTTTGCACCGATGGTCGTGATGACCTCCGTCTCAGGGTCGACGTCGATGCCGAAACGGCGGCGGTACCGGTCGGCGACGGCCTTGCGAAGATTCGGGATTCCCTTGGACGCCGAATATCTATGGTTCCTGGGGTTCCTGGCCGCTTCGATCAGTTTCTCGACGGCGATTGGTGGGGACGGGATGTCCGGATTCCCGAACCCGAGATCGATCACATCCTCGCCCGCTCGACGGGCTTCGCGCTTGGCCGCGTCGACCTGCGCGAAGACATAAGGGGGCAGATCTTCGATTCGGCGGAACTTCACCATCACCTCCGTTGCCGGCAGGCTACCTGTCAGCCGGCGTTCATCCGCGGCATCACCTCGTCGACGAACAGCTGCCAGGTCCCCCCCAGCAGCGAAAACACGAAGTCATCGACCCCCGCGGCCCGAAGCTCGGCGAGCTGTCTCGGCAACGATTCGACCGTAGCAGCGAGCACCGGGGCCCGACGTCGCGCCAGGGCGACAGTGAGTTCCTCCTCATCCCGAGCCAACAGCACCTGTCCTCCCCAGCTGATACGCGGCGCGGTCGGACGAGCGCGTCGCTCCACGAGCCACTCGGGTGTCACGTTCCACACGTTCCATCCCTCGGCGAACTCGGCGGCGACCCGCTGGATCGTCGAGGACGTGCCACCGATCCACAGTGGCACCATGCCCCTGACGAGCCTGGCCGTTGCTTCGAGTACCCGAACTCGGTCTCGCATGTCGGGGAACGGCACTCCGTAGGCCTCGAACTCGGGGCGGGACAGGGAATCACCTGCACCCAACCCGCACACGACGCGCCCGCCACTCAAGCGTGAAGCTGTCAGCACGGCGGCAGCGGTACGCTCGGGGGACCTCAGGGATGTCCTGAGTACGAGCGTCCCCACGGTGACTCGACGGGTTGCCGCGACGACGGAACCGAGCGCCACCGTCGACTCGATGATCGGTCGATCAGGTCCGTCGAGTGGAAACAGGTGGTCGAACAGAAATACCCCGTCGAATCCCAGCGCCTCCGCCCGCTGCGCGCCTCGGATGAGACGCGAAGGATCATCGACGAACTGGGGAAGCGTGACAGAGATCGTCACGCCATCCGCCGCACCAACCACGACAGCCTGGCCGGCACCAGACCGGCGGCGAGATCGACAGCTTGTTCGACGATCTCGAGGATGTCCTGAGGGCCGTCCCAGAGTTCCAGCACCACCTCGTGCCCGGCGGCTCGGATGAGGCGATGGAGCGCGAGGATGACGACGAGGACATCGTCCGCCTCCCCGATCACCGGCACGAAGTCGGGAATGATATCCACCGGAGACAGCACATACCCGACCGATACCAACGCGAACGCCTTGGCTCTCGTGGGGACTCGCGGATCGCGGATCAGCCTCCCGATGAGCTTGACCATCCTGGGCAACGCGAGCATGGCCTCTTTCAGCCAGCGACGCGTGTCGCCAGTCTTGCCCGGACCAATGACCTCGTCCGGGGCGAGTACGTCAGACATGTGCCTTCCTCAATGCCGCAAGGCCGGCGCCGACGACGGCTGCGTTCTCCCCGAACGTCGCCGCGACGATCGGCGTCGGTGTTCGCACATCGTACCCCTCGAGCGATGCGGCAATCGCCTTTTGGGTGGGACGCAGCAGCACATCACCTAGGCGCGATACTCCCCCACCGATCACGATGACATCCGGATCCAGGACGGCGATCAGTGTCGACAGGCCGACGCCCAGCCACTCCGCGACCTCTGCCACCAGCGCTCGTGCCTGCTCGTCACCCTCGAGTGCCGCCGATGTCACGTGCCGACCCGCAGGGGGTTCACCCGTAGCGAGTTGGGCGATGCGCCCCGCGGGATGGTGGGCGGCAGCGTCGCGAGCCATCTGGTCGAGCCTACGTCCGGAAGCGAAGGTCTCCCAGCAGCCCTGTTGCCCGCAGGTACACAGAGGACCGCCCACGTCGACCACCATGTGGCCGATCTCGCCGGCGAATCCTCTGCCCCGGTAGATCTCCCCATCGATGGCCATCCCTCCACCTATCCCTGTGCCGAGGGTCACCATCACTACGACGCGGTATCCCCTCCCCGCACCGAGCCTTGCTTCTGCGAAGGCTGCCAGATTCGCGTCGTTGTCGACGACGGTCGGTAGACCGAACTCACCCTCGAGGACCTCGAGAAACGCGAGATGTTCGCCGGTGACGTTCGGACCCCACTCGAAGACTCCGGTCTCGGTCACGAGCCCGGCGACTCCCAGACCGATGGCCCCGACACGATCATCGAGAAGGTGATGCACGATTTCGGAGGGACCCCGCACCATCTCCGACGGTGTGCTAGGACGGGGGCGCGTCAGGGCGGCGCCGATGCTACCCGACGGCGAGACCACACCTCCCAACACCTTGGTGCCCCCAAGATCGATCCCGATCGCGTCCACCGTCCGCATCATATCCGAGTCACGACCCGAGGTTGCCCGTAGAATAAAACCTGACTATGCTATTGTTAGATTTGGTGAGCAAGAGAGGAGTGCATCAATGAGAGCCCATCTCCTTCGATACGACCCATTCAGCATCGTTCGAGACTTCGATCGGTTCTTCGAGGAGCCGGACCGCCCGTGGATTCCACGGGTGGACGTCCTGGACCGGGACAACTCGCTCGTCGTGAGAGCCGAGGTGCCGGGAATGCGGTCCGAGGACATCGACGTCACGGTCGAGAACTCCGAGCTGGTCATCTCCGGAACGCGTTCGTTCGAAACGACCGAGGAGGGCAAGGGATACCACCGCAGGGAGATCGCCTATGGCAGCTTCCAGCGTGCCGTGTACCTGCCCGACGAGTTCGACGCCGACAAGATCAGTGCCCAGTACCACGATGGCATCCTCGAGATCGCGATCCCGAGACGCCCAGAGGTGCTTCCCAAGAAGGTCAAAGTCGAGATCGGCGAGTAGCCGAACGTCCGTGGGCGGCCCGACAACCCGGGCCGCTCACCGTTCGACGAACTCGATCGCGAGCACTCCGCCGGCGAGACGTGCGCCGGCGATTTCGCGTCGCTGCAGCGAGTCGGGCAGCACGAACGACCGGCGGTATGGGCCAACCGTGACGTACACCTCGTGGCCGTCGCGCATGACGTCGATGTCACCGCTCGCGGCGAAAGGCAGTGAAAGCTCGAGACGAACGGCGCCCTCGCGCTCGACGACCTTGAACGGTCGCTCGCCTGCGTACGACTTCACCGGATCCGTATCTCCGTACAACTCCTGGCCGAGCGCGCGCAACCGCTGCTCCCCCACCATCTCGTCATCGAAGAGACGGAGTCGGAGCACGGGCACATCTGCAAACGAGTCGTTGATCGTGGCCAGGTGCTCGGCCTGGATTTCTCTCCACCGCTCGAAGTAGGGATCGCCGACAGCGTCGGGCAGCACCCTGTTCACGACGACGCTGTCGACGCCATATCCGAACAGGGTCAGGTACGTGTACGTGCGGCGGGCCTCGTTCACGACCATGCGCTCGGGATTCACGACCAGGCGTGCCGAGGTGACTTCGGTGTCGAGGAGTAGCGTTCGCGCCCGCTCGATGCTTGTGAACACGTTCTCTGCGGCGTCGTATACGGCTTCGCCCGGCAGGGGCAGATCGGTGACCCTGCTCAGCACCGGTCTCGCCGCGCGCATGAGCCGGCGCTGCGTGAAGAACATCTTGTCGAAGTACCACGACAACACCTCGGGAAGAGAGAGCAGGCGAAGTGTCTCGGCCGTCGGAGCACAGTCGACCACGACGACGTCGTACCGACCCGAGATCGCCTGTGCTCTCACCTCGATGAGCGCGAAGAGCTCGTCCATGCCGGGGAACACGAGGAACTCCTCCGCCTCGATGCCTCGCACACCTCCCCAGTCGAAGATCGCCATCAATTGGTTGCGTATCTCGCCCCAGTACGACTCGAGTCGCTTCTGAGTGTCGATCTGTTGTGCGTCGAGACCCGGCACCACCTGTCGCGGTTCGTCACCGAGGGGCACATCGAATGCATCGCCGAGACTGTGCGCCGGATCCGTGGACACGACGAGCGACCGGTAGCCGAGGTCGGTGGCACGCAGGGCGGTGGCCGCAGACACAGTTGTCTTGCCGACGCCACCCTTGCCGGTGACGAGCACGATCCGCATCAGTCGGACCCGACTTGCCGCACCCGCTTTCGCAACCCTCTCAGCGCCGTTGACACGAGCTGCTTTTCCGCTTGCCGTCGCAGGAAGCCGGGAAGCGGAAACGCGTAGTCGACTCGGAGCGCGTACACCACGTCGGTGCCCTCCCCCTCGAGGTCGCTCAACTCGTACGAGCCGACCATCTCTCGAATGTCCTCTCCCGGTTCCGCGACCCACGACATGAGCCTGGGACGTTTGAAGTCGTAGGTGAGGACGTAGGAGATCACCTTGACCATGGCGTCGACCTCGAAGCTCACCCGTAGAGGCATACCGTCTGCGTCGCGTTCGATGACGTCCACGGAACGCATCGCGGTGATCCATTCGGGGTAGCGTTCCAGGTCTGCGAGCACGTCGAAGATGGCTTCGGCGGATGCAGGAATCTCGATGTTCTGAACGGTGCCTTCGCTCACTCTCGCTCCCTGTTGGCTCCAGCGTAGCTCGTGTGGTCGACGTGCCGGACTGCCCGACGGGTTGCTCGGAAGTATCCGACGTTGATGCACAAGGTTGGGCCGATCCTCCATCGGGACGCCTGCGGCTGGTGAATGTCACCGAAGTAGTGATAGCGGGGCCGGTGCCGCATGAGGTACTCCAGCAGGATCTGGGACCCGCTCTCGAGCCGACCGGTGATGACATCACGCCGGAGCGCAGGCACGGCCGGTGGAAGATGTGTGCACAAGATATCCACCGGCCCGAGGTCGCGCAGTTTCTCCGCGAACTCCCACTCGGACACCTCACCGGGAACGCCGAGTGGAGTCGGTGCTCCTCCGCCTACCAGACCGATGACGATCCCTTCTAGTTCGAAGGCCTCGCCGTCCACATACTCGACTCCGGCCGGGAGTGAACGCTCCAACAGCGCCGGCCAGTCCACGTTCCCGAACGTGGCATAGCCGCGCGCACCGATGAGGGAGGACGACAGCTGCGCGTATTGCCGTTCCACGCCCGCCTTGATCCCATCTCGGATCCGTTCATTGCCTGCCCCGAAGCGATCCCTCCACAGACGTCTCGATCCCACGTAGTCGCCGTTCGCCCTTAGCTTCGCCGCCTCTCCGACGAACTCATGACCGAGAACGTCGGCGAGGATCCCGTCGTTGGTGCGGTAGTCGACGAAGTTCACGAAGTCGCCGAGCATCACGAGAGGTTCCCCCTGGTGCGCGACGCGAGCCAGGTCGTCAAACGCCCCGTGTACGTCGGACACCAGCAGCATCAGGCTCTGCCGACGTACCAGGCCACCACGACTGCCGCCACCACCCCAGCGCCGAGGGCACCAAGTTGCGGCCATCCGGCGTACGAGGCCGACAGCCCCCCCATGCCGAACGCGATCAATCCACCGACGGTCCTTCTCGCGACCATTCGTTCGTTCAAGCCGTTCGGGAGGAAGGTCCCGATCACCCACACCACCAGTGCCACAAAGCCGATGACAAGCGCTATCCCATAGACGAAGTTCATTGGCCACCCCTCGCCGAAAAGGCAGCGGCGATCAGAACGATGAACATGACAGCCATGATCACAGTCAACACTCGAGGACGGAGCACAACCTCATCGGGTTTGTTCTCAGCCCATCGGTACGAATCGATGGCACCCACGAGCCACACACCAACCCCCATAAGCACCAGCGCGACGCCCGCAAGCATCACGCCGTGCACCATCAGGACGACACCCAGGACGATCCCAATGAGGGTCAGCGCCGCGACCGACACACCGAGCAGCACCTGGCGCGCGAACACATGACCGAGACCGGGCGCGACCAGCCCGCGAATCAACGCTTGGACAGGGTTCCTGGGTTCGGGTGGAGCCTCTCTGAACGCATCGAAGATCGTCGCCCCGCACGCCGAACAGGTGGACTCGACGAGAGGACTCACGCGTCCACACACGCTACACGTCCACGATCCCCCATCGACCCGAGGTGTGTCCGGCAGAGGAAGATGCAGCTGCATCTGAGCGTCGTCCACGGCTCCGGTATCCTCCTGGTCGCTCACCGCCGGGGGTGCGTTCGTCTCCCCGAGGGGGCGATAGCACTGACCGCACCAGAGCGCTCCCACCGCGTTTCGCGCTCCACAGTCGGGACAAATGGCGTGCGTCGACATCTCCGTCAGGGTACCCGGTCCCCGTTCTGCAACGCAGCAAGGGCGAGCTCCAGCTCCGCTCTCACAGCATCGTCGCGCTCCCTGGATTTCGCCGCTTCGAGTGAGGCGCGACCACGCCCGATCCGTCCGAGCGCCCATGCCGCGTGGATGCGAAGGACCGGATCGGGGTGCCCGAGGTAGCCCGAGAGGATCCCGGTGGTCCCGGGATCGCACCCGTTCCCAAGCGCTACGAGCGCGTTGCGGCGCAGGTAGCGAGGGTCGCGTCTGGGAATGTAGAAATGTTCGAAACGGCCCAGAAGGGCACGGTCTGCCGCCATCAGAATCTCGATCAGATCGACAACTCCCTTCCGCGACCCGCCGGCGCGTCGAAGAGCCCTGCCACCTGGTGGGCATGCCTCCAGACAATCGTCGCACCCATAGATCCTGTCACCCATGTCGGCACGGAACTCACGAGGGATGATGCCAGGCGACTGGGCGATCGCCGCGAGGCATCGACGCGCATCCAGGATCCCGGGTGCGATCAGCGCTCCCGTGGGGCAGGCGGGGAGGCACGCGGTGCAGGAACCACAGGAGCGAACCATCGCTGGAGAGGGGTCTGCTCGGGCGTCGGTCACCACTGATCCGAGCACCACCCACGGCCCGACCCCGGGCACCAGCACCATCGTGTTCTTGCCCCACCAACCAACACCGGCCCGCACCGCTGCAGCTCGATCCACGAGTCGGTTGTCGTCGACGAGGACCTCGGCACGCCACCCCTGCTCGCGGAGAAGACTCGAGAGTTCCTCGAGAGCCCGACGAAGCGGCCGGTACGCATCAACCACCGCGAATCTCGCGACCCTTCCTTCGTGGCCGCTCTGCACGAGTGGGGCCTCGATGCCATACGGGACGGCACAGACGATGATGCGTTCTGCCCATGGAAAGCTCGTACGAACGTCGGTTGCCCGCTCGGGATTGCCGAAGGTGAAGTGCAGGCCGGCTGAGAGTCCCGAGTCACTCCGCTGCCGGATCGCCTCCCTGACCTCATCGAATGGGTCGGCGGTGCATACTCCGAACCCGACCGCTCCGCGCTCGAGCATGAACGCACGCAGGTCATTCGTCAGGTCGGACACCCGACCAGCGTAGACCCGCCGGTCGGGTCACCCGGTCGCCTCCCGACGTACGAGCCGTAGTGGCGGGAGCAACCCCACGGACGCCATCCGACCCAGCGCTTCCGCCTCATCGGCGCCGATGTCCACCGGACCCGCCGTTTCGCGCAGTAGGTAGGTGACAACACAGTCCTTGCAGGCCGTCGAGTGCTGCATGGTGCATTCATCGCAACTGATTCGCATCTGTCCTCCTTTTCTGCCGCCACCATACGAAGGGGGTGGGACAGAAAATGATCGTTCGCCAAGCGAACGATCATTGGTTGTCGGTCGTCGGTGGGGCACTCGCCCTGCAGGATGGCGCGCTCACACCACGCTCCGAGGACTGAAGACTGAGAACTGATGACGGCGAGCGAAGCGAGCCTGCTACCTCCTGAACCACTCTCGTACAGCCTGGCTCCAGAGGCACAGGGCACCGGGAGACCCTTCACGCACCTCCCGATCTGAGCTCACAACGACCACATTGCCCTCCGTCGCGGCTGCCCGATCCATGATCTCGCGATCGGCGATCGTGCCCTCGTCGGTGAATCGGACGTCGATGCCGCCCGGACCGGGACCGCTCTGCCCACCGCCCGTCAAACCGGAGTCGTAGACCACCACCAGCCGGACCGGCGCGTTGGCGAGCCGCCGGAGTCTGGCCAGCTGGTGGTTGAGATCGTCTCGGGCCAGCTGAGGAATCCACTGATGGGCCAGGTTGTATCCATCCACGATCATCAAGAATGGTTCAGGCTGGCCCAAGAGCCACTCGACGGCCGCAGCGTCATCGGGACGCACCCCTGAGGGAAGCGCGAGTCTGGGTGGGGAGTCGACAGTCTCTGGACGCTCGGGAACCACTCGAACCGTCGCCGCGGCCGCCAGTTGATCGAGTATCGAGGCAAGCGCTGCCGGATCGCGGGGTGTCCACACGTCGAGCGACGCGGAAGACATGGTGGCCGCAGCTACACGCCTTGCCCTCAGCAGCTCATCCTTGAGAAAGGCGACCTTCTCATCGGCCTCTGCAAGGTCGGCCCGCGCATCGGAGAGCGCTCGTTGCAGCTCTTTCAGCCTCGACTCGGCCGCAATACGACCTACACGCTCCGCTTTGGTGGCTTCCTGCACTCTCGCCGAGATCTCAGAGCTTTCACGACGTGCCCTGCGTTCCGTGTCGGCTTTCTCCGCACGTGCCTTCTCGACACGCTCCTTCTCGACACCGATCTGGTACTGGAGATCCCGAACCTGTCCGGTGAGACGATCGATCCGGGAGATCAGGTCCCGCTCGGACATGGAGTTCGTCGCCGCGTCCAGCGTGCGATGCCATCCGTCGGGGCGCAGCAGGAACGCTGCCGAGGGGGCGTCCTCGTCGCGCGCCTCGGCAATCTCAGGCCACTGTTCCACCGCTCGCTGTCGAAGCCACTCGTAGCGGTCCAGATCGCGAATGAGGGCATTCGCCAGCGGAGGTGGCAGAGTACGCGCCGCGGATGCTGCAACCGGGCGCAGTGAGGCCGGCAGCTGATCCTCGTCGAGGTCCCGCAAGACCTTGCGCGCCGCGACGATCGCAGCTCCGAGCACGCGCGCCTCGTACGCGGCCATGGTCAGGTGAGCGGCGTCGGTAGCGTACGACTCGGAGGCTCCTCGAACTCGGGGATCGACGGCTGATCCTGAGCGATGATCGACAACACCTCCGCGATGGCCCGATCCATCTGTGGATCCCTGCCCGCCGCGTAGTCCTGGGGGGTGATCTCGACGTCGATGTCCGGATCGGTCCCGTAGTTCTCCACTCCCCACCCCACGTCGCGGAACCAGAACGAGAACTCGGGTTGGGTCGTGATCGTTCCATCGACAAGGGCATGGCGGGGGAAGATCCCGACAACCCCACCCCAGGTTCTCTTGCCGATCAGAGGTCCGAGCCCGAACAACTTGAAGGAGTGGCTGAAGATATCGCCGTCCGATCCGGAGTACTCGTCGGTCAAGGCGACCATCGGTCCCATGGGAGCGTCCTGCGGATATGACTCCGGGCGGCCGTAGCGTGCCACGTCATACCCGATCCGCTTCCTCGCCAGCTTCTCGAGAAGCAACTGGGAGACGTGACCCCCACGATTGTTGCGAACGTCGATGATGAGGCCTTCGTAGTCGACCTCTGCACCGAAGTACCGATGAAACTCGGCGTACCCTCGAGCGCCCATGTCCGGGATGTGCACGTACCCGACTCGACCGCCTGTTTCCTCATGGACCCGTCTACGGTTCGCTTCCACCCAGTCTCTGTACCGAAGGTCGAATTCGTTGCGGAGCGCCTCCACCACGACGGTGTGCGCCTTGCGGCGGCCCCGACGAATGAGGAGACGCACCGGTCGTCCTGCTCTGTCGACCAGCGCGGCGTACGGTGACGTCTCTGCGTCTACCTCCTGCCCTTCCACGGCGAGGATACGGTCCCCCTCTCTCACATCGACGCCCGGGGCTGCCAGCGGTGAAGACGCGGCCGACAACCATGAGTCGCCTCTGGGGATACGCACGACTCTCCAGGCCCGCCCGTCGAATGCAAGGTCCGCTCCGAGGAAGCCTTGGAGCCATGATGGCTCCGGCCGGTAGTCGCCACCGAGCTCGTAGGCATGCGAGGTGCCCAATTCTCCCTGCGTCTCCCACATGAGATCAGAGAACTCCGCACGCGACCCGATCCGGTCGACGAGGGGGAGATAGCGATCGGCGATCTCCCCCCAATCGACCCCGGCCATGTCGGGACGCCAGTACTGGTCCCGCTGCAGCCTCCAGGCCTCGGTGAACATCTGACGCCACTCGTCGCCGGGCACGACTTCGAGGCGAACCCTGTCGAGATTCACCCAACCCGATTCCCGGCCAGGCTCCCCCGGCTTCGGTTCCGTCTCCTTGAACGCCACCGGGACGACGCGAAGCTTCTTCGCGGCACGGATCGCCACGACCTTCCCATCGAGAGACACCGAAAAGTCGGAGATCCCATCCATGACCGGCTCGACCTTGTCCTGGGTGAAGTCGTAGCTCTCCAGCTTGCCTTTGGGTGCCGGCTCGGTGTCGGCCCAGTTCGAGTCGAGTGATCCTTCGACGGGACGAGAGGAGAACAAGACCCGTTTCTGTACGCCGAGGACGCGTTCATATCGACCTTCCGGTACGGGGAATGCGACCACGCGGTCCTCGATACCGTCGAGGTCTATCTCGACTGGCGGCACGTCCTGTTCGTCCTTCGCGTCGCCCTTTTCGTTGCCATTCGGCTCGCCGGGCGGGCGAGGTGTCCGTGACACCGCGGAGAACGGCGACGGCGTGGCCATCGAAAGAGTGAGCAGGTGCGGTCGCATGCCCTTCGGGAACCCGAGGTCGAAGTACAAGCTGTCGTAGACGGGGTCATAGACACGTCGAGAGACGAAGTACAGATACTGGCCGCCTGGATCGAAGGAGGGGTCGGTGTCTACGAAATCGGTGCGTGTCACCGGGTGAAGAGCGCCTTTGTCCGTATCGAAAAGGAACAACGAGCAGCTTCGCCTTGCTGTGAACGCCGCGAACGCGACCCACCGTCCGTCCGGTGACCACGTCGCGCCCTGGATCCGATCGACCTGACTGCGGTACACCTCGGTCACCGAACCCGAGGCGAGGTCGACGATCAGCACCTGCTGGCGTTGATTGGTGAGCAACACACGATCGTCACCGACCGGCGCGGCCGCCATCGTCACAGGCCGGCCGACATCGGCCCTCACGACTTTCTCGCCGTCCTCGCCGAACACCAGGAGAGCCTCATCTCCGTTCTGATCCGTGGTGGCAACCAGACGCGTGCCGTCCGGCAGCCACGACGCGAGCCGGTATCGAACCCGGGAACCTCCCCCGTGGATGACGGGCACCCCCTCCCAAAGCGGCAACGACGCTACCGACCCTCGAGCGGTGAGGGCGATGGTGTGCCCCTTCGGGTGGAGTGCAATGCTCTCGAGGTACTTGGCAGGCGAGATGAACTTGCGATTGCGCTGACTGCGAGAACTCGGGATGCGGACATCGAGCCTGTGCGCCTCACCGGATCGGACGTCGTATGCCCACAGGTCGGCGCCGGCGTGGTATACGACGGTGCGCCCGTCGGTGGAAGCCCAGCGAGCGTAGAAGCCATCGTGGTCCGTGTGCCGCTCGATGTTCCTTCCTGTCGGCGTGACCGAGTAGAGGTTGCCTACCCCCTCGTGGTCGGAGAGAAAGTAGATCCGTTTCCCGATCCACATCGGGGATGCCAGATTGCCTTCGAGATCGACGAGTCTGGTGAACTCACCGTTGCCTCCTCGATCGACCCAGAAAGTCCCCGCAAAGCCACCACGGTACCGCTTCCATCGGGCAGGGTCGTAGGTGTTCCTGCCGAGCACCACGCCTGGGCCATTTGGCTCAAACGCTATGGCTCGGGCAACCCCCAGGTTCATCGGTTCGGTGCGGTGCCCGTCCGTCATGTGCAGGTGCATCTGACCCGTGAACGGTCGCTGGAAGTCCGACGCGACAATCACCCTGTCACCGTCACCCGTCCATCCGACGACCTGCGTGAGTGAACCCATCCAGGTCAGGCGTTCGAGGGATCCTCCGTCGGAGTCCACCACGTATGCCTCGGGATGCCCCTCGTCTTTGGCGGTGAACGCCACCTTGGAGCCGTCCGGCGAGAAGCGAGGAAAAGTGATCGTGCCCGGGCTCGCAGTCAGCCGTTGTGCGTCGCCCCCTTCGAGCCCCACTGCCCAGAGGTCGTCTTCGCTGACGAAAACGACCGTGTCGCCGTGGACGGTCGGGTGGCGGTAGTAGCCGGACGCGCTGGACATGCAGTCTCCTCGATCGAATGCCCTGATGCTACGCGAAACGGGTCGTTGCGGGAGGGGCGCACCCCGGGCCGAAACACCGGGGTGCGCCACCGGATCAGCCGCTGATGAACCCGTTGGCCGCCAACCAGTCGTGCGCGACGGTCGATGCGTCTTCCTTGTCGATGTTGACGAGCTTGTTCATCTGTGACAGCTCACTCGTCGTGATCTTCGCCGAGACGGCATTGATCACATCGTTGAGCTTCTGGCTGTCGGCAGCCGTTCTCACAACCGGGACGATGTTGTCGGCCGGCTGCAGATGCTTGTCATCATCCAGCACCACGAAGTTCTTCGCGGCAATCGCCCCGTCACTGGAGAACAGGAGGCCCACATCGATCTCTCCGTTCTCGAGGTCGGCGACCGTGATCGGTCCTCCCGTGTCGAGGGGTTTGAACTCTTTGAAATGCAACCCATAGGTGTTCTCGAAGCCGATCAGACAGAACGGACGATCCGGACACTCCGGCGGTCCGCCGAGAACGAGATCACCCGCAATCGGCTCCAGGTCGCTGATCTTCGTCAGCCCATACGTGGATGCCGTGTCTTGGGTGACGACCAGCGCGTTGGTATCGACGGCCGGTGAGGCGTCGAGCACCGTCACTCCCCTGTCCTTGAAACGTTCCCGAAGCTTGTCAACCGTGGCAGCTACATCTCCACTGGCCTCTCCTGCGCCATTGTTGAGGTACTCGAGCACAGTGCCCGCGTACTCGGCGTACAGGTCGATCTCGCCTGACTCGAGTGCAGGCTCGACGATGTCACGGGCACCGAGCTTGAACTTCCGTTCGACCGAGAAACCGTTGGCTTCGAGCGCCTGGGCGTAGATCTCTCCCAGGATCTCCTGTTCCGTGAAGTTGGTCGAACCAACCTTGATGGTGGTGGCATCTCCACCCGATCCTCCACATGACGTCGCCACGATGGCGAACGCCACGAGGATCGCCCCGAAGACGCCTGTGCGGCGTGCAATCCGCATGGGTTTCCTCCCTACGTTTGCGAGTCTGGGACCTTCCCGTAGACCCGAGTGCGCGACAACACTACGGGAAATCGTCACTACGGGAAATCGTCGATTACCGTTTCGGGCTCAGAAACCTTTCGGAACTTGTGAGATGTCCGCGAGGTCGACCGTACGGACGATGCCGGGCGAGACCGTGAGTCGTTCGATCAGCGAGAAGAGGCCCTCCGTGACGATGGACAGCGCTGCAACCAGCAGCGCACCGGAGAACACCTCGACGATATCGCGGGTTGCGAGCCCGTCGATGATGTAGCGGCCGAGTCCCCCTCCCCCGATGAGCGCCGCAAGCGTCGCGGTTGCGACGACCTGCACCGCCGAGACTCGAACACCGGTGATGATCACCGGCAGGGCCATCGGTATCTCGATCCGACGAAGGACCTGCCCCTCGGTGAGCCCCATGCCGCGGGCGGACTCGACGGTGCCCGCGTCTACTTCGCGTACGCCGGTGTAGGCGTTGGTGAGCATCGGCGGGATTGCCAGCAGGAAGAGTGCACCGAAGGCGGGCCAGTAGCTGACCCCGAGCCCGAACCGGAACGATATGGGGATTCCGACAACCAACACCGCGAACGATGGCAGTGCTCGCCCGATGTTCGCGACGGAAATAGCGAGCATGGCGCCTCTCCTGTGATGACCGAGCAGCACACCGGCAGGCAATGCAAGGGCGGCTGCCAGCAGGACCGGCCATACGGACAGTGAGAGATGCTCGAGGACACGCGACGGGATCCCTCCCGATCCCTGCCAGCTCGCCGGATCGAAAAACCATCGCACGACGTCACTGAGAAAGCCCATCAGACCGTTGCCTTCCTCCGGGCCCAGGGCGTCAGCGCCCGCTCCAAGAAGACCAGGGCAAAGTCGAGGAGGAGGGCGAGCACAACGGAGAGAACCGCACCGACGATCAATGGCGTGGTGAAGAGACGGTTGAGGCCATCGAGAATGAGCTGACCAAGACCTCCGAGCCCGATGAGGGCGGTGATCGTCACCAGACCCACAGTGGTCACTGTGGCAATCCTGACGCCCGCGATCACGACCGGCAGGGCAATGGGAAGTTCGATCTCCAAGAGCATCCTTCGTCTCGTGTACCCCATGCCCATGGCCGCCTCTCTCACTTCCTGAGGGACACCGTCGATTCCGGCGACGATGTTGCGAATGAAGATGAGCAGCGTGTACGAGACCAATCCGATCTCTGCGGTGGTCACCGAGAGCCCGGTGATCGGAATCAGCATCACGAACAACGCAAGCGACGGGATCGAGTACAGGACCCCGGTGACCCACGTGATCGGCGCGTATGTCTTCCGGTACCGCAAGGCAATCACCGACAACACCACGGAGATGACGAATCCGATACCGAGCGCGATTCCGGTCAGCACCAGATGCTCCACGGTGCGGCTCCAGATGAGATCCAGGTGGGACCACACCCAGCCCCACCGCATGAACGGCTCAGTCGTCTGCGCCATGATCACGACAGCAACGCCTCGTTCAGGCGATCGGCGCTGAACATCCCCAGGTAACGATCACCATCGACAACCACTGCCATCTGCGTCTTGGAGGTCACGATTGCGTCGAGGGCCTGCCGAAGGGTGTCTCCACGCGAGAGGCGAGCCGAGAACGGCCTTGGGTGGAGCTCCGCCATCATCTCGTGGTGGACGAGTTCCGAACCCCACACCCAGCCGCGCAATCTCCCGTGATCGACGATCCCGACCCAGTCGCTGCCATGCTCGTTCATGACCGCACGCGCGCTCTGGGTGGAGGTGTCCGCTTCCACGACCGGCCCCCAGTCGAGTGGCACGGTGTCGACGCTGATGAGCGAAAGACGTCTGAGCCCTCGCTCGCTGCCCAGGAACCTCACGACAAAGTCATTGGCGGGTGCCCGCAGAATCTCCTCAGGTGGTGCGTACTGCTCCAGGACACCACCCTCGTTGAGGAGCGCGACTCGATCGCCAAGACCGATCGCCTCGTCGATGTCGTGCGTGACAAACACGATCGTCTTCTGAAGTCGGGCCTGGAGCACCTTCAGTTCCTCCTGGAGGCGTGCCCGCACGATGGGGTCGACCGCCCCAAAGGGCTCGTCCATCAGCATGACGGGCGGATCCGCGGCAAGTGCCCTTGCGACACCTACTCGCTGCTGCTGACCTCCTGACAGCTCGGCCGGGTATCGATCTACCACATCCCGATCGAGGCCCACCAACTCGATCAGCTCGGCGACGCGGGCCTCGATCCGTCCGCGCTCCCAGCCGAGAAGCTGCGGGACCGTTGCGATGTTCTGGGCGATCGTGCGATGTGGGAACAACCCGATCTGCTGGATGACGTAGCCGATCTTGCGACGCAGCACGTGTGGTTCCTGGGTCGTGGCTCGTGCACCATCGATCCAGATCTCCCCGGACGTCGGCTCGATCAACCTGTTGATCATCTTGAGCGTGGTGGTCTTGCCACACCCCGACGGCCCCACCAGCACCACGATCTCTCCCGCGGGAACCTCGAATGAGAGATCGCCGACGGCGGGCCTGTCCGATCCCGGGAACACCTTCGAGACGTGGTCGAGTCGAATCATGGAACCCGAGCCTAGGTGAGGACACCGACATTCCGTGGTCTGCTCAAAGCTGGCCGTACATATTCCGGCCGGCACTGACGAGACTGGGTCAGCGGCCCACCTCGAACCCGGCGAGCGCCTCCAGCGCCTTCACGAGCGCATGGTTGCCCTCGGTTCCAAACCCTCGGTGTTGGAGTGCCCTGTACATCTGAAACACGAGGGCCGTCGCGGGGAGCGACACACCCATCTCGTCGGCGGCTTCGAGCACCAGGCGAAGGTCCTTCTGTTGGAGATCGATCGTGAAGCCTGGTCGCCAGTCACGCTCGATCATCTGTGGACCGCGGTTCGACAGCATCCACGAACCGGCTGCCCCTCCCTCGACCGCAGCCAGCACCGAACGGAGTTCGAGGTCCGCGCCCTGGGCGAACACCAGAGCCTCACTCACTGCAAGTCCGGTGACCACAACGAGAATCTGGTTGACGAGTTTCGCCATCTGACCGGCACCTGTCGGACCGACATGGGAGACGGTCGACGCGTATGCATCGATCGCGGAACGGGCCCGTTCGAGCTGCCTCGCGTCTCCTCCGACCATCACGGCAAGCGTTCCTCTCGCGGCACCTTCACTTCCGCCACTGACCGGAGCATCGAGCCAG
>Ga0307420_1000429_pt1 | contig 19671 bp, 17 predicted proteins | sample SalMarWE160240MG_2_FD_202167 | JGI IMG/M metagenome (GOLD analysis project Ga0307420, IMG submission 202167) | Salt marsh sediment microbial communities from the Plum Island Ecosystem LTER, Massachusetts, United States - WE1602-40 | ecosystem: Environmental > Aquatic > Marine > Intertidal zone >... | reverse complement strand
TATCGACGCAGGTAGGATACTACAAACGTCTCAAGAAATTGGTTTCTTCCCTGGGGCTCGAAGGAGATATTTATTTCTTAGGGATGAGAGAGGATATTCCACAACTGCTTTCTATTATGGATATTTTTATTATGTCTTCTTTGACCGAGGGGACTCCTATTTCTATAATGGAAGCGATGTCCATGAAAATACCCGTTGTCGCGAGCAGGGTGGGAGGTATTCCCGAGCTAATCCACGAGGAAGAAACGGGATTGCTTGTAAATTCTGATAATCCGGATGAGATTACAGATGCTGTTTTTAATCTACTAAAAAGTTCTAAAACGAGAAAGAAAATGGGAGTAAGGGCAAGGGAAGTTGTAAAGAAGAAGTTTTCGGTGGAAGATTGCGTAAAAGGGCATGAAAAATTATATAAAAAACTCATGAAATTAACAGGGTGATTGAAGCCAAGTCAAGAGTTAAAAACAACCCTACTCTACCTAATAGTAACAACGAATCACACCACATATCCCATTTTCAACCACGGTATTCTACAAGATTAACTCAAGATTTTCAACCTTCCACCAATCAATAAAATCCTTGACAGAAAAAGTCTAAAACGTATCATATTTACAAATGAAAATAATTGCTTTGTTTTATATATTAAATGCCACTTTGCTAATACTCCATGAAATAGAATCGGCATTTCAAAAAGAATGGGAAATATTAAAATTGCCCGGAAAAATAACAGGATTTCTCATTCTACATATACCTATAATATTTTTACTTTTTTACGGGCTATTGGAAATCGGAAAACAAACTCAAACTGGATTAATAATCGGTATTATTACAGGTATAAGCGGTCTTGTTCCCTTTTTGGTTCATAAAGTATTTATAAAAAGAAAAGAACACTTCAATTTATTTATTTCGAATTTAATAATTTACTTAAATATTCCAACAGGAATTACTATTATTGTATTATCGGCACGTCTCCTCATCTAACGTATAGGGACCGATATGAATGAATTTAAAACACTGTATGTAATAGAGAGAGAAAAATGGCGTAAATGGCTGGAGGAGAACTTCGCCAAAGAGAAAGAAATCTATCTTATATACCCCAACAAATCTTCAGGTAGACCGCGCATTATTTATAACGACGCGGTGGAAGAAGCATTATGCTTCGGTTGGATCGATAGTATAATAAGAAAACTTGATAAAGAAAACAGTATTCAGCGTTTTTCGCCAAGAAGATCCAAAAGCACCTACTCCCAGGCTAACAAAGAAAGACTAAGGTGGCTCCTTAAAGAAAACCTGATACATCCGTCAATCCGGGAATCCGCGAAAGAAGTTCTCAAAGAAAAATTTATATTTCCTACCGATATTATAAACTTTATAAAAAACGATAAGAAAGCATGGGAAAATTATCAAAAATTTTCTCCGGCATATAAAAGAATCCGTATAGCGTATATAGACGGAGCCCGTAAACACCCGGAAGAATTCGAAAAAAGATTGGCAAATTTTATCAAGAAAACCAGAAAAAACAAAATGATAGGATTTGGAGGAATAGAAAAACATTATTGACAGATAAATTAAAAGAACGCGTAGAAGAATTAGTTAAAGAAAAAATATCCATTGTTCCTTACATGCCTATATGGACACAGATGTTTAAGGATGAAGCCGATTTCCTGCGAGGGAAATTACCCCTTAATTTAATAAAAAGAATAGAACATTTCGGCAGTACAGCGGTTCCGGGTCTTTCCGCGAAACCAATCATCGATATCTTAGTAGAAGTGACAAGCTCGGAAGAAACGAAAAAACAAATCGTACCTGTTTTAGAAGCCGAAGGATATGAATACTTTCACCGTCCGGCTTTTGGCGATTTCGGACCGCCTTATTACGCCTGGTTTATCAAACGAAATCAGGAAGGTAAACGCACACATCACATTCACATGGTCGAGGCAGATTCGGAATTATGGGACAGACTATATTTCAGGGATTATTTAAAGGAATTCCTGAAAACAGCTAAGCTTCATAATGAATTAAAAATAAAACTATCTAAAAAATATTCAAATGATAGAGTTAAATACACAGAAGGAAAAAGCGAATTCATTATAAAAATCACTGAGAAGGCAAAGAAATATTATAAAACGAAAAATTAGCTATTTGCTTAAGAGGAGATAAAAAGATGGTTAACCAAAGAATACTAATAATTTGCAAATCGATACATCATGGTAATACAATGAAAGTTGCCGAGACAATTGGTAAAGTATTAAATGCACAAATAGTGAAACCGGATAACTTCGATATTAAAACTATTTCCGATTATGACTTGATTGGATTCGGATCGGGAATTTATGGCGGAGCACATCATGAAAGTCTTCTCGACTTGGTTCTGAAAATAGAAATACAGAAGAATAAAAAAGCTTTCATCTTCTCTACATCTTCCATTCGCATGGCTGCCATGCATAAAACTCTCAGAGATAAACTGCTAAAAAAAGAATTCGAAATTATCGGGGAATTTTTCTGCAAGGGATTTATCGATTACAGTTTTCTAAAACATCTTTTTGGCGGAATAAACAAAGGGAGACCGAATGAAAAAGATTTGCAACAGGCACAAGCTTTCGCAAAGAAACTGCAAGATAAAATCTGACAGCTTACTGCTAACGGCAGATAGGTATTAGATGTTAGGTCTTAGGTTTTAGTAAAGAAAAAAAATGCGTGTAAACCGGTGACAATTACTTTAGTTGGGTCGTGGGATTGTTGGTTCGGAACTTCAGTAAATCCGTAAATCAGTAGATCAGTGCATCAGTACCATCCCACCTCCATCAAGATAGCTTTAGCGAATCAGTAAGACAGTTAAAATTTTTACTAATAACACAATTTACCAACAACTAAGTTATCCGTCTAACGACTTAACGATTAAATCTTTGTGTCCTCTGTGCGTTTATTTATCTAAGTGTCCTCTGTGATTCAATTATTTATTTAATTTTTCGTCGGATAAGCCCCAATAAACGCGGTATCTCCTTCAGGCAATTCAAGAAGCTCTTTTATTTTGTCAGGAAGTTTAGTCGCCACCCCGGAACCCGGAAAACCTTTTAATAATTCAAAATTACCGAGCTTCCAGTTCTTAAACAAAGGACTTTCATAATTTACCAGATATTTACTGTCCGTAGCAAATTCCTTATGCAGTTTATGTAGTTCAGATAAAGAATTAAACTCACCTATACATTCTTTATTTTTAAAAGGACTCCAGTACATCAGTAAATCAGTTTTACTACCGGGACTTCGAACATAAACATTGTTATCCAGTTTATCTAACTGCGGTTTTTTTAGCTTACCACAGAGAGAAGCCGTTTGAAAAGTAACAAAAAGAGGTCTTCTGTAATTCTCATCTGCCGCGAGCAGATTATTAACAAATATATGTCCGTAACGTTCATCTACATCCGGGCCTGTGCTCGGATGCCATCCAAAATGATCTCCCTCAGCACTTCTTGGAGTTCGACCGATTGTAACAGTACTATTTACCAGTGTATTATTATATATTTTTACATCCGAGGCATTTATTACGTAAATACCCTGGTCGCAATTCACAAAAACATTTCCCACGCAGATAGCCCTCTTCGAGATCTCAAAGAAAAAACCATTATCACTCGGCCAGAATCGCTCCTTTGAAAACGCTCTGTTTTTTATACCTACATCCTGTACCCAATTATCGACAAAAACACCATCCACATTTCCCACATCATACCAGATTCCATTCGAATACGGAAGATCTATAACAAGATTATCCCTACAGGTAACCCGATAAGATTGATTAAAGATTTTCACGGCAGAGGGGTAATATCCTGTAATTCTTTCTATGTTATTCTTTGTAAATATATTCTTTTCTAAAAGGACATCGTTCGAAGCCTCGATATAAATGCCTTCTGTACTAGTATTGCTAATCTTACAATGCCTCATAACCAAACTGTCTCCTCTGAGTCTCGCCGCCACTCTCGAACAGTTAGAAATTTCACAGTTTTCTAATTTTGTTCCGATTACTTCCTTACCATGTTCCGATTCATCGGACAGGCCCTCTGGGTATGTCCCCTCGACAAAAATCGCTCTTCTGGCATATTGAGTAAAAGTGATGCCGCGAATCACCGGGCCTTTTTTATCAGAAATTTTACCATGACACTTTCCTGTCGTCCTATAAATACCTCCTTCAAAAGCAGTAATCTCTACCAAATGATCTTTTGGGTCGGCACCTATGTAAACTTCTTTTGTACCATAATCTATAAAATAGGAATTCTCATCGACCTCTCCCCTCCATCCGGCTGACTGTAAAAATTTCTCATCGATAAATACCATGTCATTATTAAAACGGTGCAGAGGAGTTTTTCTTCCGTGCCAATCAACCCACCACCAATTATCCGGTTTTTCCGGAAATAAACGAGTCCATTTTGTTTTCCACAAACCGTTTCCGAGGTCCTGCCACTCAGCCGCGACATATGTACCTTTTAAAATAGGTCTCTCATCCGCGTAAGCCTGTATAGTTATACCTTGATTTAGAATCAATTCTCCTGTACGATAAATACCCCCGCGCATTACAATAGCGTCTCCCGTTACCACCTTCTCAATTGCTTTTTCTATTGTTGTGGGATCAGAAAGCGTTCCTCCTTTACTTTCGCCTTTCCCGCCCGGCGCTACATAATAAATCTTCCCGCTTACTTTCGGTAAATCATAAGCTTGTCGAATCGGCCCATAGGGCCCACCTGAAGGATACGCTGTTAGAGATAAAGAACTGAACACGCAAAAAATTAAGCAAAAAGCAATAAAAATTTTATACCATTTAACTTTCAACATTATACACTCCTCTTTAATTTTAATTATTTTAAACTCTGTTAAACTTGTTCAACAAATAATAAAAACACCCACTTAAGAAAAATAATTTAAAACTCCTATTTGTCAACAAAAGAATATCTAATTCTTTTAAAAATCCAATTGGTGAAACCAATATAGGATACAGTGCATCACCTGCCGGCCATGACATTCAAACTTCTTATGCTATTTCAAATAATATTGGATTAATGGCAAGAAGACAATCCGGGGTTCTATGATAACCTGGTCTTTGGAGCTGGTTTTGTTATCAGGCTGAATATTAAATAAACACCTGAACCAATCTGAATATCTCCCGCTTGACATACAAAGAGAATAAAATAACTTATTAAACGAATATGATATTTAAAAAACCAGTAATAAACAATTGCGTATGGATATGAAAAATGGCCAGTAGTATATCCGATGATAAAAATGAAAAACCCACTGAGACAATGCTAAAAGATGCTCTTGCCAAAACATATAAACTCTGGGAAGAGATAAAAAAACATCTCGCGGAAGAATACGGTGAATTAACAGAAGACTGGAAATTTTACAATCAAAAATCGGGGTGGCTTTTAAAAACATTGAAGAAAAAACGTAATCTTTTCTTTTTTATTCCCGTTAAAGACTTTTTTAAAATTACTTTTATCTTCGGTGACAAAGCAGTCAGATCAGTAATGGAAAGCGATCTACCAAAAAACATTAAAACAACACTAAAAAACGCGAAAAAATACATGGAAGGCAGAGGTCTGCAAATTGAAGTTAAATCCTCTAAGGAAGTAAAATTTGTAAAAAAACTGGTGGAAATAAAGATAAATAATTAATTTATATTCGGAAAGGAGGCATATAAAATGAATTTTAAGAATCTTCGGACCATTATAATAATTACTGCAATCCTATATTCTATCTCTGCTTTTTCACAAGAAAAGAATTACGAAAAACATGTATTTACCTATAAAAAAGTACAAAATCACGAAATAAAAGCAAATATTTTCTTACCTAAAGTAAAACAAAAACATCCAGTGCTTGTATATTTTCACGGCGGAGGTTTTATTTTTGGAAACCGAGACGAAGGCCTACCGCATGTTTTACGCGATGAACTACTTGTACATAATTATGCTGTGGTTTCGGCAGACTATCGCCTAGCACCCGAAACAAAGCTTGATAAAATGGTAAAAGATGCCAGTGACATTATTATATACTTAAGAAAAGAAGGAGTCAAAAAATTCAATATTAATCCTGATAAAATTGCAGTTGTTGGAGGTTCGGCAGGTGGATACCTGGCACTTTCGACCGGATATAACGTGGAACCTCCTCCCCGGGCAATAATTGCGATTTCTACACCAACAGACTTTTCAGCCTCAAATATAGAAAAGGGAGACGAGGAGGTATTAGAACAACCGGGTCCTTACGATGTGGTTAGCGATGGAATTATTTCCTATGGGGATTATACCACACGTATGGATTTGTGGCGTTTTCTGGCAAAAAACAGGCTGGCAAACTCTGAAGTATTTGGATTCGACGTAACCAAAGATACAACCCGATTAAAGACTTTTATGCTAACAAAGCAAATCACTTCCTCCTATCCTCCGACTTTACTCTTGCACGCCAGAAAAGACCCTCTGGTTCCTCTTTCTGCAGTAGAACCCTTCAAGAAATTCTTAAAAGAAAAAGGAATTGAATCGGAACTATTTTTGGTGGAGGAAGGACACAGTTCTCAGTTGATTAAAAACAATCCTCAGGCTATCGAAAAGCTAATCCTATTCCTGGATAAACATTTAAAATGAATTGATATTATAAATTACAAGTCATAAATAGACTTAAAGTAAAAACAAATGGCAAAGCACAAAACGAATATTACAATAAAAATATTTGCACTGATGTTTTTAACCTTGAGGATATATCCCGCCTGTCCGTGTGAAGGAAAGAGACAAATAATAACAAGCCCCGATAGAAATATCTCCGTACAATTTCTTGTATCTCAAAATAAGAATGCTTTCTATACAGTTAAACATGCGGATAAACTCATCCTTAGCCAATCAAAATTAGGTATTATAAGAGAAGATGAGAACTTTTTCGAAAATCTCTCTCTGGATTCCGTATCGAGCATAGAAACCGTAAAAGACGATTATGAAATGCTACAGGGTAAAAAACGAAAATATTCTTACAGTGCTAACAGAAAAGTCTTTTATTTAAAAAATAAAAATGGTACAAAAATGAATATTATCTTCCAGGTTTCTAATGACGGAGTAGCATTTAGATATTATTTCCCTGAAAAATCCGCTGAAATAAAAAAAATCGTAAAAGAAAACAGCTCGTTTAACTTTAGTTCCGGCACAAAAGCATATATCCAGCACATGTCGGAGGCAAAATCGGGATGGAGCCAGGTTAACCCTTGTTATGAAGAATTTTACAAGCAGGGTATCGAAATAGAAAATCTTAAATTTAACAATGCCGGATGGGTCTTCCCGGCACTTTTCAATTATAACGAATACTGGATACTCTTAAGCGAAACAGCTCCCGATCGCGACTACTGCGGCTGCCGGTTGCAGCAGGACTCTATCAGCCATGAGTTTTTTATAGATTTCCCGGAAAGCAAAGAAACAGCTCCCGGCAAAATGCTTAATCCTCAATCTACCCTACCCTGGAAAACTCCCTGGAGAATCATTGTAATAGGTAAAGAATTAAAAACAATTGTAGAATCAACACTCGGAACAGACCTTGCCGAACCTTCAAAATTAAAAGATATTTCATATGTTAAACTCGGTCAGTCTTCATGGAGCTGGGTTCTTTTAAAAGACGATTCCACTGTCTACGATGTACAAAAAAGATTTATCGATTATGCGTCAGATATGAATTGGGAATATTGTCTCATTGATGCCACCTGGGACACCAGGATAGGTTACGATAAAATAAAAGAGCTTACCGAATACGCGAAAAAAAAGAACGTGGGACTTACCCTCTGGTATAACTCGGCAGGCGATTGGAATACAACCTTTCAGACTCCCAGAGATAAAATGCTGACTCATAAATCTCGTGTAAAAGAATTTAATAAAATTAAAGAACTGGGTATAAAGGGCATTAAAGTAGATTTTTTCGGAGGTGATGGCCAATCCGTTATGTCTTATTATCAAGATATTCTCGAAGACGCTGCAGAATTCGAACTTATGGTAAACTTTCATGGAGCAACCTTACCTAGAGGATGGCAGCGTACTTACCCCAATCTTGTAACAGTAGAAGCTATTAAAGGTTTCGAGTATGTAACTTTCGACCAATTCGACGCAGACAATGAACCCAACCATTCATGTATGTTACCATTTACCAGAAATGTTTTCGATCCTATGGATTTCACTCCGGTTTGCTTTTCGGAAGTTCCAGGAATAAAACGAATTACATCTAATACTTTTGAATTGGCACTTTCGATAATTTTCTGGTCCGGTATCCAGCATTTTGCCGAAACGCCTAAAGGCATGAAAAAAGTTCCGGACTATGTTAGAAACTTCTTAAGAGAAATCCCTAACCGCTGGGATGATACCAAATTCGTAGATGGGTCCCCGGGAAAGTTTGTGGTTATTGCCCGTGAATTTGATGATACCTGGTATGTAGCCGGGATTAATGGCGAAAATAGCGAAAAAAGTTTAAAATGCGACTTATCTTTTATCAAAGTTACCAAATCGGGAACTTTGATAACCGATGGCAAAAGTAACCGTTCATTTAGTATGGAAAAAATAGTCTATATTCCAAACGAACCATTGAAAATAAATCTCAAAGTAAACGGAGGATTCGTTATAAAATTCGATAATTAGAAAAGGAGTTATGCAATGAAAAAAGTTGTATTTGTTACTATATTATTTACTTTAGTCTTACACTCACAACCTAAATTCGATTGGGGAAAACAAATTGGTACAAAATCCGAAGATTTCGGAAAAAGTATTGCACTGGATAATTCCGGAAATATTTTAATTTCCGGATGGACAAACGATAGTCTTTGCGGAAAAGCCCTTGGTGAAAATGACATTTTCCTTTATAAATTAAACAGTAAGGGCAAAGAAATATGGAAACGCCAATTAGGAACGCCTCAAGATGATCAAATGCAGGAAATCGCAGTGGATATGAATGGGAATTGTTTTATTACGGGCGGAACAAAAGGAGATCTTGAAGGAAAAAATGCCGGAGAGAATGATATCTTTTTAATAAAAATAGATAACGATGGGAATACACTATGGAGCCGTCAAATAGGAACAGAAAAAGAAGACGCTGGGGCTTATCTGGAAATCGATAAGGAAGGTTTCATTTACATAACCGGTTCAACCAGAGGAAATTTAGCATCGGAAAACAAAGGCGGTAAAGACGTCTTTATTTTGAAATATGATAACAAAGGTAATTTAATATTCAAACAGCAATTCGGTGATACTAAAAGTGATATCGGGAGCGGAATTTCCTTCGATAAGAAGGGGAATATTTATATCAGCGGCACAACCGGAGGCAATTGGGGAGAACCTAACCCGGAACTCATGGACGGATTTATAGCCAAATTTGATAACAAAGGAAAATTAATATGGAATAAATCATTTGGAACAAAAACCCCCGATTTTGCCTCAAATTTGAAAGTAGATGAAGAGGGATTTATATACGTAGGAGGTTCGACGGGAGGAGAATTCGGCGGCACTCAAAGCGGAAATGGCGATGCTTTCATCGCAAAGTTCGATGATACCGGCAAAGAAATCTGGATACGTCAATTTGGTAGGGATAAATGGGACGGGGTCTTAAGTGTTATATTCGCAGCTGATGGTTCCGAAGATATCATCGTAAGCGGTTGTCAAAACTGGAAATCATGCGAAGGATACTGCAGAAGATATAATACATCAGGTGACCTAATATGGATTCAGGAATTTATTCCTCAAGGTGAGGAACATGGAACTTGCGGAAAAGACGTGGCTATCGACCAATCGGGTAATATATACCATATTGGAGGTACAGGAGCAAACCTGTTCTCGGAAAATCTCGGAGAACATGATATTTATATAGTAAAAATGATTGACAAGATAAATTTAAATAAGTAATATAACACCGTAATATATTACAGAAAGCCAATAAAATCTAGGAGGTAAAATGAAATCATCTTTTAACAAAAAAGTATTTTGTTTTATTATATTAAGTCTAATTTTTTTACTGAAAACCATCGATCTTAGCGCACTTGATGATGGTTTAGCACGAACGCCGCCAATGGGATGGAATAGCTGGAATACATTCGGAACAAATATCGACGAAAATCTGATAAAAGAAACCGTAGAAGCCATGCTATCAAATGGGATGAGGGACGCGGGATACAAGTACATCGTTATAGACGACGGGTGGGAAGCAAAACAAAGAGATAAAAACGGGAAATTAATCCCTGACCCAAAGAGGTTCCCAAGCGGAATGAAAGCATTGGGCGACTATATCCATTCAAAAGGATTTAAGTTCGGAATTCATAACGATGCGGGCACAAGAACATGTGCCGATTACCCGGGCGGTCGCGGACACGAATTTGAAGACGCAAGAACTTACGCTTCCTGGGGTATCGACTATATAAAATACGACTGGTGCAATACCGGAAAAGCCAATGCGGAAGAAACTTTCAAAACCATGGGAGCTGCTTTAAAAGCGACCGGCAGACCCATCGTTTTTAGTATCTGTGAATGGGGCAGCAACGAACCCTGGTTATGGGGAAAAGATATAGGTCATCTCTGGCGTACAACCGGAGATATCATCGACTGCTATGAATGTCAGGCAGTTTATTCCCTGGGTTGGAAACAAATCTTAGACGCGCAGGTAGGATTAGAAAAATATGCCGGACCGGGACACTGGAACGATCCCGACATGCTGGAAGTAGGAAATAAAGGCTTGACTCTGGCTGAATCCAGATCCCATTTCACTCTCTGGTGTATTCTTGCAGCACCTTTAATGGCAGGAAATGACGTCCGAAATATATCCGATGATATACGTAATATTTTGACGAATAAAGAAGTTATTGCCATAGATAAGGACCCTCTGGGCAAACAGGGGTACCAGATGATGGACCATCCGGGAAAGGAAATATGGGTAAAAGAGCTATCAAACGGAGCATGGGCTGTATGTTTCCATAACACATACAAAGTACCACTGGATATGAAAATAACCTGGGATCATCTTTGGATTTTAAAGGGGAAATATAACAAATACAAAGTCCGGGATATCTGGAATAAAAAAGAATTAGGAACGATAGACATTGAAAAACAGGATTATGAAGATTTCGTATGGGAAATAGCTCCTCACGATGTACTCCTTTTGCTATTTACACCGGTTAAATAAAAAACGTAAAAAAATCGAACCTACAAAGAATAAACCGGTTTTTGAATTAATATGCGTAACTGGCAGATAAGATATTTCTATTATTATATAAAAAGATATCTATATAAGTATATTAGCTATACCCAATAGAATACTTTTTCAAGAAACACTACTTTCACTATCTGTTTTTTTAAAAAGAGAATCATCCAACTCAAATCAACCAATTTATTACAGTACTACGATTTACTCAAGCACTATTAACTTAGTACTCTTACTCTGTTTCTCTGCAACAACCTTGTATAGATATACGCCGGGGGCTAGATCGACATTTACGGAGTAAGCACCTGCTGCCTGAGTTCCCGGGACAATCTCCTTAACTCTCTGACCGCTGATATTATAAACATCGATATGAATCGGTAAGGCAGCGCTTATTTCATATTTCAAACTATTCAAGGATGTCGCCGGAAGAGTAAGTACATTTGCTCCCTCTGGGACAGGAACACCGGAACCGCCTAGTTTATTTAATATGTAATCGACATATATTGTATCACCGGGATTGACTACCTCAGGAAAATCGAACTCCATTCCCACTGCGAATACATCCGATCCGCTGACAGTGTCGGGAAGTACTACAATAAATTCCTTCCATGCACCGGCAAATCCCAGAGTATAAAGACTATCTACACTAATAGAGTCAGTAACATCAAAGACACCCCAGTCAAGGTACTGAGCATAAGATCTAATTAGCAAACTAGAATCAATCTCTCCTTCCGGTGGTATCCAAACATTAAAGCTGATTGTATCTCCCAATACCACATCATTGATTGTATCTGTTCCATCTATATAATAAAAATGATTTACACCACCCTCACCGGGACGGCTGTTAAAATCCCATTTATCTGAACCCGGGTCGGTAGTAGCAGTATCCCATAATATCACGCCTAACGAATGTTCGCCCTCAAAGGCTGTCGCCGAACCCTGCGCGTTGAAAACTTCTATAGGCAGACTATCATTGATCCCAACTCGCCCATACCATCCATCCACATATGGAAATACTACACCCGTCCAACGCGAATACATAACCACTGTGTCCCCTTCCCCTTCAAAGTCAGATACAAATGCTAATCCCGAAACAGACATAAGTAAAAATAAAACGACTGCTAAAGTAAACAATTTTCTCACCATAAACCTCCTTTCGTTCTTTTGAGTTGGATAGTTCTCTTTTGATCTTAAACAAACTAAGGAAATTCCTTATTATACTATAGGGAAATACTTACGAAATGTCAAGAGCTTGATTTTATTTTCAAAAAGAGAAGAAAATATCCATACCCCATAAAGCTTTTCCATAATCATTCTCAAAAGTAACCCTCTTCATACTCCAGAAAAATTTTACCTCGAGAATTTTTAAACTCAATTCAAAATCGAATTCTTCTCCGTAAAAAACACCTTCGATTCCGGGAGTGATTTTCTCATCATAGAAAGAATAATCGAGCCTCCCTGCCACGGCTCCGCTAAAAGAATAATCTTCAATAGAGTAATCGATAAACGCTTTAAAATGATCACTATTCAAGGTCATCAAAAAATCATCCTTACCAACTTCTAAACTTCCAAACTTAGATTTAAAACCTAACGCGGGATTTTTTGAAATAATACAGTAGACCGAATTATCCATGGACAAAACATATATGGGCGCGATAAAAAAATCTTCCGTTTTAAGATTCCTTTCGGTAAATAAACCTTCACCAACAATATTTACCATAACAAGGAAAATCGGATCCCTCGGACGAAATAGATATGAAATAAATTCTCTGTCGTCATGAGTTATACCGACTCTCGCGTCCCCCAGCTTAAAATAACCAAACCACTTGTCTTTAGTCGTTTGAAAATACAAATAATCCCAATCAATTGATAAGTTAATAACATCCTCATATATTGAAGCTGCAATATTACTGTTTAAAATAAAAGGCATGTAAAAAGAACCATAACCTTTAAGAAACTTCCCAATATCTCTCGAACCAAAAATCCCTCCGGAACAAGTCCCCCATTCCAATTTCCTATCAAAATGAAAATGAAGCAGTTTATAATCACCGCTCACCGTTCTAAGATATGAATAAGGAATACTATCGTATTTCTCCCTGCCTGAAAGAAGAAATAAATCTTCTTCGCCGAGTATTGAACGGTTAATGTATTTTTGAGTTTCAAACTCCGTTATAAGGTTTTCGTCATAATAATACATACCGATTGAAGGAGGTGTATCGTACCAGACAAACTCACGCAAATCTTGTTTGGGAAAAGGAAAAAGAATCAAAGGAAGCTGTACATATAAAAGCTGATAAGCTAAAAAACCCATAGCTAAAATGAAATATTAAAATTCAAAAAGCAAAATGATAAATTATAAGAAGTCAAGCTGTTAGCTATTAGCCTTTCGCCTTTAGCTTTTATTCTTAAAAGAGCTAAAAGCCAACAGCCAAAAGCGAAGAGCTTATTTATTGTTTTCTCCATTTTAATATTTGATTTTTACATTTTAGGAGACTCTGTCTCCTTATGGGAAGTATCGATGAAAACAAAATAAATAATAATCATTGTTAACCCGATAGACACAAAAGAATCCGCGACATTAAAAGTCGGCCAATACCAACCTTTAGCGCCTACTTGAATAAAATCTATAACCTCCATATAAAGTATTCTATCGGTAAGATTTCCTAAAGCGCCTCCAATTATAAAAGACAAACTCACAAGAGAAAATCTGACATTACTATTAAAAAAAAGAAATATAACAAATATAAACGCGATTACGGTAAGTAAGGTAGAAACAGTAGGTCCTCCGAACTTGAGACCAAAAACTGAATTTGGATTTCTAATATACGTAAATTTTACTATATCGCCTATTATACTTTTAGAATCCCCATAGAGCATGTTATTCATAATCCATCTTTTTGTTAACTGGTCAATAAAAAGGACAAAAATAGAGATGGGGAAAAAAAATAATTTTTGTTTAGTACTTACAATCTTTCTTTCTTCCAAGGAACACTTTCTCTCTTTTCAGCGCAAGTTTTGCAGCATCTGGCGTAAGGTATCACCTTTAGCCGTTCTCTTTTTATTTGAACTTTACAATCCTCGCAAACCCCATATTCTTTATCTATTATTCTCTGCAAAGCAGCATCAATATCTTTCAATTTCTGTGTAAGTTGATTGATTATATAAGAATCTCTGTCGATTCTGTTCTCTATATCAGCTATATCAGCTATATGAGTAGGAAAAGGAGTATTTTCTTCTCCGTCTTCCAACGGGTTAACTTCCACTTTTGGTTCTAAATCTCTTATTTCTTCAAGGACTTCTTCTCTTTCTTTTTTCAATTTTCTTTCAAAATAATCGTAATCAACTTTCCAGGTCAAAATCTCCTCCTTTTATAACTTCAATACACCTTTCACAAAGAGTATCAAACTCACTATTATTTCCAACGCTTTCCTTAAGCATCCAGCATCTGGAGCATTTCCCGCCCTCCGCTTTTTCAACTCCATACGAACCCAGATTACCTTCGAATGAATACTCAGTATTTATCTCAGGAGCAAACTCTACTTTTGAAACGATAAAAATCTCCTCCAAATACTCTTCTAAATATTTCAATTCTTCTAAATTACTCTTTATAATTATTTTTGCCTCAAGAGAATTTCCAATATAATTGTCTTCCTGAGCTTCTTCTAAAACCTTATGAAATTCATCTCTGACTTCTAAAACTTTTTCGAATTTACTTAGAAGTTTACTCTCCTCTTCCGTTAACGCACTGCTTTCGGGAAAATCGGCGAGAAAAATCGAGCTCTCCTTATCAAACAGAGACTGCCATACTTCCTCGGTTGTAAAAGATAGGATAGGCGCGAGCATAACAGCAAGATTTTTTGTCAGTTCAAACAACACAGTCTGAGCACTTCTCCTTTTCTTTCCTTCTTTTGATTCAACATATAGTCTATCTTTAAGAATATCGAGATAAAATGAAGATAAAGTACCAACTACGAAATCATAAATCTTCCGATATACTTTATGGTAATAAAGTGAATTGTAATCTTTATCGACCTCGGAAATTAAAGAATTAAGTTTTATTAACACAAAACGATCCACCGGCAATAACTCATCTTCTTTTAACTTATCAGACTCCGCGAAATCGCCTAAGTTGCCCAGCATAAACTTAAAACTGTTTCTTATCTTTCTATAAGCATCTACTAATCTTTGCATTATTTCTGTTCCGTATTTAACATCGACAGACCAATTGACGGAAGCAACCCATAAACGTAAAATATCAGCCCCAAATTCGTCGACGATTTCAGAAGGCGCTATCACGTTTCCTATAGACTTATGCATCGATTGTCCCTCACTATCCAACATCCATCCGTGAGTAACCACTTTATCGTAGGGGGCTGTATCTTTTATAGCCAGAGAGAGCATTAAAGATGAATTAAACCAACCCCTATGTTGATCGGGGCCTTCGAGATACATATTAGCCGGCCAATTTTCTTTATCCAGAGCTCCAAAAGAAGAAATACCCGAATCAAACCAGACATCGAGAACATCCATCCCTTTTTCGAACTCCGAAGAACCACATTTTTCGCATTTGAAATCTTTTCCTAAAATATCTTCCGGATTCAATTCAAACCAAATATCCGCGGATTCCTTTTTGAATAATTCCGCCACTTTTAATATTATACCTTTATTAAGAATAGCTTTTCCGCATTTTTTACAGAAAAAAGCGGGAATATTAACACCCCATTTTCGCTGCCGGGAAATACACCAATCGGGTCTATCGCTAACAGCAGCGAACATTCTTTCTTCACTTTGAGGCGGATACCAATCATTATCCCTAACAACTTCCAGAGCTTTTTTCCTTAAATCATTATGGTCTATGGAAATGAACCATTGTTCGGTAGCGCGGAAAATAAGCGGGGTCTTACACCTCCAGCAAATAGGATAACTATGTTGAATGTTCCCCACATGCACAAGATTATCTTTTTCTTTTAAAATTTCGAGCACTTTTTCCGATGCTTCTTCTGTTGTCAAACCTTCAAAATCTCCCGATTCCGATGTAAATTTGCCTTTTTCGTCAACCGGTGAATAAATATCGAGCCCTACTTCTTTTCCAAGAATATAATCTTCTCTACCATGTCCCGGCGCTATATGCACGATTCCGGTCCCTTCATCCATGGTAATGAATTTAGCCAATCTTATAACAGACTCTCTGTTTGCAAAAGGATGTTTGAAGCTTATTCCTTCTAATTCAGCACCTTTAAACTTATCGATAATTTTAAATTTATCCCAGCCGGCTTTTTCCGCGTTCGCCTCGAGAAGTCCTTCCGCCAACAGGAATTTCCTGTTATCTGCTTCGACAACGACATATTCGTAATCCGGATGAACAGCCAGAGCGAGATTTGAAATAATCGTCCAGGGGGTTGTCGTCCATACTAATGCTTCGTATTCATCTCCTTCCATAGTAAAAGTCAAAGAGGGAGAATCCATTATTTTGTATTCTATTTCAGAAATCGCGAGCGCGGTCTCACAAGTAGGACACCAGTGTACCGGCATATAACCTCGATAAACATATCCTTTATCTACAACCTCGGCAAGAAGTTCTAATTCCATACCTTCGTATTCCTTACTCATAGTAACATAAGGATTTTCCCATTCGCCCAGAACACCCAACCTTTTAAAATCTCTCTTCTGTTCTTTTATCCATTTAGACGCGAAATCTCTGCAGCTTTTTCTTATACGAAGAATATCATCATTTGCTTTAAACTTCTTGATAACAATATTTTCAATGGGCATTCCGTGAGCATCCCAACCCGGTCTGTACGGAGTATGATAGCCTTTAAGCATTTTGTATTTTACTATAATATCCTTGATGATTTTGTTCATTGCCTGACCAAGATGAATGTGCCCGTTGGCGTACGGAGGTCCGTCATGAAGAATAAATTTTTCTCCGATCTTTCTTTTCTGAAGAGCTTTTTCGTAAATTGCGTTTTGATCCCAGAAGCGAACATAATCCGGCTCTCTCAGAGAGAGATTCGCCTTCATAGAAAACTCGGTTCTGGGAAGATTTAGAGTTGTTTTAAGATTCACTACACCAAAAAATGACTTACGGCAAATCGAGATACATTTTTAAGCTCTTGTTATCCGGATCTAATTCCTTAGCCTTTAACCATATTTCTCTCGCCATTTCCCTATCATCTTCCTTATAATAACAAAAACCTAACTTTACAGCGGCAGGCACGAAGTCTCCGCTTCTTTCCAAAACTTCTTTTAATTCTTCTTTTGCCTTTCCATAGTCACCCATTTTTATATACATCTCACCCAAAAATGTCCTAATATCATGAAAATTAGGAGCAAATCGAAGCGCCTTCCTGAGTTCCGCTATTGCCTCATCATATCTTTCTATGCTGGCGTATAAAGCAGCGGTTTCCTTATGCCCGTTTGCTATCCTCGCCCTGACAGAAAACTCAACTCTCTCCATCTCAGAATCTCTTTCCATTTCTAGTTTTTCGGCTATCTCAAACTCTTCGCTTCCCCTTTCGACTTCACCTAACTGGTTTAAGGTAAGGGCAAAATTTATATGACCCTCGATATACTCGGGATTACTCTTAATAGCTCGCTCAAAATAACTCACAGCCTCTTTATACCTACCCGAAAGAGATAAAGCTACACCCATCAAATTATTAATATCCGGATAATCTGGGTTTTTCTTAAGCGCCTTCTTAAGAAAAAAACTGGCTTTTTGATAACTACCCTCTTCTATTAATCTTTTACCTTCTTCCAAAAATTCTTTTTCTTTAGCCATAATATCTCCTATTTTTCTCTATTCTATATATATAAATATTTTACTTATGTCAAGGGCGTATTATTTTTATTTTAAATTTTCCAAATCATATATTTACCACAAAAACACCACTCTATTCCCATTACTAAGGACTTTTTATTCGTAGTTTTTTATTTGACTATTTGACAATTCAACTATTTGACTATACTAAAGTACAGTAACACATTGACTATAATTTATTATATATTATTATTAATCAAAAACAGGAAATATGGGGGCAAAAATGTTAAAAAAATATTTCTTTATTATTATATTAAGTTCTTTAAATTTAACCGCTCACCATGGTCTGGGTTTAGGGATTGCCGTAGGTGATCCAACCGGAATTACAGCAAAATATTGGACAAGCCAAAATACAGCAATTTGCGGGGCGATGGGCTGGTCTTTTAGAGACGAAGGATATATTCATCTAAACGGCGATTTCATCTACCATTATCCGAAATTGATTACTGTAGAAAAGGGAGAAATGCCGCTGTATTTCGGAATAGGCGGAAGACTCGCTTTTAAGGATGAAACAGAAATTGGTATTCGATTCCCCGTTGGGCTTGTATATCTCTTCCCGGACGCGCCTTTTGACGCGTTCTTCGAACTTTCTCCTTACCTTAATTTATATCCGAAAACAGACTTCTTTCTCTCTGCTAGTTTAGGGGGAAGATTCTTCTTCGAATTATAAAGAACCGTTCTAAAAACAACTTCCTGTTTTTTCTTTCCTGCAGGGTGCCTCCGAACCAAATTCCGAGCAGCGATAACAAATTTCATTCGGCAGCTCATTTTTTTCGAAATAAAGCTCTATATTATTTAGAGTGGTTTTTGCTATATTCCGTAAAGCCTCTTCCGTAAAAAATCCCTGATGAGAAGTTAATAGAACGTTCGGAAAAGTAAGTAACCTTGCTAACACATCGTCACTAATAATAGTACTCGAATAATCCTCGAAGAAATACTCCGATTCTTCTTCATATACGTCTAAACCCGCACTTCCCACTTTACCTTTTTTTAGAGCCGCTATCAAATCAACGGTATTGATAAGCTTTCCTCTGCCAGTATTTATTATCATAACCCCGTTTTTCATTTTCTTAATACTGGATTTATCTATTAGATGCATTGTCTCGGGCGTCAAGGGACAATGTAAAGTTATAATATCCGATTCCCTGTACAGGGTATCTAAATCCACATAGGAAAACCCATATCGTTTTCCATTCTCTTTATCAGGAAACTTATCATAAGCGAGCACCCTCATATCGAAACCCTTTAGAATTTTAGAAATAAAAACTCCTATTTTCCCTGTTCCTATTATACCAGCAGTCTTACCGGACATATCAAAACCTAAAAGACCATTTATATTAAAATTATTGTCCCGTGTCCTGTAGTATGCTCTATGGATTTTTCTGTTTAAGGATAACATTAAAGCCACAGCATGCTCGGCAACGGCACCCGGAGAATAAGCCGGAACCCGAACCACATGAATTCTGCCGAAAACAGCCTTTAAATCCACATTATTGTAACCGGCTGAACGCAAAGCTATAAGAGTTATACCATTATCATATAAAGCATCCGCAATTTTTTTACTGATAATATCATTTACAAAAGCGCAAACAGTGTCGGCATCTTTGGCAACAATTACGTTGTTCTCGTAAAGGCGGCTTTGAAAATATTTAATATCGAAACCG
>Ga0307420_1000426_pt1 | contig 19737 bp, 18 predicted proteins | sample SalMarWE160240MG_2_FD_202167 | JGI IMG/M metagenome (GOLD analysis project Ga0307420, IMG submission 202167) | Salt marsh sediment microbial communities from the Plum Island Ecosystem LTER, Massachusetts, United States - WE1602-40 | ecosystem: Environmental > Aquatic > Marine > Intertidal zone >... | reverse complement strand
CTGACGGAGCAAGATACTGGGAAAAAAAGACAAAAGAGAGACCATGGCTATACCAGACACCCGGGGATATTCTTATTAAAGCATCAAACGGAGCGAGTGATTTTGGAAATAAATTTGGTCAGCCTCTGATCTGCGGGTCCTTATTAACATTTGAACATTTTGAGAATTTGAAGAAATTCGGCTATGATAAAGTCATTATGCTGGCAGGCGGAATAGGTACAGGAAAGAAAAAGGACAGCGGGAAGAGTCTTCCCGAAAAGGGCGATATTATTGTTCTTCTCGGTGGAGATAATTACAGAATAGGTATGGGAGGAGGAGCTGTATCGTCAGTCGATACCGGCAAATATGCCAGTGCCATTGAACTCAATGCTGTTCAGCGTGCCAATCCTGAAATGCAAAAAAGAGTCTACAATGCCATAAGAGCTCTTGGCGAATCAGATAACAATCCCATTATTTCAATCCATGATCATGGTGCAGGCGGACACCTGAACTGCCTTTCAGAACTGGTGGAGGCAGCCGGCGGAACAATTGATATCAGCAAGCTGCCTGTCGGCGACCCTACCCTTTCAGCCAAAGAAATAATAGGTAATGAGTCGCAGGAACGCATGGGGCTCATAATGAATAAAGTGTCAGTAGATACGCTGAAAAAGATAGCTGAAAGGGAAAGAGCTCCGATTTATATTATCGGAGAGGTAACAGGTGATCATCAGTTCACACTGATAAATCCGAAAACCGGAGAAAAACCTGTTGATATTAAGCTGGAATCCCTTTTTGGCAATCCTCCAAAGACAATTTTGACCGACAATACTGTCAAAACAGTTTTCAGGAAAGTGAAATATGATCCTGCCAGGATCACGGAGTATGCTGAGCTTGTCCTCCAGATTGAAGAGGTGGCCTGCAAGGACTGGCTGACAAATAAAGTTGACAGATCTGTAACAGGAAGAATAGCCAAACAGCAATGTGCCGGTCCTCTGCAGCTTCCATTGAACAATCTTGGGGCAATCACTCTCGATTACACGGGCAGATCAGGTATGGCAACATCTATAGGTCATGCACCTGCTGCCGGACTGGTTAATGCGGCTGCAGGATCAGTATTATCAATTGCTGAGGCTCTTACAAACATTATTTGGGCTCCTCTTTCCAATAAACTCAAGAGTGTTTCATTATCGGCAAACTGGATGTGGCCGTGCAAAAATCCAGGTGAGGATGCAAGGCTTTATGAGGCAGTCAAAGCTGCAAGCGACTTTGCCAACTACCTGGGTATCAACATACCTACCGGCAAAGACAGCCTCTCCATGACACAAAAGTACAGAGACAAGGTGGTCTATTCCCCGGGAACTGTTATAATATCAGCATCGGGTGAGGTAAAGGATATAAGCAAAATAGTCGAGCCGGTCATCGTTAATGATCCATATACCGGTATCTTTTATGTTGATATGAGTAGTGACACCCTGAAGCCTGGAGGAAGCAGTTTCGCACAAATCGTTAACAGGCTTGGTAATGATGTTCCTACAGTAAAGGATCCCGGATACTTTGCGAAAGTCTTTAATGCTGTACAGGGACTCATAATGAAAGGTATGATACTCGCCGGGCACGACATTTCAGCGGGAGGCATGCTGACCACTTTGCTGGAAATGTGCTTCTCAAACACTTCCGGTGGATTATCAATCAACCTGTCGGCTCTTAATGAACCTGATACGGTGAAATTACTTTTCAGCCAGAATCCGGGAATACTGTTTCAGGTTAAGGATGAGGATGAAGTAGCTGAGATTCTTCTTGAACATGGCATATCGTATCTTTCTATCGGGCATCCGGTAAATGAAAGGGCACTGTTTATCACCAATCATGACCATAAGATAGAGTTTGATATTGACGAACTGCGTGATAAATGGTTCAAAACCTCCTATTTGCTTGATTGCAGGCAGTGCGGACCTGAGCTTGCTGCAGAACGGTTCCGTACATATAAGGACAATAAGCTTAATATCGATCTTGCCGGATTCCCGGGAACATTTAAATCGCTGGGGATAACTCCCGACCGCAGAAGGAAAAGCGGGACGACGGCAGCTGTAATCAGGGAAAAAGGGGTTAACGGCGACAGGGAAATGGCTTATGCTCTTTACCTGGCAGGATTTGATGTAAAAGACGTTCATATGACAGACCTGATCTCAGGAAGGGAAACCCTCGTAGAGATTAATATGATAGTCTTTGTCGGCGGATTCTCAAACTCTGATGTTCTTGGATCGGCAAAAGGATGGGCCGGTGCGTTCCGTTATAACAGTAAAGCAAAAACTGCCCTGGAAAAATTCTATAATAGATCCGATACTCTTTCACTGGGTGTGTGTAACGGATGTCAGCTAATGGCTGAACTTGGACTCATCTATCCCGGGCAAAAGGATAAGGTAAAGTTGCTTTTTAACAAATCGCGCAAATTTGATTCAGCTTTCCTTGGTGTCAGGATACTGCCTAATAAATCAGCCATGCTGTCGAATATGGAAGGTATGGAACTTGGTATATGGGTTGCTCACAGCGAAGGTCAGTTCAGCCTGCCGTATCCTGAAAAGGAATATCATATCCCGATAAAATATTCCGGGCATACATATCCTGCAAATCCCAATGGCTCGGACTATGATGTTGCAGGCTTATGTTCTGACAACGGACGCCACCTGGTTATGATGCCGCATCTCGAACGAGCATATCTCCCCTGGCAGTGCGGTTACTATCCCACCGAAAGGAAAAATGATAACATAACGCCCTGGATACAGGCATTCGTTAATGCCAGAAAATGGATAGAATCAACGCTTAACAGGAGTAAATGATACGGAAATCAGTTCTGCAATATCTTCAGCTGAAGATCTGCCTGCACGATAATTTTCAGGTAAGATCATTTCACTTGTAACCTGTATATAAAACTCTCCCGTATCCTGCAGATATAAAGTACCTATGAATGAATCAGCCCTGAAGTAAGGGAAGGGAACATCAGCCGAATTTTTTACGACCTTATCACAGTCAGGTCGTGCCTGGATCATTTTATCCTGCACATTTACTTTGACTGAGTTTTGATAATTAAGATCAGTAGTATCTAAAGTAGCACTCGAAATCCATACATTGTATCGTCCCGATTTGTTAACCACCACGTTCCATTCGGCAGTATTATCCGAACGATCGCCCATATCCGTATAACGATAAGCCTTCTTTATCTCCAGTGATATTGTACCATCATCCTGCTGCCTTGTTTTTTTGGTACTGCTGTTTCCCGATTGCCTGTTGTAACATGAAAATAACACGCTGATACCTGCTATCATTATACACCCAAAGATTATTCTTTTCATTAACGGTCCTAATATATTATTATGATTTATTTTTATAAACGCAGCAAAAACTGTTCCATTGTTCCGATATTAATTAAATAAAAAATAAATCGAAATATTTCAATTTTTAGATATAAGTAAAGAAAGAAAATCTTTGACGAGACAATTTGTATTATATTATTCAAAGGACCTTTACAGCCTTTTTTCTCCGGAGAGGCAAGCTGGATTTTATTTCTTTTACCGGGGGGACAACTATAGCTTCCGCTACTATTTCCGCGATGTCTGCAACCCTTGTGTCAGTAGCAGCAGCAAATGTCTTTTTGCACAGGGGGCATGAAGTGGCAAGGATATCCGGATTACCCTGTGTCAGTTCAGCTGCTGCATCCCGGGCGATACTATTCCTGCTCTGATGGTTGATCTTCATATTACCGAGGCTTCCTCCACAGCACAATGAATTCTCATCATCAAAAGCCGTCTTTTGAAGAATGGCAACATGTGAAAGGACCTCTTTTGGTTCGTCATAAATCCCGGAACCTCTTCCAAGGTCGCAAGGTGTATGGTATGTGACCCTTCTCCTGAGAAAATTCAGTTTAAGCTTATCTTCTTCAATCAGCATCTTAATGAATTGTGTATGATGCAGAACCTCTACATTGAGATAATAGCTTTCATTGAATACCTTATAACATATAGGACATGATGTCACCAGTGTTTTTGCACCCGATTTCCAGATTAACTCTGAATTAAAGTTAATAAGTTCCCTTGCCTCTTTGTCCTGTCCGGCAAGCATGAGAGGACGGCCACAACAGACTCCCCCTTCTGCATCCATGAAATTGTATTTTATACCTGAGGCTTCAAGGATTTTAACCATCGAATTTTTAATGGCCGGCGTCAGATGAGTCATGCATCCGGCAAAATAGAGGAGTTCCGTTTTTACAGGTTTTTCTTTTGGCAGCCATGAAAATGCCGGTATTCCGTTTGTTTTTACCGGTGTTACATGTTGTATATCCGGAAAATATTTTTCCAATATATTAGTTTTACCGGGTATGGTCTCTCCTGCCCTCCTTGCAATCATCCTGATTGGTGTAAGCTCTATTCCAACCGGACATTTCTGATCGCATCTTCCGCACATAAGACAGTTAAATGCAATATCGTTAACATTTTCATGATTGCGAATACCCTTGAGAAGATATGCAGCCTGGATATTTGTTATACCGGCAGAAATATTAAGCTGGCATGCATCGATACATATACCACATGAGGAGCATGAATAGGTCTGCATTTCCTTGAAGGCGCCGGGCTGGTCTCCTGTTCTTATTCCTGAGTTGCGTGCAAATATCAGGAACAGTTCTGTCGGAATATGCATATATCTTGTAAGAGGCAGCAGGATAAAAAATACTCCGAGAGACAGTGAATAGAGCCACCAGAACGGGTAAGCGAATTCCCTGGCTGGCTGAAATGAGGCTAGCATTGTTCCGAGTGATCCTGTCAGGAAGCTTCCTGTACCGTAGGCTCCGCTGGTAAAGCTTTCTGCAATAAGACGGCTCGGAAAGATAAGCCATAATGAAGTAAGGGCAACTTTATCGATAATTCTCAGTTTCGTGGTTTTTTTCATGCCCACCACCTTTGAAGAAAATCTTTTTATCACTGCCAGAAGCAGACCTGACAGGATAAAAGCCAGTATGAGATCCATCCAGAATGAATAGACCGCCTCAAAACCGGAACTTCCGTGTTCAGGATTAAAGAACTTGAAGAAAATAGCTTTATATGGAGCATTAAGGTGTTTATCACCGAAAAAGTCAGCTTCAATGGTACCGAAAAGGATCAGCAGGAACCATCCGAATGCAAGACTCATGTGCATATAACCAAGCTTGAAGTTGGCCTTGAGAATTTTCCTGTGAATCAGGCTTTCGAGAAAGATCTCCTTCAGGCTATGGCCGAATGCCCTGCCAAAAAAACCGCGCTGAAGCCTCAGTTTATCAGGACGTGACAGATCCCTGAACCATATGACACTCCTGACCACTGCATATATAAGAATAAAATAGAGCCCTATATTAAACGGTATGACAAAAGGATCAAACTGCATTTATCTCTGTTTTTTGAAAAGCCTCTTTTGCAAGCGTTACCACATTCCGGGTATTTACTCCCCGCGGACATACAAGGATACATTTTCCGCAGAGCATGCACTTTCTGATATTTTCACGTACATACTCATTTTCACCTCTCTTAAGAAAGATTTGGAGTTCCCTGAGGCTGAACCTGGTGAAAGTACCTGTTGTACATGTAGCTGAACAGCAGCCGCATTCTATGCATAATCTGAACGTCGGTTCATGATCGTCAATGTATTCAGCTATGCTCCTGTCATTGGCATCATAATCAATATGTCGCTCTTTCAATATGGCAAAGCCGAATTCTTCCATATCATCTTATTCCATTTCTCAGGTAATCAACTACATCAGAAACTGCAGCCCGTGCATGCGATATTGTTTCGGTTACATTTAATGGCGCAGTGCATGTACCTGCATAAAATACTCCTTCAATATTGCTCCTGTTACTGCCAAAGTGATGATCGGCAGGTGCAAAAAAACGATTTTCTCCTGTCAACAGACCTGTTGCATGTGCAAGTTTGAGTCCGTTATTCGACATTTCCATGCCGGCCATTAGTACCAGCATATCAAGTTCCATCTTCAGAGGTCTTCCGGTAAGTGTATCTTCTACCTTGACAACCAATTTATTATTTATATTTTCCGACACCTCTGATACTTTACCTCTTATGTAATTAATTCTGTATTTTTCCTGTGACTCACGGTATAATTCCTCGTACAGGGCGCCACCCATCCTCATATCCATATAAAAACAGAAGATCTTTGCATTTTCTATATGCTTTCTTACCTCCATTGCCTGTTTCACTGCAGTTACACAGCACAATTTTGAACAATATAGATTCCCGACCTTTTCATCACGTGAACCTACACAATGAACAAAGCCGATTTTTTCCGGAACCTCTCCGTTCACTCTTTTTAAAATGTTTTTTCTGAACATTGACTCAAGATCAGCGGAGGTTATGACATTATCATAGATTCCATAACCATATTCTTCTTTTCGCTCGCTTTTAAAAAGATCAAATCCGGTTGCTATTATTATCGCATCAGCAAGCGTTTCTTTCCCTTGGTCAGTCCTGACAATAAATGCTTCATGAGTTCTTTCGAAACTCTCAACAGCTTCTCCTGTAATTAGCAGGATATTGTCATGTTCAATCCGTTTCTCAAGATATTTAATAACCTCAGCACTGTCACGACTATTGGGAAAAAGATGGTACCAGTCATTAACATGACCACCGGTTTTTTGTTCTTTTTCAATTAATGTCACATAATATCCGGCCCTTGCCAGCTGTCCTGCAGCCTCCATTCCGGCAGCTCCGCCACCCACTATGACAACCATATTTTTCATCTCATGCATTGATCAGGTTTTCAGGAACAGGCATCTGCCTTCCATCCCTGGTCCTGAATTTGTCTTCAGGGTCGTAGTTAATGCCGAGCTTCTTTAGAAGAGGCTCTGACTGTACCATATGGTATTGCAATCCCAGATCCCATGGATTGTAGCCCATTACAAGACCGGCAAGCTCCTCATAGGTAAGCACGGGAATAGACTCTCCGTTTTCACCATATGCTGTACCGTTCATTTCCTTCATGGTATATTGCCATTTGTCCATGAACATAGTACAGCCCGGGCAGTTTGTAAGGACCAGGTCAGGTTTAAAAGGCTTCATTGATGAGAATTTTTTAACAGTATTTGATAACGAGTAGCCTCTGTTAGCCTGAACAAGATATTGCCGGAATCCAAAACCGCAACAATGTCTTCTTTCAGGATAATCGACCACATTCCCTCCCCATGTTTCGATCATTCCTCCCAGAACATTGGGAAATTCCGCTCCACCCACTCCGTACTTCGGAAACATCTTCGAATAATGACAACCTATATGTTCGACAACATCAAGCGGATCACCCGTTCGATGGTTGATAAGCCTGTATTTAGCCTTTTCTGCTATCTTATTCCTGAATTTATAAATGATATCACTGGTATGTGCCATATTAACAGGAACATCGAACTCCCTTCCGGTAGCTTTAAAAAGGTATTCCCTGGTTTTTTCAAGCTCTTCCGGAAAATGTTTCCAGGTCTCAATTATTTCAGTATAGATCCCGAACGATGTCACACATGAAATAGCAATATTCTTATATCCCTCCTCCTTCATCAAAGCAAAATGGCGTGCTACAACTGTCATTATAGTGGAAAGCGGTACGATATCCGAATGATAGCCTATTCCGGTACATGTTGTATGAGAAGGATTCTCATAAACATCCTTTCCAAGAACCTCTCTCATAAAATGCAAAAAGAACTGTTCTGATCCCGGGAAAAAGCTCTGCCTTATACATGATCTGACATAAAAGAAATGATCATCAGCGATCTCTTTCTGGTAATCAGACCATACCCTCTTTTTACCCTCTGTCTTCATAATCAGGATTTCTCGTGGTGTTTGTTGTTATTGGCAGTAAAAACCTCTATAAAATACTCATTATCAATACCTTCACTATTATATTCAAGGCCCATTTCACTGGCTTTTCTCTTCGAATGTATCTCAATATCATCGAAGAGTTCAGATCCTCCCGTAACTTCGAATATTTTCTTAAGCTCCTCCCTGGCATCATCAGGGATCTTTCTGAGCGGTCCTTCTCCCAGCTCATTTATCTGTCCGCCAAGACGTTCATATACATCATTTGAATTTTCGAGGATATACTTCCATATTGGACCCTGTTCAAGATGCATTTCAGGACTGACTGCATATGACGCGACGCAATAGCCATATTTGAAGATATTCTCACCTACAGTCCGTTTTATTGCAAACTGTTGCCTTCCTTTCTCCGATTCAGTAAAAAAACCAAGTTTTTGTGAGAGAGTTCTCAGGGCCATTACCACAAAAGCCGGTGTATTTCCCCTGGGGCATCTTGTTTTACACGACATGCACTCACCGCAATACCATATAGTTTCCGACTTAAGAAGATTTTCAATATCTTCATTGTTCCCTGATTGTACAAGGTCAACTATTTTCCGGGGATCATAATCATAGAATTCAGCAGCCGGACAGATAGCAGTGCAGATACCACAGTTCATGCATGCATTAAGTCCTTCCCTAAACCTGACATCCTGCATCAGCATTTTATAATAGTCGGCCATCCCTCAGTGATTGATTGCTAATAGTTAATTTAGTAACAACAAAAATATCGTTAATCAAAAAGACTGGGAAGAGGCTTAAAACCTATTTTATGTGTGGTATTTATACTTATATAAATGGCGTTAAGGCTTAAAGGCGCAATTGCACAACGGCAAGATGTCTTACAAATCGCGCAGGTCTTTTTCCTATTGAGAGATTTGCACGACCGGCAGGACCTTGTTTATTTCAGCCTGGTTTTAATGTTAATGAGTTTTATAATTGTTTCAACATCGGAAGATTTTGTCATTTTTGTCGAAATAGCCCTGATCTTGCCATAATGCTTTCCGGTCAAAAAGTCATTCTTAACTGATTGTGACAGATCACTGGCAACTATGAAGGGTTCAGCTTTATCGCCAAAATAGAATGTCACCCTGAATGTATCTTTCATCACAGCAAGCCAGAATATAGTCTTTTTCTTCTGAACCATTTTGTACAGCCATTGCTTGCCATCATTATAATAATTCCAGGTGCCCGAGGCATCCTTGTAATTATCAGATAGATACTTCATTATTTTCAGCCAAAGGACCTTTTTATCGCCTATAATTGAGAATATCAGTTCTTCAGTCGGCTTAACCTGTTTGTCAGAGAAAACCAAAATTTCTCTTTCTTCCATTTGTTTATACTTTATCTCCTTATCTTGAATTTTTAAAAGCTCATTTTCTGATATACACACCTATATCCCCCAAGGGGGACTTACAGATATCCTGATAGTTATGATGTTCCCACTGAAGGATCAGAGGGTACCTCTGATTTATTCGTTTCCATCAGCGAAGTGACGCTTCCATACCTCCATGCCTTAAGAAGAACTTTAATAAAGAACAGGATTTGAGAAACAACAAAGAGCAGGAATACTCCTCCCCCTGTTCCCGGCTTCCATATCCCAATTATTTTTGCTGCCATCCATCCAAAGAGTACGATGAGTACCATGATAATCAGCATCATAGGGAAGGATGATCCGAAATGTCTGAATGTTTCACTGAATCCAAATCCCAGCGCTTTAAAAAATGCCGGTTTTTCAGCAGATACCAGCCATGCCCTGGCATAATCGGCAACTAGAAGGAGAATCACTTCAACAATTGAAAATATCGACACACTGATGATGCCGATGATATAAGTAATCGTACCAGCACCTGTATCCGGCTTAACTGTCAATCCGACAGGAAGGCCCACAATAAGGAATGCAAAGACAATTATTATTAAAGCGATCATTAAATACATACCAAGGAAATACCAGAAAAACCTGGCTGATGTCCTGAAAAATTCAGGCGTTGATAATCTGCCGGAGGATTTTTTCAGGCTGCTGAACAGTCCGCCTGCAAGAAATGAATTGATAAGGATGCCTAGGAATATCAGCAAAAAGAATCCGGAAGAGAGGTATGAAATCAGGCTTGAAAAATACTGTTCGAGGTCAGAGATCACATCTATATTTATTCCGCTGCGAAGTGTCTCGGTTATCGTACTGCTTCCGAAACCGGTTCGTAATATTCCTTTCATCGGGATCACAAAAAGTGAGACAAGGAGCAATGAGATTAACCAGATTATCAAGACACCCTTCCATGATTTAAACGCCCGTTGGGCTCCCGAACCAAGAGATTTAAAAATCTTCATATATTCTTAATTTACAGAGTTATAGCACTAATATAGAATTGCATAAAGGAAATAAGCTTGTCGGCAATACGGCGGATGGGTACACGGTCAGGATCACTGGTCATGGAATTATTTATGAAGTTAATATCCATCCTTATCTTATATTCCGGATCAATCTTGAACCATTCTATTTTCCCATGTCCATAGAATGTAAATTCCTTGTACCTATCCTTTCCGTCCCAGTTCTCCAGTATTTCATCTCCGTTCTCAAAATGAACCAGAACATCAACAGGGAGCATTACCTCCCCGAGTCTTTGCATCTGAATTACGGCTTTATACAGGGAATCGTCAGCTGCAGTATTTTCAGGGATTGAATCATTCTCCTGACTCTTTATTTTTGAGGGCAACTTAATATTCCTGAAACTTGCTGCTTTATAGTCGCAAATGCCTGTACCGTAAAGCACCTGGTCGAAAAACCAGTTCATATCAGGTCCGAATTTATCACCGTATGTCTTGGTAACAACATCATTGACAACTTCAATAAAATCCTTCCCTGAAGGATGTTTGAATGCCCATCTCCTGTAGTACTCCCTGAATATTTCATTTGTAGTTTCCTCACCGACAATTCCCATGAGTGTATAAAGCCATGTTGCGGCTTTATAATATGATATCATTCCATAGGTTCCCCGGGGGTAATTCCATGAATATTCATTATTGCTTACAAGCTGTTTATTGTCGGACCTTACATATGACAGTCTGGAATATGATTTATCAGCTATTTTAAGTAAAGGATGATCAATAAGACCTGAGTTTTCGCCCCAGTAGTGGTCGACTATCCTGGCTTCCCAGAATGAATTTATGCCCTCATCCATCCATGGTTCCTCAAATTCATTTGTTGCCAGTATCCCCATAAAATATGCATGTCCGAATTCATGTACGGTAACCATTTCGGGCAGGTGTAAGAATTCAGGCATTATATCGGCTGACATAGAAGTAAAAAGGGTTGTATATTCCATTCCTCCGGCTCCTGATCCTATTGTCGGCGGATCTACAAAAGTAAGGTGAGGCCATGGAAAAGGACCAACATTCTCAGTAAGATATTCGAGAGCATTCTTAACAGCAGCAAACTGCCGGTCAACCTGTTTTGCTCTTGCTTCCGATAACAGCAGGGTTATGTTCACATGCTCCCACTTATCAGTATATACTGCATATCCGGGCCATGCTGTCCATGCAAAGTCAACAATATCTTCAGCCCTGAAGGTAAGTGTTTTATTACCTTCGGCATCAGGAACAGTTTCGTTTATAAGCATCCCTCCTGTTCCTACCACATAATCTTTTGGTACTGTGATCTTCACATCATAAACACTGTGATTTGAATAGAACTCCGAATTAGCATGGAACTGGTGACAGTTCCATCCGCTCTGAGGTCTGTCGCGCATGCCTGCCGGTTCATAGACTCCGAATTTTGGGAACCACTGGGCTACAAAATAGAAATCGCCTGTAAAACCGGTTCTTCGAATTCTTGATGGCAGCTTTGTTTCGAATTCAACATTAATGAAAACTGTATCGCCAGGCTTAGCAGTTTCGGGAAGTATGACCCTGAGAACGGTACTGTCGCCCGGATTCTCATCATCGGGACTAATATACTGAGCGAGAGGCATGAAGTCATTACCATTCCTGTCAGTAAAAGAAATAATATCTATCCATCCCCGATCAACGGCTCTCCTGCCGGGTGATCCTCCAGATTCCCTGTACATTGTTGAGTTCCTGCTTTTGAAAGCATTCATATACATGTGCAACATGATATCAGGGACCTCCTCTGATGTAAAATTGACCCAGGAAGCCTCCAGTGTACCTTTTACCATTCTGGCTGCAGTATCCAGCTTAACATCAAATGTATAACCGGTTATCCTTGAACTAAGGGATTCCCTGTTAATAACCTGGGAATTTAAAGGAAGAGCAGCAACCAGTAAAATAAAAAAAGGAATAACCTTGTTTTTCATCCGTTCTGATAATTTAATTTTATTTTCTTATTCTTCTTTTTCCAAATCTTTTTTCATTTTTAATGTTTGGGCTGTAAGGACACAGGTAGAGAGTCCGAACAACATAATAAAGGCAATGATCTTTTTTATAAAGCAAGTTTAAATTATAATATTTATTTATTTGAGAGTATGAAGTTAAGATAATTTTTTGTTGGATTTGAATTGGTTAGAAGAGAATAAAAACATTTTTTAATATTTTGTCCCGATATCTGAACATTAAATACATTTGCATTGTTAAGATTTTCACAGAAACGAATAAATATTAAGAATAAGAAATGAAAAAACTACTGATCTTAGGTGCAGGTACCGGTGGCACCATTATGGCTAATAAAATGAGAAAAGAGCTTCCAAGGGATGAATGGAATATAACAGTTATTGATCAGGTCAAAACTCATTATTATCAACCGGGATTTCTTTTCATACCTTTTGGTTATTATAAAAAAATCGATGTAACTAAACAAAAACAAAATTTCCTTCCGATTGGAGTTGATTCAATATATCAGAAGATAGAACTCATTGATCATGAGAACAATAAGGTAATACTGGATAATGGTAAAATACTCGGATATGATATCCTGATCATCGCCACCGGAACTATCATCAATCCTGAAGAGACACCAGGACTGAAGGGTGAGCTATGGCAAAAAAACATATTCGACTTTTATACTATCGAAGGTGCCGAGGCTCTTGCCAGGTTCTTTAAGACATGGGAAGGCGGAAATCTTGTTATTAATATTGCTGATAATCCTATTAAATGCCCTGTGGCGCCATTGGAATTTTCATTTTATGCTGATGCATTCTTCACTGAAAGAGGCATGAGGGATAAAGTCAGAATCAGCTATGTCACACCACTGTCAGGCGCCTTTACCAAACCCCGTTCATCAAAGCTACTGGGTACTCTTCTTGAAGATAAGAATATCGAAATGGTCACCGATTTCTTTCTTTCCGAAGTTGATAACAAAAACAAGCTGATAAAAGATTACGGAGGAAGAGAGGTTCCTTTTGACTGTCTTATCACCATCCCCCTGCATAGCGGAGATCCTGTGATATCAAAAAGTGGACTTGGTGATGAATTCGGATTTGTAAAAGCTGATAGATTTACTTTGCAGTCAGTATTAAAAGAAAATATCTTTGTTCTTGGGGATGCAGGGAATTTCCCTACCTCAAAAGCAGGCTCTGTTGTTCATTTCCAGGCAGATATACTTACAGAAAACCTTATGTGCTTTATTGAAGACAGGTCTTTTACCGGCAAATTTGACGGACATTCAAATTGCTATATTGAAACTGGTCATGGAATGGGTGCTCTTATAGATTTCAATTACGATACTGAACCTCTGCCAGGTTATTTTCCTTTTCCTGGAATCGGCCCATTCAGCTTACTCAAGGAGAGCAGGGTTAATCATTACGGAAAACTGTTGTTCCGGTGGATCTACTGGCATATTCTGCTTAAAGGCAAGGAAATGCCTATAGAAACACATATGACTATGGCAGGAAAAAGAACCGATTAACATTACAGATATGACAGAAAAATCGGTACAGAAACAGATTGACGATATTAACAGGAAACTTGACCTTATCCTGGATGATATTACTATTCAACGACAGAGTCGTGAGACAGTAAACGACCTTGTTGACGACCTTGCCGTGGTCGGTAAAGACGCTTTCAGGAACATGGTAACTGAACTTGATCATGCCAGTATTGAGCTTGACAGTGAAGCTCTGAAGTGCCTGGTCCTTCGTCTTATAAGGAATATAAATAGTCTGGGCATGGTTCTTGAAACTATCGAGAGTATAACCGACCTGCTAAAGGACCTTTCTCCTGTCATTAAACAGATCGGCCTCGATGGAGTACAGAAATTCCATGAAATTGAACAAAAAGGATATCTTGAAGTAGCAAGCCAGATTGGAAAGACTATGGATACTATACTCTCAAGATACAGTATTGAAGACATTAAAAACCTTTCCGATAACCTGGTACAGGTCGTTGATACCCTTATGGCCATAGGCGATCCCAATGTTTTGAACAAAATCAATGCTTCAGTTGTTGCTCTTAGAGATATTGATCCTGAAGATATTGAAGAGTATTCAGTATGGAAACTGATGAGGCAACTTAACAAACCAGAGGTCAGGAAAAGTATCGGTTTTATAATGGCTTTTCTACAGAATATATCAAAACAAGATAATAATAAGCAACAGATTAACAAATAATTATAACGAAATGGCACAAAAAACTTATGCAAGCGTTACAGTAGACGTCAATGAAGAGGGTTATTTCACTGACCCCTCACAATGGACAAAAGAGATTGCTGTGGAGATAGCCAAGGAAGAAGGAATTACTCTTACTGATCAGCATTTTGCTATTATTGAATTCCTTCGCAACAGACACAACAACGGTGAAGCTTTATCAATAAGGAGCATCAATCATTCGGGTGTGTTAGATGTCAAAACATTTTATCAGCTATTTCCGGGAGCACCTTTAAAAAAAGCTACTAAGATTGCCGGAATACCAAAACCGGCCAGTTGCGTGTAACCTTTTATAAATTGAAAAATGGAACAAAAAAATCCTATTAAAAAAGTTAACATAATATGCGCTAAAGGAGCCATTGAAGATGTATATGCAACTCTTGTGATGGGCAATGGTGCTGTAATGGAAGGTATTGAAACCAATATCTTTTTCACCTTCTTTGGTCTTGATGCAATTGTAAAGAGCAGGATGGACAAGCTGCATACTGGTGTAGTAGGAAATCCTGCACTGAGGCTCCCTGGCGGGATGAGAATGCCAACCCTGTTAGGGATTATACCGGGAATGGAGGCTTTCACATCGTGGATGATGAAAGGGCAGATGGAAAAACTTGATATTCCACCTGTTAGTGAATTTCTTGATCTTATAACCGCCGGCGGCGGCAAGATATATGCCTGCAAGCTTGCCATGGATATGTTTAAATTTAAGGAAGAAGACCTCAGTGACCATGTGAGCGGAATTCTTACCGTTGGTGAGTTTTATGAACACGCAGGAGGAGAAGGCTCTCAGATCATATTTACCTAAAGAGAACAATCATACAAATGAATTTTATCATAAGACCTTTCCCGGCCATGAATATTGTCAATAGTTCAAGCCTGACCTGTAATAATTGTCCCGGGGAAATAAACGGGATTACAGTCACATCATAAGTATCCTGAATCCCAGCAAATTAATAAGGTTCTTTCCGGGACTGAAGATTTTGTATGCTGCCGGCCATACCCTGGAAAGATATTTGTCCTGCTCCTCTCTTATTGTAAGTACCAGTTCATCAAGAGCAGACGATTTTCGTTTACCGGAATATTTATACTCCAGAGTTATAACGAGCTGTGCAAGATCATTATACTTGCCCAGATTCTGAGTAAGCGAATCCAGTTTTTTTTCGAGCGCTTTAACCGTAGTCGGGTTAAGCGATCTGAAGAAAAAGAGCTGGTAGAGGAAGTCCTTGGTTTTTTTTCTGAATAAATGAAGGTTTTCAGGTTTGGTATTATTTCTTGCAGTCAGGTATTTATCTACTACAATATTATATGATTTATCCATCTGCTCAAGCAGTTGTTTCGGATCGAGGTTATTCATACTCTGAAACCGTATCCTGTATCCCGTTTTGTTAAGAATATCTTCAATTTTTCCAAGATTGTTTTCAATATCCCCGGGTTGTTCTGAATGAGGTTCCGGTTTTTTCATCAGACTCTCCAGCTTCTCATTGTCTTTCAACAATAAAAACAACCGTGATCTCTTCTTCTTAAGGAACTTCAATGTTCTTCTGTGGACAGAATCTTCACGCCATGAGCACATCAGGTGGCCTACTTCCCTATAAGCAGCATATTCCTTTTCAAATGTCTGTTTATCTATCTGGCTACCTATCAACCGCATCACAGCTCTTGATTTCTTCATTAGCACCCTGATATCGTGAACAGCCTCTTCGTCAGGGACAGGCGACCTACTCAGCAGTAACTGTGCCTCCCTGATATATCCGGCAAGAACCGGTTTTATCTCCTTAAGCTTCACATAATCAGGTTCCATCATAAGATTGCGACATTTTTATACAGCAACGACTAAAGTTAAGTAAATTAAATTATACGGACAAAATCCCTTATAATAGCTGTGAAAAAGCTAAATTTGTTTATAATAAAATCCACCCTGCAACTATGGGCAAAAAAATGGGAACCAGCTTTGGGGTATAAAAGATAGTAAGTTATTTTAGCCTTCTTTAATGAAAAAACTAATCTTTATCCGGCATGGAAGAGCAGAAGATCAGTCTACAGTGTTCTCCGACTTCGAAAGATCACTGACAACAAAAGGAAAGGGTATCTCCAAGGTGATGGCCCATTGCTTCAGGGACAAAGAACCAGACCCTGGTTTGTTTATAACGAGTCCGGCCTTCAGAGCCCTGGAAACAGCATTCATCTTCGCAACAGAGTTCGGAATAAAACACGATAACATCATAATAGACAGCAACCTCTATTTCAAAGTCAGTATAAAATCGTTACTTGAGATGCTAAAAAATATTGATGATGATATTGATATAATAACTCTTTTCGGACATAATCCATCATTCACAGAAATACCAGACCGATTATCGAAGGGAGGTTTCGAATTTCTTACAAAAACCAGCATTGTGTGTCTCTCCTTTGTAACAAAAACATGGTTGGAAATAAAACCTGATACCGGCAAAATAGAATATTTGCTTAAACCTGTTAAACAATCATGAGTAAATCATATATCCCCAAAGAAATCAGCTGGTTATCCTTTAATGAAAGGGTTCTTCAGGAGGCCGAAAATAAAGAGGTGCCGCTTGCTGAGCGTTTTAAATTCCTGGGCATTTACTCGAACAATCTAGATGAATTTTTCAGGGTGAGGGTTGCAACATTAAGAAGACTTTCACAGTTCGGAGCAAAATCCAGGGACATTCTCGGTTATGACCCAAAAGCAACCCTGAAAAAACTGCATGACACTGTACTTGCTCAAAATTCGAAATTTGAAAAGATATATTCTTCTCTGATCCAGGAGCTCGATAAACATAAAATACACATTATCAACGAGAAGCAGTTAAACGAAACACAGGCAGAATTTGTAAGGGAATATTTCATTAACGAAGTAAGATCAAGGTTGATGCCATTCCTGATAGATAATAAAACCGATCTTCCAAACCTTACTGACGATGCTATTTTCCTGGCAATAATTTTAAAGAACAAAAAGACTAACAAAAAAAGATATGCTATCCTTGAAATACCAACCGCAGTAATTCCCCGTTTTATTGTTCTTCCCGAGATCGGAGATGATAAGTATATAATATTCCTGGATGATATCATCAGGTATGGTCTTAAGGATATCTTCTTTATTTTCGATTTTGATGAGTTTTCCGCATATACAATTAAAATAACCAAAGATGCTGAGCTTGAAATAGCTGACGATATCTCCGAAAGTTATATAGAAAAGCTTTCAAGAAGTCTTACTCAACGAAAACGGGGTACAACTGTCAGATTTATTTATGACCGCAATATGCCCGACGATCTTCTTAAAATACTTAAAAAGAAGATGAGCTTCGGGCCTGATGATGTTGTAATTCCTGCTGACAGGTACCATAACTTCAAGGATTTCATGAGGTTTCCCAAACTCGGGAAAAAGAAATTCTACTATGAATCCCTGGTCCCTGTATCCCATCCTGACATACCATCCGGGAAAAGCATATTATCGGCTATCAAGAAGAAAGATATTATGCTTTTTTTCCCCTACCATCCCTTTGACAATCTGATTGATCTTCTCAGGGAGGCCTCTATTGATCCCAATGTTACTTCAATACAAATTACACTTTACAGGCTTGCCCGCAACTCAAGTGTTATAAATGCACTGCTGAATGCTGCAAGAAACGGGAAAAGTGTTACAACAGTTGTGGAGCTGCAGGCAAGGTTCGATGAGGAAGCAAACATCCTGTGGGGCAATAAGCTTATGGAAGAGGGAGTAAAGGTTATCTATGGTGTGCCGGGTCTGAAAGTCCATTCCAAACTGCTTCTTATTACAAGAATCAAAAACAATACTACACAGCGTTTTGCTGCAGTGGGAACAGGTAATTTCAACGAGGATACTGCCAGGATCTATACCGATCATCTTCTGCTGACAACAAATATTAAAATAACCAACGAGGTACAGAAGGTCTTTAACTTCTTTAATGTCAATTATAAAAAAGACAATTACTACCATCTTATTCTCTCTCCTTTTTCACTCCGGAATAAAATCAACCTGCAGATAGAGAATGAGATTAAGAATGCAAAGGCTGGCAAAAAAGCATATATTTATCTTAAGCTTAACAATATCACCGATTTGGAGGTAATAAATAATCTATATGAGGCAAGTTCAGCCGGGGTTAACATAAAACTGATTATCAGGGGCATGAACTCCCTGGTACCCGGACTTAAAGAGATCAGTGAGAATATCAAAGCAATAGGTATCGTTGACCGGTTCCTTGAACATAGCAGATTTATGATATTCCATAATGGCGGTAAGGAAGATGTTTATATAACATCAGCCGATCTTATGACAAGAAATATCGATCATCGTATTGAGGTTACCTGCCCTGTTTTTGATAAAAATATCAAAAATGAGCTAAAACATATCTTCGAAATTCAATGGAAAGATAATGTAAAGGCCCGTAAGCTGGACGCTTCCCTTTCGAACAAATTTGTCAAACCGGGTAAAAAAGAGATCCGGTCACAGGTTGAGGTTTATAATTACCTCAGGAAGTCGAAGAAAAAACATGCTGATATTTAATGAATTACATTGTTCTGTCTGTAGGGACTATTGTTCTTGTAATATTCTCATGGTATTTCTCGATAAAGGATAAAAGGTACCATGGAATCTCACGGTTTTTCTCTTTTGAAAGCACTTTCATTCTTTTTATCATGAACTGGAGGGCATGGTTTCTAGATCCTTTCTCCTGGAACCAGATAATCGCATGGATACTGCTGTTTTCATCTATCTATCCGGTGGTTGCGGGATATCTTCTCCTGAAGAGAAAAGGGAAATCAGAAAAATCGCTTGAAAATACTACAATTCTTATTAAGTCAGGCATATACCATTATATACGTCATCCACTTTACTGTTCCCTCCTGCTTCTTGGAACCGGCATAATGTTCAAGGACCCGGGCACTTTGCAACTTATAGCAGGAGCAGTTAACATTATAGCACTCTTCTTCACTGCTAAAATTGAAGAAAAGGAGATGCTGGTGAGATTCGGCGATCAGTATGTTGATTATATGAAAGAGACGAAGATGTTTATACCGTATATTGTCTAATTGTCTATAATACTCTTCAACTTGTAAAGAAACCCACCCCTATCCCCTCCCGGGAGGGGAACTTGTTGAATTCAACCCACTTCGACCTCTTCACCTTCGTAAGAAACCCACCCCTAACTTTCCGACCTGTCGGTCGGGGCAGGCTTCGCGGAACTTAGCTACTTCGTTCCTTGAATCATGCAATAATGCTATCGTTACTAAATTAGCTCCCCTCCTGGGAGGG
>Ga0307420_1000425_pt1 | contig 19755 bp, 29 predicted proteins | sample SalMarWE160240MG_2_FD_202167 | JGI IMG/M metagenome (GOLD analysis project Ga0307420, IMG submission 202167) | Salt marsh sediment microbial communities from the Plum Island Ecosystem LTER, Massachusetts, United States - WE1602-40 | ecosystem: Environmental > Aquatic > Marine > Intertidal zone >... | reverse complement strand
GTCCGGCCGGTCCGAGTGGCGTGGCCAAGGGCGTGCCCGGTCCCCCCGGTCCGATGGGTCCGATGGGTCCCCCTGGTCCGGCCGGTCCGAGTGGCGTGGCCAAGGGCGTGCCCGGTCCCCCCGGTCCTCCCGGTGCGATGGGTCCCCCTGGTCCGAAAGGTGCGCTCGGTCCGCCTGGTCTGCCCGGTCCGGCCGGTCCGGTGGGTCCGATGGGTCCACCTGGCCCCCCTGGTGAGGCCGCTCCCGTGGCCGCAGCCGAGGGGGATATGTGGGCGCTACCTCTCGCCGCTGTATTCATGACGGTGTAACCATGCCGATGTATGACCGCACAGGGCCGCGAGGCCAGGGACCACGAACGGGGTGGGGACGTGGCTATTGTCCCCCGATGTCGTTTGGTCAAGAAACGCCGGCGCCGGCTAAACCGGTCATACAAGTAGAACGGCCGGCGAGCTCGGCCGAGCTCGCCCTTTGGGACAAGGCCGAGAAGCTCAAACGGCGTGTAGTGCTCAAGGCGTTCGCGATGCGGTTGCAGTATGCGAACGTTGTCAAGGCCGCCAAGGTGGCCGGCAAGCACAAGTTCAACCTCGAAGAGCCCGAGCTCGCCGATCTCGAGGTGCGCATGCAGGCGACGATCACAGAGATAGACGCATTGAGGGAAAATCACTGTGATGTAACGGGCATGAAGCTTGGTGTCAGAACTTCCGCCGATGGGAAGGATCTCGACATTGTGCAACCCCCCTCAATGACGTTCGGCGCGATCTGGATCCCTATCGCGATCGGCGCGGTTGTGGTGGCGGGCATCATTGCCCGATGGGCCTACCTCGAGACCGAGGTGCAAACCATCTCGGATCGGTTCAACGCCGTGCTTCGCCGCGCCGATGAGAAATTGTGCGCCGATCCCTCCTCGCCGATGTGTCAGGATTGGGAAGCCACAAAAAGCACTGGGGGGTATGTCCAAAACGAGACGTTGATCGATTCGGTCAAGAAAGCTGTCAAAACAGTTGGCGGATTCGCGGGTAGGGGTCTCGGAATCGGTATTGCAGTGGCGATCCCTCTGCTCATGATGATTTATCTACCGCGGCCAAAGCGGAATGGAAAGGGCTAATTATGGCTGATTTGCTATCAAATAATGACGGTCGACAACTTCTCTATCGGGTGGCGTGCTACCTCGGCCGAGCTCGGATGAGCCGATCTTTATATCGGAATTTTTACTTGGCTTGGCAGGAATGGCGAAGCACTGGATCGCTAAATCTGGAAACCCTCCTTGGTAGCCTCAACCCGGCCGCACAGGACGAAATTTTGTCTATCGGGAACATGTTGGGCGATCTCGGGTGCTATGAGAGCGCCACCTATGACAATTTGACTGTCTATGTGGACGCGGACAACGGTTCTGATACCGATGGGGATGGGACCGTTGACAATCCCTATCAAAGTCTCACGTTTCTCCTGAACGGCCGCTTCCCTCAATACATCAACCACCAAGTGCGAATCATTATCAAGGGCAACGTGACCGCAGAGTCTGTTCGATTTGCACAAACGATAGGGCCGTTTGGATCCTTATCGATTATCGGGCAGGGAGCTCCCACCGTAATCACTACATCACAGGGCGCCGGGCCGTTCGCTCTCACCGCGGCAACGCCCTTGCAGCCCGGTCCGATCGCGGGATGGAATTTTGGTTTTGCCGAAACGTTTGGGGTAGATGAGCTTTATGGACGGTGGATTAGATTCGAAGAACCCGGCAATTGCGCCAATCAAGCCCTGCCGATCCACGAAAACACGGCGAACAACATCTTCACTCGCGCTGGATGGAACGGCACGCCGCAAATAGGGGACACCTTTCGCGTGGTCGAGCCCTCACCTTCTATCACCTGTTCGACGTTTGATTTCGAACTTCGGGGGACATCTTGGAAATACAATGATGACCGGTCCGCTCGTTTTAACCTGGTAAACCTCAAAATCGATCTGACGGTCGGATTGGGTGAGTACAACCAGTTTCGCGTGAGAAATAGCTGCCACTCGAATTTATCGTTCGTGAAACTGATAGCGGATGCCGGCATGAGCGGTTATTGCGTGCTAGAGAGTCCGCTCAACTACTATTTTTCATGGGATACCGCGGTTGAATCGCAATCTCAAAGCGGATTGAACAACATCGATAATTATTTTTTCGGCAACCAGGGCAACGCCGGGTTGCAGCTCTATCGTGAAGATTTTCCGCCCGTGTCGTTCACCCCCGAAGAGTGCCGGATACTACCAGGTGCCGAGGACATTGTTGGATTAGATTGCCGGGGCAGGATATCCGCCGTGGCAAGCTGTGGCGCTCTGCACCAGAGTGCTATTGCCTATCTCATCGCCAATCAGGGATACGCTGGAACTGTGCAACAATGCCTATTATCCGGCCGCGCAGATGGATCAGCGATCTACATCTATCAAGGGGCGTATGCCGAGTGCAACGTCAATTACTTTCTGAAAGGGCGAGACTGTATCAAGATCACAACGGGAGACCTCTACATCAACCAATGCGTGGCCGCGGCCGTATTCACCGGTCATGGTATTGTATTTGGCCGGGGGTCCGGACGGGTAGTCACCCACGATAACCCGGCCACTCTCACGGGGGCAGTGGGTGACGTCCATTTTGCCGGTGGGGTGGGAACTACGGCGTATCCCATCGCCAACGCGCAAATAACTGATAGTCTCGGATCATTTTTCAGCTACATCACCACGGAATAGGAGAATGACCAAGAAATTCAAAAGTTCTACCGAGGTTCAATCCCTCCTATTCGATAAGTCGAAGTGGTCTATCACCGCGGCGAAAAGGTGGTTGAGCTCGCATAAGCACAAAGCGAGCAAGGCCGAGAGCTCGGGAGACTATCACCGGTTTCGACAACGGCCGCCATTCCAGTTCAAGGCAGGCACCTTCAAAACGATCACTCTTGGCCGCGCATCGAATGGCATCAAAGCGGTGATTGCGGTCCCTCGCTCGAGCAGCTCGCCCACACGCAACCCAAAGACGGCGAGCGGAAAGAAAAAATCGCGCATACCGGCGCTACTCGTGGATCTCGCCGATGCGCGCGCCATTGAACTCGAGGATGGTCGAGAGCTCAAGTTCAAGCTCGCCGGTAAGTTCGCCTTGTGCGGAAACAAGAAAGGCGATGAGCTGTGGATCATGTCTCGCAAAGGAGGCAAGCGCATTGCAACAGCAGACCAGCAGGCCGAGCAGCTCTTTGAGAAGTTCACCGGGTTTGAGGCAGAAGACACGGGCTCTCTGGTCCAGCTCCCAGGGCTCACGCTCGAGCGTATCGGCCGCGCGATGAGCATTATTTATCGCTCGGATAAGTTCGCGACCAGGCCGAGAGACTATATACACGCATTCCAGAAATATCCCACCGTGTCGGTGGATTCATTAACCAGACCTCGGATAGTTGCTCTTCGTGGGGGCAAAATCAAGGTCACAGCGGAAGGGATCACAGGATGAGACCACCAAACGAAATTTTGCTTTTGAATCCGCGGAAACGCGCAAAGCGACGTACCGCGAGACGGCGGGCAACGAAAAAGAGGCCCACACGAAAACGGGCCACTGCAAGACGCAGACTCAACCCGGCGAGACGGCGAACACGTCGGCCGGCTTTAACAACGAAAGGACGGGTCACAATGCCAAAAAAGAGAAAGGCAAAAAAACGTAGCGTTCGCCGCAACCCTTCGCGCCGGCGAAAAGCCGTTGCGCGGCGAGTGCGCCAATCATTCGCCGGGCTCAACTATCGGACGGCGCTTCGAAACATACCCTTGGGTGTGATCGGCATGTTCGTCACGAAGTGGGCCGCCAAGCGAGGTTCTCCGGATGCCCTCGAGGCGGACCCATCAACATGGAACGGCATGACCTACCTAAAGGGCGGATTGGGCGCGACCGCGGCCGGGTACGTGGCCAATATGGTCAGGCCGGGAAGCGGGCAAAAAGTCTTAGAGGGTGGCCTCATGTTGCTCTTGTACAAGGCGGTTCAGAATCACCTGATACCCAAAAACGACTTTCTCATGGGTCAATTCGGGCAGGCCAACTCGACCTATACCCCCGGTGATGTAGAGGTCAACGAATCCGGTGAGCCCTTCATACTAGGACAGGACGGGCAAACCTGGGTCCCCCTCGATGAGGGTGGCGCCATGCCCGAGCTCATGGGATTCGGACAGGATGAGGATCGGGAAATGATGGGTGACGTGCTCGAAACCCCTGGCCGATTGGGTGACGTGCTCGAAACACCGGGACGGCTAGGACAGGCGACCTCTGAGGCTTATACCAGCCGGCTCTTTGAGAGTTAGACAACGTTCTAACAGAAAGGAGGTGGCAACATGCCGCGTCAGAACGTTCGAGAACAAATAATTCTCACTGATACCGTATTGGTGGGAAAATGGGTCGGGCAAATGACCGATCGTCCAACCGGGTGGTTTGCGTCTTTCGCAGACGCCGGCGCAGCGGGTTCATTTTCGTTCATGAATGTCAGAAACCGCTCAATAGGAATCACCTACAACAATCAGGACGCGACCGCGCAACTGCCTTTTGGCATGCGCATCACAAGCATTGGGGTAAAGTTCTGGGCGCCCCAATGCGCGTCACAATTCACGGCTTGCAAAAACAAGGGTTCAACCACTGTAGATCGCGTAGCTGTTGATGATGACGTATACACCGATCCGGCGTATAGCGAGCTGACAAATCGAGAGGAGCTGCATTCCGCGGTGTGGGAAGCGGATTTGCCAAATCATTGTTCTCTCATTCTCCGGACAAACCAGGACCTCCGACTACGCGGACCGGTAGCCATGTTCACCCCGGGATTCGGTCCCGTAGGTGGCGGGTGGGGTTGGGGCTCACCTAGCGATCTGTGGATGGGCGCGGCGCCAGGGACACCCGTGCCCGCTATCTCTCACGAGACCAGCGGCCCGAATTTCGGGGGATATGCCGGCAACCTTCAGACGATCGCCCATGGGGAAGTAGACCTAAGGAAACGATTCCCTTTCCCGATCCCAATCGAGGTGCCCAAACGCGCAAACCTCAATCTTGAAATCAAAATGTCCCAATACGCAAAGGAGATGCTCAAGGGCATCACCGGACCGTATTGGATTCCATTCCCAAACGCGATCGGATCTGACCAAAAGCTCACTGAGAGCGTGCGATCGGTGGTGTTCGGTATCGACGTCACGGTCAAGGGCGAGCGGTTGATCCAGCAAAGAGGGGATTATTCCGTTTAGGCGCAAGCCGGAAAGGAGATTACTATGACTCAGATTGCAAATGTATCCGAGATCTATCCCCTCTATGACACGGTGGTCATATCCCAACGTCTTTGGGGGAATGAGGTCAAAACCAAGGGGTGGTTCGGTGGCCATGCCGGCGATCCATGGGCCAAGCCATGGGAACAGTTTGGCGACACACCCACCCATATCTTTTTCAAGGACCGCACCGAGGGGAATAGCGATCTGGCCTACTGTAATTTGCAGTCGGCCGAAACAATGGATTTCGCCTACCGCCTCTATTCCATCGGCGTGAGGTTTTGGGGCCCAATTTCGGCTTTCGAGACAGCTCCGGAATATGACGGCGATGGCGCCGGCATGCCCCCATGGGGATCGATCGTCACTGACGACCCCTTTGTGCTCCACAGTTGTTGGGGTCACATGTGGAAGGCCGAGGTTCCCATGCATTGTGGTTTTGAATTCAAGGTCGAACAGGACACGATCCTTGAAGGGCCCGCGATGACCTTTCCCCCTGGGCATGGTTTCACGGGCTCGGGCAGCGCATGGTCCGATCCGGTGAGCCCTGGCAACTCCAACGAGAGCGAGCTCGCAGGCCACAACCTCAACATCGATGCAGATGACGAAGGGGAGGATTCGATCGTACAACACCCGCAAATGATCTCAGTAGTAACACAGGGACACCCGCGCATGGGGAACCGTTTCTTGTTTGCTCGACGCGACCCGGAAACCGGCCGCTTAGAGCCTCAACCGATCATGATCCCACGAAACGCGCTCGTAGAGGCCAAGATCACGCTGTCTCCCTACGTTCAATATCTGCTGAATGACTTTTTGGGCCCGCTGTATTACCTTTTCAACCGTCGATGTCCGCGGGAGTGGGCGACAGGCACCCCCCCGACCAGCCCGACCAAAAAAGACGACAATATTTGGTTTGGCATGAGGTACGGTATTACGGTGTCTCTCATGGGTGAGCGCCTGGTGCAGCAAAGGGGACAATATTTCGCGCCAGGGGCAGAAATAGAGCCGGCCGAATAGCCAAATAACGGCTTGAAAGGAGCCCCACCATGGAGATTAAAACCCGTAACCCCCTGCTCTCAAAATACGACAGGGATCCCGGCCGTTATCGTCCGTGGAAGTACGGTTGCATAATCGAGGTACCGGTAGAGGCTGATGAAAACGGTGAAAATACTATCGAGTTGTTCAACCAACCGTTCACAATGGATCGCATTTCTCATTCCATTATCGGTCCGACTCATGATCCGGACGCAACCGGTTTGGCCAATGATGGCCAGTATTTTCTGGAATGGCGCGAGGAACAATCTCAATATCAAAACGAACCCGTGCTGGCGCGCGCGGCATACGGTACCGAGGAATTCCCTCTCTACCTATCGGCGCCGGTGACCTTTGCGGGCAACAGAACTCTCACGTTTCGCGTGACAAACGCATACACGCGCGCCTTGACGCCCACATCCGATGTGTACAAGGTACAGATCGTCATTCACGGTATTTCTGACTGGGGAACTGACGCACCACCCGCGGAATGATGAGATGAGAAGAGACCTTGCATTCGTGAACAATCGCGCGGCCTCTCAAATAGTCTTGCGCGAGATGATTGACCTCGGCCTGGTCGATGCCCAGATCGGCGCGTTGGATTATGATCCTCTGATTTCTGTGGAAGCCCTCGAGTGGGCCGATCGCCAATTCAGAAACACAGGGGTGCCCAATACCGCCGATCTGGGGCACGCCGGCGCGTCCCCCAAATCCCTCCATTTTCAATCACATTCCCGCGGCAAAAAAGTCCATGACGGTACCGCGGGGGTGAGCTCGGCTTTCGCCGCTTGGACTGTCGAGCTAGCTCGGTTCGTGGTGCCTCGAGGTCATGTGGGAGTCATTAAGGGCTTCGAGCAATACCTCGCTCAACAATCCATCGAGCAACTCCCTGTCTATATCTACACTCAAAACTCTCGGTGGGGTGTACCTGGTCCATGGTTGACTGGCGTGGCTGGTACGATCACAGATGACGGCACGTGGCATTTTCGATTGCGGAATGTAGGACGGACAAAACCCGCATGGTTCGAAGCATATGGGCCGCTCTTTGCCATGCCCGATCTGCCGTACACCGATTTTGCCAAAGAGGCAGGGCTTTGGTGGCCCGCGGGTAGCGCTGCATCCCAAAACATTCATTTGCTCATCCCGGCCGGGTACATGTTGCGCGTGTTCTATGCCGCACCAGAGCAAGCCGTGCGCCTCCAGGTGGCCGCGAAGCTCAAGGGATTTATCCAGACAAATCGATCTGTTGAGATGGCTCACAACCTGCGTACCAACTGGTAGGTGAGTCATGGCCGTGACTCGCCCTTCCGTGCTGAAATGGACACCCGTTGTAATAGCCGAGCTCTCTCGAGCACAAGTCCCCCTGCCGCGCGATCTGATACTGTCCGTGATCGATGTGGAGAGCAGGGGTAAAGCTGGCCAGGTCAATCCCAAATCCGGCGCATCGGGCCTCATGCAAGTCATGCCGGGCACCTTGGCCAGCTACAATGAGAGCAATCCCACGGTATCCCTGTCCGAGTTGAGGAGCTCCTCGCCGGTTGCGGGGGTCAAGCAGATCCGCGTGGGGTTGTGGGTCCTGGCAACCTATTGGCGAGGGGCACATAACTACCTTTCCGAGCGATTGGCACAAGTACCCATTGACGAGCTCGCCCATATCGCTGATCTCTATTACGTGGCCGGGCCAGGGGCCACCCGCAAGCGCCTCGATAAGCTCGGCTCACCCACTTGGGCGGGGGTTCAAGCGCGCTTTCCAAACTGGAACGCGCTTCCCCACCCGCGAAACGTTTTCAAGCGCCTCGATGGTCTCCAATGGCCCGTAGAGGCGATCTCGAGCTGGCTCGAGACCAAATCTATAATGAAGCCGGGCCCGCGGGAGGGCTTTGCCCTGGCCGTGCTCGGCATACTCGTTGCGTGGTACTTCCTACGCAAGAAAGGGAAAGACAGTGACAAAGAAAAAGGATAAACCGAAGAAACCCGAACCGCCAAGCACAACCGATCCGCCGCTTGATCCGGATGCACGAAATTTACCGCCGGCGCCGGCGCCGAGCTCGGACGAAAAAGACGATCTGCAGAAAGAGGCCGATATCGATAGACCCCCGCAAGCGGGTCTAATTCTCGCGCTGCTTTTGACTTCAGAAATCCGTTTTTCGGAAATCGTGGCGAGGTTCGCCGCTAATCCGGACGCCGGCGAGCGCCTGGTCCAGCTGGCGATTCGGCGCTTACAAAAAGCGAGCCGCTCTCGGGGTTTGTCAACAAAACAGTACCTTTCTTCTTTAGTGACCTTCATAATGGAGCTCGAGGGAGCTCTAGAAGATTGCTGAAACAGTACATTTCCAGAAAACGCGAATGGTTCGCGATCCCTGTATGCCACGGGGTGAATGTTCTAGATCAATCGTTTTATCACTTCTTTTTCGGCGTTCTCTTTCCCCTGCTCGAGTATGCCCAGCACAGAACGTTCACACCCTCCCAGCGGGTATATCTGCTCAGTTGCGGCATGTTCAATTATCTGCTCAAGGAACTATGCGAGGACCTCATCCCATTGAAGCTACTGCCTAACATGGATGTCGTTTGGAGGCTTCTACAGATGGGCGCGGACATCGATTTTTTCATACTCGATTCGTTTGAAGCCTATTTTTTCCGCGCAAATCGGTTTTGCGTCCGACCGGCCGTCATCGATGGCGATCGATATCGCCATATTGCCAGCGTTGCGATAGAACATCTCTTGCCCGAGCTCGAGGCGCCGGCGCCGGATGTCCTGGTTATCAACCGAGCACCAGGCCACAAGGGGCATGGCGCCGATATACGGGCCATCCCGAACGTGGATGAGCTCACGGCCGCAATCGAGGCGGAAGGGCTTTCGGTGGCCGTGGAGGCCCTCGAGGGCAAATCCCTCGCCGAACAGATCTCTTTGTTCCATCATGCGCGGGTGGTCATCGCTCAACACGGGGCCTCAATGTGCAACCTGGTTTGGACACAACCGGGACAATCCAGCCTAATTGAAATCGTCCCCCCTCAATTCCGGCGCGATGGGTGGCACTATTTCGAGGTGCTCGCCGAGACACTCGGGATTCCCCGCCTCGAGGTCCACCAGGCCGGCCAGTTTGCCCGCGTCGACGTAGATGCCATTATTGGGGGAGTGCGAGAACTCCGATAATCTGGCATACTGAACACGGTGGACCGGTCGGCGGCTGATAGGACCGGAACGCTAACCGGCGATCACCTCCATAACCCCCGTGATTGCCGGTTTTTTTTATTGCGTCCAATATATCATGCTGTATGATATATATAGTGAGGTGATTTTCACGGGGGTGAATCATGCCAAAAACGAATCATTGTAGACCTACGTCTAATCCACTCGCGTTTGAGTGTACTGGACCAAATAGAAACTGCCGCTATTGGGTCCACGATTCTACGCTACTCGATCCATGTGCCCGGTATGCGGTAGGCTTTTGCTTGTCGGAAAGGGCCCAAACCGCGGCACAGGTGAAACATGGACCACGAAGAGATAGCGAAGGAAGTATTAGACGAGTATGGATTTGATATTGTGGTGCTGGTTACCGTCGACAAACACCAGAGATTGCAGATCTCGGCCGCGGACACATGCAGGGCTCAAAACCGCCTCACCGTGTCCATGCTGCGCCGCGTGGTTGAGACCATCTCGGATCTCGTCGGGTGGCCAGGAGAGGGCAACAAAACGATACATTGACAGGGCACCCCTCGGGGAGGGGGGGGGGGTGCCCTGTCGGGGGAAGGGGAAAGGTAGACCGCTGGAAAAGGGAATCAAATTGAGAACGATCATGCGACTCCTAGCGACGTCTGTCAATACCGGGCTGAATGCCAGTCTCACCCCGTCCGATTGTCGGTATCTGCTTATGCTCATCTCAAAAGAGGTGCTCGGCCAGCCAGGGACAACCGAGGATCACGTGAACCGCATGATAGACACCCTCACAGACCTTGCCCACAACGCGATAATCGCGATTGGTAACGAAATCAGAAAGGGAAACCGATGAGAATGTCAAAAGCCAAACAACAACGACTCACCGAGAAGCAACGACACGAACGGATAGAACAGGAACTTTACAATATTCATAGACAACTTGCCGAGCATTATGAGAAGGCCGGCGATCTGTGGGCGCGGGTGGACGGTAGGAAGGGAGAGTCAACCAAGAGCTATCAGCTTGCAGCCGAGAACATGGAAAATGCGTGTGTGCTTTTGCAGAAAGCCGCCATAGCGAGAACCGCAGACCTCTCCCGAGAGGAAGGTGAACCCGATGACCAATGAAGAATACTATCTCGATAATCATCAAGCGGATTGGCGCCGCGCGGGGGTTCCTATCGAGTGTTGCGGGTGGGCGATCGACCCCCTCGGCCAGCATTGCAAGCGAACCATTCAACCCGGTGAGGATTACCTCAGAACGAACATCGGGGCGATCGTCCTTTGCCGGGATTGTGCCCAGGCGCCGGCATGAGAGAAGTTATTGACCCCCTAGAGGCGGATTTCAAAAAAGCATGCGAACAACTACGCGCCGGCGCCGAATGCGATGGAACGCGCCTTTCAAGGAACGACTGCCAAATCCTGATAATGAGACTACAGACCTCGGTTGATATCTCACCCCTGGTCACGATGCTACACGAGCTCATGAATCAGACACTCGTGGTATGGAGAAAACTATGATGCCTAAATTTACTAAATTTAAACTACGTGAGTACCTGGACGAAAGCGGTGAACTCGATGCATTCATCGAGCTCGAGAATAAACTAACAAACGGATTGGCACGGGGGGCCATGTTGAGCGGTTCTCAATGCCACCTGGTGTTGATGGCGTTCGCCTGGGGCCAAGGGGTCGAAACATCGCTTGCGAAGCTCTTTGATGACCGCGGAAAGGTCCATAATGGCGAAAAACTGTTAATCGTCTCGCACAAAGATCTTAAAATGCAGAAAAATCGCTGTTTACATCGGCACAAAGCAACCGGGACACGATGCATTCTTGATCTGGGGCATGATGGGCGCCATCATTACCGATGCGCGGGGAAGGACTGCCCGGGGTTTCCCTGGCCTGCTAGCGAGATGCAGCACCCTCCCTCATGCGCGCGAGTTGATGACAGCTCGCTTGACGCCGGCCGGGATGCACTCTCGGCGTGTTCCTGCGGTTCACCACGTGTGGAAATTAGCTTTCCATTTAACTTACCGGCCGATGCGGGCATTGACCCTACCGGAAATTATCAACACGCATACTGTCAGACGTGCGGCCGCAAGGGGCCCGAGAAACAGAGCATACAAGGCGCGATTCTGGCCTGGAATATAATCATGATGAATGAAGCATCAACGACCTCTCAGAAAGATAGAGAGGAGAAAGGAAGTGTGTGACATTGGCCGATGAAATGAAAGTTCACGTCACAAAGACACAGTGCAAAGAGCGCCTTGGCGTCTATGACGAGACCGGGAAACGAGTCGGTTTCGTTCACTGTAAAAAGCTCGTTGGGCACAAGGGGCCCCACGAATATGAGAAAGGAGTAACCGTGGTCAGTAAAGCACGAATGAAGGAGTTAGGACTTTGCACGCAACCCGATCGGCATGAGCCTAAATTGGTGTGCGGTTACCCGCTCCCCTGTCCACATCACACCATCGTGGTCGAGGAAGAAAAGGCCCTCGAGCTCCTCGAGCAGCTCGACCAGGTCGACGGGGATCCGGACGGCGCCGGCGAGCTCGACCCAGGACTTGATGAGGTTGAATAATGAGTTGGCATCAAATAGGAACGCACAAAACCGGTATGGTGCTCTTCTGTGGAGACGATCCCGTTGAAATCCTGTCCATGGCCATGAGGCATGTTGAGCTTCTTTGGTTCTCAGAATGGGGAAGGTGGCCCACACAGGAAGAAATTGAGATGTCGTGGCAAGGAGCTCAAGAGGGTCATATCTTCTATGACCCGACGACGAACCCGCAAAGCTCGGAAGGGGAGACCAGAGCTTGTAAGCGATGCGGGAAAATGATGTGTCAATGCTCGCCACGTGGCGGACTTCGAAAATCCGGCGCCGGCGAGCTCGACCAAGGACTTGATTCGCCGGCCGGTGGACGCCGGCACAATCCTCGCCGTGATGAAAAAGGATACATAACATTTCTCACGAGAAGCCCCGAACCACTACTGGAAGCGATGGATCGGCTTGTCGACAACAAGCGCTTTAAGAGCCGAACAGAGCTTGTGAACCATGTCATGACTGAGTTCATTGAGAAAGAGAGAAAAGAGAGACCATGAACAACCCCACGGTGAAAATTTGTCCAGTTTGCGGCAATTCATTTGAGATGTTCTACGGGAAGCAAATCGATCCGGACAAGCCGGTTTGTTATCAATGTTGGAAGGACCGAGAACGGGCACGATCTGGAAACCAGTTTGATGGGGACTGGAACGACCGGAGCGATCCCGCGTTTTGGAATCGTCACGATGTGCGGAAGTTTGCCGAACAATATATCAAACCGTTTTTGGACTTTTTCAAGGAATAAAACCGTGGCCGATATTGTCAAAAAAACATGTCCGATAATAGAACATTATCGGTAGTAGGAGGACCATGAAAGTAAGAAAAAAAAACGGTTCTGATATTCGATACTCTATTTGCAAGTGCGCCAACTGCGGAGTTGTTCGTCAATGCACTCCCGACTTCGATTTCTACAAAACAGAGCTGTTTCCAGGAAAGTTACTTTGTGAAAATTGCTTCAAAGAAATAGTTCTCAACAATGAAACGCCGATAACCTATGAACATTATCGGCAATAGGGAGCAAAGCAAAAGGAGGCACATTATGGAAGAAAAAGAAAGAATCATTGACTGTCTCAAGCTAGCGCGGGAGCTCATCGCGAGAGCTAGGATAGCAACGGATAGAGCGCTACGCATAGTTGAGGAGTTTTGGAAAAATCAGGACGGCGAGGGCGCTTAAAGCGCGCGCCGTCCTGCCCTTAATCTTGTGGATCCAGGGAGGATCAATGTTTCACATTTTCGGAATAGTCGCAAGCGCGCTCGGTGTCATCGGTGGCATTTTGGGCATTTTGGCGTTTTTCATGGTGCTGCGCCGGCGCGCCGATCACACCATACCGAGTGAGCTCCCCTCACGCCTTCAGGAGCTCGCCAGAAAGAAAGGCTTAAGATAATGGCAAAAACGGAAAAAATGAGCTGGATGAGAAAGGGCATGCGCGTGACTTTCGCGCCTCCCTATGGGCCAGGGGGAGAAACCAAAGCAACCTATACCGGCCGCCTGGCATGTGAGCCGTTCCTCATGGGCGCCCCACAGAACGATAGGTGGGTGGTGCATATTGAGGACATGGATAAAACCTACATCGATTTGTTTGGCCGCCATGTGCATACATGCGCTCCGGTTGAATACGTTACCCCCCTGAAGGGGGTGTGACATGCATTTACTGAATTATTTTCTACTTGTGATGATGCTCGCCGGTTGCTCGGATAATTCCGCACCCTTCGCAGCGGGTGAGGACTTCGCCGAGTGGCTTCCCCGCGGCGAGGGCACCGACACGGACGGGGAGATCCCCACCGAGCTCGAGGGCACCGACACGGACGGGGAGATCCCCACCGAGCTCGAGGGCACCGACACGGACGGGGAGATCCCCACCGAGCTCGAGGGCACCGACACGGACGGGGAAATCCCCACCGAGCTCGAGGACACCGACACGGACGGGGAGATCCCCACCGAGCTCGAGGACACTTGCGGCCTTTGCCCACCGATGGATATCACTATTCCGTGGTCAGGGACACATTATATAGAATGTATAGATTGTGTCCGCTGCCAGTCAAATGACTGCTATGGACCAGTAATAGAAATATGCGATGGGAAGGCATGGTCTCCCAATGAGCTCCCAAACGAAATGAAAAAGGAGGGATGTCAATATGTTCAATGTTGCGATTGAGAAACGGGATAATCAAGCGCTTGTTAAGCTGGCACGCCAATTTCAAGCCGCTTCAATGGCAGCGGCAACCCGGCGCGCGTATAAATCCGATTGGGCGGGATTCCTGTCATTTTGCGATTTCCGGGAGGTTTCTCCCTTGCCGGCGAGCACAAACACGATCTGCATGTTTCTTGCCGAGCTCGCGGACATGGGAAAAGCGGTATCAACGATCGTTCGCTCGCTCACCAGCATCAACAAAGCTCACGAGCTCGCCGGGTATGACTCGGTGAGGAATCCCGACGTGCTCGCCACCATGAAGGGCATCAAACGGAAAACTGGCCGGCCGGCGAACCAGGTCAAGGGCATCACCTATGCCGAGCTCATCCGGATGCTTTCGTTTTGTGATAACACCCTAATCGGGATAAGGGACCGTGCGTTGTTGGCGCTCGGGTGGTGTTCGGCGCTTCGCCGGTCCGAGCTCGTGGCCCTCGATATGGGCGATCTGGAATTCAGCGATCGCGGTATCGTGCTCACCGTCAAGCGGTCCAAAACCGACCAGGAAGGCAAGGGGTATCGGTTAGGCATCCCGCGCGCGGCCAAGGGCGCATGTCCGGTAGCAGCCGTTCATGATTGGATTCAACGACTCGACAAGAGCGAGCAGGCCGCCGCAAAGCCGCTCTTTCGCGCGGTAGGCACGCCAGGGAAAAGGTTTTGGTATAACGCCGTCAAGGGACGATTGAGCGCTCGCATGGTCTCACGCACGGTCAAGACTTACGCGCGCCTGTGCGGTCTCCCTGCGGACAAGTACGCAAGTCATTCACTGCGCCGCGGCCTCGCCACGGAAGCCGGCGCGCGGAAAATACCCGAGCGCATCATAGCGCGCCACACGCGCCACCTATCTACAACGGTACTGCGTGATTACATCGAAGCCGGGAACATTTGGGATGAGAACCCGCTCGCTTCAATCTACACACCGAGCTCGGGCCCGATCTCGGGCCTCGAGTAGAATCCGCGTTTGCTCGTCATCCAGAAGAGACACGGCCGGCGCCGGCGCCGGCGTGGGTTCATCCGGAATACTGGTCGATTCTATCGATCTCTCGACTAGACACCTGATTTTTTCCCTGTCTTCATCGGGAGGGGACGGCGATTCGGTTGCCGGCGCCGGCGCCGGCCGTTCTTCCCCGCGAAGTTTGGGTACGATCTGCGATCTGGCGTAGCTATCACGCACGCCGGGAAGCATGTCGTCCCAATGGCGCTCGAAATCCTCCCAGGGAACGCCGGTCGGATCGTCGGGAGTCTGATGCGCCTCCACGGCCTGTACCTCTCTCTTTGCGCGGTCAAAGAGTGTCATGTCCGGGGATCCCTTGAGCAGACACCACAACGTGAGCATGACAGGGTGTTTTGAAAGCCAATTATATAAAGCGTTGTTTTCTCGCGCGCGCGCATAACTACTATTTATATCAATATCTCGAGTGTTTACATGACTCTGAGTAATCGTCCGATCCTCACCCGCTCCCATCGATTGGCGTGGGGGAATGTATACCGATGTAGGAGGTTTCGGCGCGGTGATGGGCGTCACATTGCCGGCGCCGGTTTGCGTCCAGTATGCCCACCGAGATCTATCTATGAGCAGCTCGAGGCCGAGACGAGAAGAACCGAGCCGGCAACGCCGGCGCCATAGGAACCCCTTTGACTCAAGGCCAGCAAGCGCGCGGCGAACAGTGGACGGCGATCCAGGCAGGCCCGCGCGCCGGTGGACCGCGGCGAGCTCGCCCACTGTCGACGTAATGCGGGAAGCATTTGGGCATATACGCAACGCGGCGAGGAGCACGTAAAATAGGTTTTTCTCGCGTTGTTGCAATCCCGCCGGGCTCACGGTCTGAACCCACGAAATTTGTTGAAGATCTCTTGATACTACCGCCTGTTTCCCGAATGTTTCCGGCCTTTTGCGCGCTAACATTGACGTTACCTCCTAACGTAATCAGGGCACACTTCTCCCCTGTCCGGTCTCGTATCGGCCAGTTACACCAATACTGTCCGAATCTACAATTCCGGCGTAAACGTCTATTGTTCCGATTTTATTACCAAAATCGGATTAGACGACTTTTAGCGCAGCTTACGAGCAAAGATCTTGACTCAATCTCGGGATTTGGGTAGATTCATGAGGTAAATCCCGAAACGAGTGGTATGCCCGTAAAACTGTGCATGGGCACCACTTTATCCCATCTAAGTTTGCAAAGTCAAAAAAGATATCGGCCGAGATCACGCCTTTTTTTGCTATTTAATCGTACTGTACAATTATTTTTTCACCGGGAATATTCCGGGCCCTTTCCGGTACATCGCCGGGCCCTTTCCGGTACGTTTGACCGTGTCCGTTGGTCGCTGTATAATCTGTGTATGGCAGAAAACGAAAACGCTCCCCCCCCTGAGCGAGAAGACATTGACATCCGGACCGAACCCGAAAGGGTAGCCGATGACAAGGTTGAAGCCCTTGAGCGAGAGCTCGCCGCGCTGCAACCGGGTGTTCAAGTCGTGATTGAAAGGCTCAAGCCCACCTGGTGCAAGGGGCAGTTGGAAAAGCTTACTGTCGATGATGATGGGCTTGACCTGGATTATCTGATTCAGAATTGGGGTGGCCAGCTCTTGAGCATCAAAATCATCGGCGCCGGGGGGCGAATCCGCGGTTCTCACTCGGTCGAGTTGTACAGTTTTGAGCCGAGACGATACGGAAAGCTCCTCAGGGCGCCGAACAAGCCGGATGAGGAGGAAACTACCGCGCCGGCGCAAAACCCGGTTGTGGTTCATCCGCCTGCTCAAGACGCGAGTCTGATGGGGAAAATGTTTGACATGCTCAACGCGCAACGCGCGAGCGAGGTTGAAACGCTTCGATTGCTCTTGACGCAACAGCAATTGACGTCGGCGCCGGCGCCGGCGCAAACCTTCAACGGGGTGGGCGAGCTCCTAAAGCTGGCCGGCGCGTTCAATAAGCTCAAGGATATGTTCCAAAGCGAGCAACCACAAGCGATGGGCAATCCCGACGACATGTTCCCCATGCAAATGATGGACATGCTTGGCAAGTTCATAGATAACAGGCAGCAACCGCGCGGACAATTGGTCCCCCCTCAGCAACCACAAGGGCAACCGTCTCAAGGCCCTCCCCTCCCCGCGGCCGCGGCCAAGGTGACAACACCGACTAGGCAAGGTCACCCGGGTGGCGAAGATATGATCGCTCAATTCCAAACGCTACCCCCGGAAAAGGCCGCGGATGTGCTCATGACTGCGCTCGGCCGCATGCCACCCGAAAAACAGCAAGCCGCCTTCGACGTAATGAAGGATCGCTTTTACAAATTCATGCCAGAAATATTTGATTTAATGAACGAAGCCGCCGCAGACGAGGAGGAAACCGAGGGGGTTGGCGAAAGCTGAGATATGGTATATCGAGCGAGTGTCCAGCGTATCCCTACCAGTGGCGGGAGCACAGGCAGGCAGCGCGCTTCTCTGCGCGAAATCGGCAAGGCTATCCGGCGCGCGTCCATCTATCCACCGATACGGAATCTTGCGGCCAAGGTGGCCGCGCGAGCTCGGCCGAAAGACTTCATGGGCCAGCTACAACATATCTATCATGACTTTCTCGGCCGATGGCGCTATGTCCGAGACCCGGTGAGCCGAGAGCTCATCACAGCAAGCCCACAAGCGATCTATCGTCTTGTGCTCGCCGGTGATGGGGTGGGTATGGGCGAAGGGATCGGCGCCGGCGATTGTGATTGTGCTACCGTGGCACTCGGCGCCATGCTCGAGGCCACGGGGTTTCCTGTCCGGGTGGCCACAACCGCCGACATGACCGCGCCGGCCGGGCCACTGTTCGGCCATGTCTTTGTTCAAGCCCACGTTCCCAAAAAAGGTTGGGTCACATTGGACCCGGTCTTGCATCCAAAAAAGAAGTTTGGACAAATAGCGAATTATAGTAGAATAGCTTATTGGGATCTAGACGGCCGCCTCTTACGTGCTCGTGGAAATGTCAGGGGGTTAGGTGGTGATACCATGTCTTATGGTACCTATTCGCAAGATCTGCCTTCAATAGATCAATGGCAAGCCGTGGGATTCGCGGGGGGGTATGAGGAGGAAGGCCTCCCGGATGACTGGTCAACCGTTGGTCCCATCGGCTTTGGGGCCTTAGTTGGCGAAATGGGGATGATTGACGGTTCTGCGCTCGCCGGTATGGGCGTTGAAGTCGATGAGGAAGACTGGGGGGGCATGCTCGGTGCTCGGACACCCATGTTAGAGGTCTCGCCGGATGATTATGTCTACATGAGCTTTGTGGGCAGGCCCTATCACGGTATGTACGCGATGGGAGATGACGGCGATCTCTACGAATATGACGGCACCCTCGGCCGAGGGTTTTTCAAGCGCCTATTCAGGAAAGCAAAGAAAGCCGTAAAAAAGGTGGGCAGGCGCATCAAAAAGGGCATCAAAAAGGTGCTCAAAAAAAGCCGATTTGGGCGCGCGCTGTTGCGTATAGGAGGCAAGATAAAACGAATCGCGATGAAGATCGTGCGGCCGCTCGTCAAATTCGTGGGCAAGTGGGCGTCAAAACTGGCGCCCATCGCAGCATTGATCCCTGGCTACGGGACAGCGATCGCCGCTGGCCTAGCGGCCGCGGGAAAGATCGCCAAGATGATGCAAAAGTTCGGTGTCAAAACCAAAGGCCCTAAAGGGAAGGTGCGCGGTCTCAAACTCAAGAATCCGCGAAATCTGCCGGCGTTTCAAAAAGCGCTCAAATCGGAAGCCACTAGAATGAAGCGCTTCGCGAAAAGTAACCCCCGAGCGTTCAAGCGCATGCTAGCAAAGCAGAAAGCGCGCTTGAGGGCTTGACATGCAACTGAGAGTCTTCCCACCGCGCGGGTATCCTCCTCATATCGCGCGCGGTCAACTGGTCGCACGTCGACGGCTCCAAACGGGGTTCGGTCACCCGGGCTATCCGTTTGGTGGACTCGGTCCACCAGGTGGGACAGATGCCGAGGGGCGTTACATTCCGCTCGAGACGCAGATACTGACAAATCCAAAGCCGGGGGCATGGTATCGAGTCAAAAAGGGCGAGACCTATTGGGGGATCTCAAAGCGTGCGTATGGTGGCAGCGCAGTCAAAACAGGGTTGTTCCTGATGAACGACAGTACATGGAACAACCACATAAACAAGAAAAAGAAAGGGTGGGAAAGCTACGGTGTGAAGGGGCTGCAAGCCACTCCAGATTACGATTCTTTCGACAATCCGCGCGCGCCAGTGCTATCGGGAAACAATTACCCCGTGGTCTGGATTCCCCCGCTTACCGGTGAGGAGCCGGAAGATCTCGGATTCAAGCCAGAACCCATCATGACGATACCATCCCCCGTTCCAGGCACAAACCAAGGCCCTCCCGGTCCGCCGGGCCCTAAAGGTGCAACCGGTCCGCCCGGTCCGCCCGGTCCGGCCGGTCCGAGTGGCGTGGCCAAGGGCGTGCCCGGTCCCCCCGGTCCGATGGGTCCGATGGGTCCCCCTGGTCCGGCCGGTCCGAGTGGCGTGGCCAAGGGCGTGCCCGGTCCCCCCGGTC
>Ga0307420_1000423_pt1 | contig 19779 bp, 12 predicted proteins | sample SalMarWE160240MG_2_FD_202167 | JGI IMG/M metagenome (GOLD analysis project Ga0307420, IMG submission 202167) | Salt marsh sediment microbial communities from the Plum Island Ecosystem LTER, Massachusetts, United States - WE1602-40 | ecosystem: Environmental > Aquatic > Marine > Intertidal zone >... | reverse complement strand
TGTGGGGGTTTCCGTGGTAAACGCGCTTTCCGAGTGGTGTGAAGTCGAAGTCCATCGGAACAAGAAGATCTACTATCAGCGCTATCAGAGAGGGCTGCCGGATAAAAAAGTCACGATTACCGGCCAAAGCCAAAGCACGGGTACCAAGACTCGCTTCAAAGCGGACCCAAATGTATTTGAGACGACAAACTACAGTTTTGATACGCTTTCCAATCGACTGCGAGAACTTGCCTTTTTGAACAAAGGTGTTGAGATATCCATCATCGACGAGAGAATGCCAAAGGCCAAGGCTCATAAATTCAAATTCGATGGGGGTGTTCGTTCTTTTATCGAGTACATCAACAAGAACAAGAAGACAATCCACAAAGACCCCGTCTACTTCGAGTCCGTGAAAGACGATGTTATCGTGGAGATTGCCCTGCAGTACAACGACGGGTACAACGAAACTCTATTTTCCTTCGCCAACAACATCAACACTCGGGAAGGGGGGACACATCTCGTTGGTTTCAAGTCCGCCCTGACCCGGAGCTTGAACGATGCCGCCAGGAAATTGAACCTGACCCGAAAACTCGAGGAGAATCTGAGCGGAGAAGATGTGCGGGAGGGTCTATCCGCGGTCATATCGGTGAAGATTCCGGAACCTCAGTTCGAAGGGCAGACCAAAGCCAAATTGGGTAACAGTGAGGTCAAAGGGATCGTCGAATCGACAGTAAATGAAAAGCTCACCGAGTTCTTTGAAGAGAATCCCTCGGTTGCTCGAAGTATCCTTGATAAGTGCATAATGGCTGCTAAGGCGCGGGCTGCAGCCAGAAGAGCTCGAGAATTAACCAGAAGGAAGAGCTTTCTGGAATCCACCGGTCTACCCGGAAAACTTGCCGACTGCTCCGAGCAGAATCCGGCGAAATGTGAACTGTACATCGTTGAGGGCGATTCAGCAGGGGGCAGCGCCAAGTTGGGAAGAGACCGTCAATTTCAAGCTATACTTCCCCTTTGGGGGAAGATGCTCAATGTCGAAAAAACGCGGATCGACAAAGTTCTATCCAACGACAAATTGATGCCGATTATTTCAACTCTTGGCACCAGTGCGGGAAGCACTTTCGATCTGAGTCGACTGCGCTACCACAAAGTAATCATCATGGCGGATGCAGATGTCGATGGATCTCACATTCGCACGCTGCTGCTGACGTTCTTCTTCCGTTATATGCAGGAGCTCGTAGAAAAAGGACATATCTATATAGCCATGCCGCCGTTGTACAAGATAGTGGCCGGAAAGGAAACCTTCTACGTGTACAACGACGCCGCGCGGGACAAGATACTGAAAAGGTACAGCAAGGATTCGAAATCGACAAACGTTCAGCGGTACAAAGGGCTGGGGGAGATGAATCCGGATCAACTATGGGAAACAACCATGGACCCCGATCAGCGGAATATCATTCGGATTACTCTGGAGGACGCGGTGGAGGCGGAAGAGATATTTACGACCCTGATGGGAGATGCGGTGGAGCCCAGAAGAAGGTTCATCGAGGAAAACGCCTTAGCGGTCTCGAATCTGGATGTCTAGACAGAGCACGCATCCCCATAACGTTTGAGTAGAAATCGTACCAGCCGTTAGAATGTAGAGGAGTTCAGTGGTGGCGAAAAGCACAGGCCAGGTTATTCCGGTCGCGATCGAAGATGAAGTCCGGGAATCGTATCTCAATTACGCAATGTCCGTCATTGTAAGCCGCGCCCTTCCGGACGTGCGGGACGGGCTGAAACCCGTACATCGGCGTATTCTCTACGCCATGGACGAAATGGGCTTGAGACACGATCGTCCCTACAAGAAGGTTGGACGAGTCGTTGGGGATGTATTGGGCAAGTACCATCCCCACGGGGATCAATCGATCTACGACGCCCTTGTCCGGCTGGCTCAAGATTTTTCCATGCGCTATCCGGTTGTAGACGGACAGGGGAACTTTGGTTCCGTTGACGGAGACCCACCGGCTGCAATGCGCTATACAGAGGCCAGAATGGCGCGCTTGGCCGAGGTCATGCTCAACGACATCAACAAGGAAACCGTCGACTTCGGAGCGAACTACGACGACTCGATGCAAGAACCTCTTGTTCTTCCCGGAGCGCTTCCTTTTCTGCTGGTCAACGGAGGGAGCGGCATTGCGGTGGGGATGGCCACGAATATGCCTCCCCATAATCTCGTGGAGATCGCCAACGCCATTGTGGCGGTTATAGACAAACCAAAGCTGTCCTTCAGGGAGCTGTGCGGCATCGTCAAAGGACCGGATTTTCCGACCGGGGGGATGATCTTCGGAACTCAGGGAATTCTGGATGCCTACAAAACCGGAAGAGGGAAGATCGTCGTGCGGGCGCGAATCAGCCTGGAGACGGCGAATTCCGGCAAGGAATGTCTTATCGTCACCGAGATTCCCTATCAGGTTAACAAGTCCAATCTTATCGTCCGTATTGCCGATCTCGTCAAGGATCGGAAAATCGACGGAATCAGCGACCTGAGAGACGAATCGGATCGAAACGGCATGCGTATCGTAATCGAACTGCGCCGTGGCGCGATTCCAAAGGTCGTACTCAACCAACTGTTTACGCACACCCAATTGCAGCTGAATTTCGGGGTTATCAGCCTGGCCCTGGTAGACGGACGACCCAAGGAACTGTCCCTCCGGGAAATGATCGATCTATTCATCGATCACCGCAAAGAAGTCGTGATCCGCCGGACCAAGTACGAATTGCGAAAAGCAGAGGAGCGAGCTCACATACTCGAAGGGTTGAAGATTGCTCTAGAGAACATCGATGAGGTCATCGCCATCATCAAGAAATCTCAAAATGTGAACACGGCTCGACAGAACTTGATGCGTCGTTTCAAGTTATCCGAGGTTCAGGCCCAGGCGATTTTGGACATGCGCCTGCAGAAGCTTACCAGTCTGGAGACCAAGAAGATACTCGATGAGTTGCGGGACGTAATGGAGAAGATAAAGCACTACAAGAGCCTCCTGGCCAGCGAGAAAAAGATTCTCGGTGTGGTGAAAGAGGAAACCCAGGAACTGGTTAAAACTTACGGGGACGAACGACGAACGGAGATCATTGCGGAAGAGGTCCAGGAATTCAACATCGAAGATCTGATCGCCAAAGAGGATATGGTGATCCTGATCTCCAACAAGGGTTTGATCAAGCGGGTCGCTGTATCAGCCTACCGGAGACAGGGAAGGGGCGGGAAGGGGTCCTCTTCGACCCGCCTCACCGATACGGATTTCGTCGAAAATCTGTTCATCGCCTCCACCCATGATTACATCATGTTCATGACAAGTGAAGGTAAGGCGTACTGGCTCAAGGTACATGAAATTCCAGAAGCATCGAGGGCCTCGAGGGGGCAGAGCATCAAGACGCTTCTTGCCATCTCCAATAACGAGGAGATCGCTGCAGTTGTCTCCCTGAAGGATTTCAGCGACGACAAGTACTTTTTCATGATGACTCTCAAGGGGATCGTCAAGAAGGTACAGACTTCGGATTTCTCCAATGCCCGTACCCGCGGAATCGTAGCCATCAAGCTGGACAAGGGTGACAGGTTGATTGGGGCCATGCTGACCGGAGGAAAGGATGACGTGATCTCGGTGACCCGACAGGGCCTCGCCCTGCGCTTCAATGAGGATTCAGTTCGGCCTATGGGAAGAGCGTCCCGAGGAGTGATCGGTATCCGTTTGAGCAAGGAGGACGAGGTGGCCGGCGTGGTGGCCGTTCGCAAGGGTGAGGAGCTTTTTCTGATCACGGAGCACGGATACGGAAAGAGAACGGAGTTTGACAATTTCAGTCCCCACGGGCGGGGAACTCGCGGGCAGACGTGCTACAAAGTGTCCCAAAAAACCGGAGAGTTGGTCGGGGTTCTTACGGTCAACAAAAAAGATGATCTGGTGTGTATTACATCTCAGGGCAATACGATAAAGTTGCGCTTGAAAGAAATACCGGTGCTGGGGAAAGCAGCGATCGGAGTGCATATCGTGAACATCGAAAAGCCGGACCTGGTGGTTGCCGTTGCACGAGCAGCCAGAGAAACTTAATCCACTCGAACCTCGAGTGTTTCACGTGGAACATCGGTGAGTCTATCCGATAATGGGTAAAATTGTAGTTTTTGCAAATCAGAAAGGCGGTGTGGGAAAAACAACCACCGCTGTAAATCTTGGAGCCTACCTGGCCGAAGCGGGGAAACGGGTGCTGTTGGTCGACTTCGATCCTCAAGCCAACTCCTCCTCCAGCTTGGGCATGGATGGCAGGGGGCGAGGCATCTACGAGCTTCTGATCCAAAAGAATCGGCCTGAAGATGTCATCCAGGAAACAAAAATACCTGGGCTGTCTATCATCGCCTCCAGCATCCATCTCACCGGCGCCACTGTGGAACTGATCAATACACCCGGCCGTGAGTATTTGTTGAAGAGGGCGATCGAAAAGATAAGCGGGGCGTATGATTACCTGTTTATCGACTGTCCTCCTTCGCTGGGTCTGCTCACCGTCAATGGATTGGTAGCGGCGGACTCGGTCATCATTCCTCTTCAGTGCGAGTATTTTGCTATGGAGGGATTGAGCAAATTGTTGAAGACGATCCAGCGGGTTCAGCAGAAGCTAAACCCCACCTTGAAAATCGGAGGGATCCTCTTTACCATGTTTGATTCGAGGACACGATTGGCAAATGAGGTGGTGAAAGAGGTGAGCGGATATTTCAAGGAGAAAGTATTCACCACGATTATTCCCCGTAACGTCCGCCTGAGTGAAGCCCCATCCTTCGCCAAACCAATAAGTCAGTACGATCCGGAGTGTATCGGCGCTCGCAGCTATCGACGATTGGCTCAAGAGGTATTGGAGCATGTCTAAACGAGCTCTCGGCAGGGGAATCGATGCTCTGTTGTCTGCAGAGGCGGAAGGTCCGGCATCGGCAACCACGGTTCCCATACGGGCGATCAGGATCAGCGGTCATCAGCCCCGGAAGAACTTTCCCGCGGATGCTTTGGAAGAGCTGGCACGTTCGATCCAGAGCAAGGGCGTGCTTCAGCCGATTCTGGTGCAACCTGCCGGTAGTGACGAATATACGGTCGTGGCCGGGGAACGCCGGTTTCGGGCGGCAAAGCTTGCCGGATTGATGGAGATTCCGGTCCTGATTCGCAATTTTTCCGAGCTGGAAAAAACGGAAATTGCACTGATCGAGAATCTTCAACGGGAGGATCTGTCTCCGGTAGAAGAAGCTCAAGGGTACAAAACCCTGGTCGATGTAGGAAACCTAACCCAAGAGGAAGTCGCTCAACGGGTTGGAAAAAATCGGGCTACCGTGGCCAACAGCCTGCGCCTGCTGAGGCTCCCCGATGAGATACTCGAGGTCCTAGATAAAGGACGGATTTCCGCGGGGCATGCCCGCGCGCTGCTAGCAGTGCAAGACGAGGCGCTACAGAAGAAACTGTTCCGGCGCATCCTCGAGCAGGAGCTGTCGGTACGGGAAGTGGAGAAGGAGGCGGCCAAGACCCAGGAGCAGAGTGCGGAGACAGCCGTCACGGAGCGACCCAAGACGACCCCAAAATCGGTGGAACTACGAGGTTTGGAGGAACGACTGATCGAGCGACTCGGCACTAAAGTCAATATTCGCGGCAGTCATGCCAAAGGAAAGATCGAAATTTCCTACTACTCGATGGAAGACCTGGAGCGGATTCTCTTTCTCATAGCTGGTGAGGAGTAGTATCTATCCACGGTGTACTCAATCGAATACTTGTTCCCGATTTCTAGATTTTCAAAAGCATCTCCGTGGAACCATCAACCCGCTGCAGGCACGGATAGGTAGCGTTGATGCTTCCCGGCGTTGCGTCGCAAGTGACCCGTAAATCCCGGCCGGGCTTGGCGCTCCGACGGTTTGATTGACAATTTCTATGGCTGTTATTATAGTCTTAGAGGTTTGGTAGGTGCGAAGAGACCGACAGGTGCGCCGCTGGAGAGGTGTCCGAGTGGTCGAAGGAGGCGGTCTTGAAAACCGTTGAGCCGCAAGGTTCCGGGGGTTCGAATCCCTCCCTCTCCGGAATCGTAGGTCACCTGGATCCAACAGAGTAGCGGCGCATCGAAGGGCAACTTCAGTTCGGTCGGTCGTTGTACGAAACTGTAGATAGGGAGAGGTGCGAGAGTGGTCGAATCGGGCTCCCTGCTAAGGAGTTGTACTCTGTCCGGGTACCGTGGGTTCGAATCCCACCCTCTCCGTTTCTAAGTGCCCATAGCTCAGCTGGATAGAGCGTTAGATTGCGGATCTAAAGGCCGGAGGTTCGAGTCCTCTTGGGCACGTTTAAACGCAATCTTGATTGAGGTCAGAAAGGAAGATTGCGTTGTACTGCCGTAATGCAGGGAGAGATGCGAGAGCGGTTGAATCGGGCGGACTCGAAATCCGTTGAGCCGCATTGCGGCTCCGTGGGTTCGAATCCCACTCTCTCCGTCGGTGACCATAGACAGACAGTGTATCAACAGGAGAGATGACCGAGAGGCCGAAGGTGCACGCTTGGAAAGCGTGTGTACTCTAACCGGGTACCGAGGGTTCGAATCCCTCTCTCTCCGTACCCCCTTAGCGTTGTCAACCAGGCCGTACGCTATCAGCGGGTGCCCAACCCCGTCAGGACCGGAAGGTAGCAGCGGTAAGTACCTTGTTGATGAGATGTAATCTGGCTTGGTTGCAGCTAAGGGGTTTTTTTCGTTTTTTCACCAGTGGTGCGATTTGAGAGGTAAGACGATACCGGAACCGTGCGATTGAAGCTGAAAGAGAGACTCTCATAGGGATTGATCAGTTCGATGTCATATGAGGTAACCGCTACACGTAAGCGTCCCCAAACGTTTGATGAGATGGTGGGCCAGGATTTTATCGTCTCCACGTTGAAGAACTCGATTGCTCAGGGACGGATCGCCCATGCCTACCTGTTTTCCGGTCCTCGGGGAGTGGGGAAAACATCCGCTGCTCGGATTCTGGCCAAGGCTTTGAATTGCGACCAAGGACCCACGGAACAACCCTGCGGGCAGTGTACTTCCTGTTTGGAGATTGCCCAGGGCAACAGCCTCGACGTGATCGAGATCGACGGAGCTTCCAATACGAGCGTCAACGATGTCAGGGAGATCAAAGACGAGGTGTTGTTTGCTCCCAACTCGAATCGCTACAAGGTGTATATCATAGATGAGGTGCATATGCTGTCCAACAGCGCGTTCAATGCGCTGTTGAAAACTATCGAAGAGCCCCCGGCGTATATCGTCTTCATCTTCGCTACGACAGAGGTTCACAAAGTACCCGCCACCATTCGTTCACGGTGTCAGCAGTTCAACTTCCGCCTGATCGCCTCTTCCCAGATCAAGGAGATGCTTCAGCGGGTGATGGAGGAGCTCTCCATTCAAGCCGAAGAGGCGGCTCTGTTTTGGATCGCCAAAGAAGCGACGGGAAGTCTGCGGGATGCCTACACGCTGCTGGATCAGGTCGTTTCTTTTTCCCGGGACGGTATCACTCTGGAGAAAATCCGGGCGAAACTTGGTTTGGTCGGGCTCGATCAGATCAACCGCATAGTCAAGATTATAACACAAAGAGATAAAAAAGCTATATTGGAAAGCTGTTCCGAGATTCTGGATCGAGGGGTGAGTGTGGAGCAGTTCGTGGTAGACTTGACCGATTATTTTCGCAACCTGCTGTTGCTGAAGTGCGGGATCCGGAAAAGCTCTCTTCTCTCCGGTTCCCCCGATGACTACCCCGTTGAGCTGGTGGAGTTCTTCAGCATCGAGCAGATCGAAAAAGCTATTGAGTTGCTGTTGGAGCTGCACAGAAACCTGCGGTTTTCCCTGCAACAACGATTCGATCTGGAACTGGTGATGTGCCAGCTGGCCAGCCTGCAAGATCTCATCGATCCGGCCGAGCTGTTGACAGTGATTCGGGCGGTGAAGACCCATCTGTTTCCCGACCCTTCCTCCGCTGCAGGACATCGCGTCGCTGCAGCGCACGACGCAGCAGCGCGCGACGCCGGCCCGGGCACAGCTGCGCCTGGCACAGCTATGCCCGGCACACCTGCAGTGAGCGCCGCAAAAAAGGTATCGGGGGAAAAAGCAGGGGACTTCGAGGATCTGATCGAGGCCGTACGCCGAGAGAAGCTTGCCCTTTCCACCCTCCTGGAAAAGTGCGAATCCTGGCGGATTGCAGATGGTGAGCTACAACTGGACTTTTCAGCCCAGGACCGGTTTTCAGCAGAGCAGGTGATCAAGGAGCGAGATACGGTGATCAAGCATGCGAGCCGGGTGTTTTCAGATAAGGATGTACGCAGATTGCGAGTGGAGGTGCTGGGGGGTGAGCAAAATTCTTCCACTGCGGTCAATGAGCAGGCCGAAATCGTAAAGAAGATATTTCGTGGGGAAATCGTCGATAAGGGAGAGTAATCATGGCTGCTGTTGGAAATCCTTTCGATTTTCTGAAACAATTTGGTAACATTCAGGAGCGGATGAATGAAATCCAAAACCGGCTCCAGGGGATCAGTGTTGTTGGTTCGGCCGGAGGAGATATGGTTCAGATCGAGATGAATGGGCACATGCAGGTGCTGGCTGTTCGGATCTCCGAGGAAGCTGTTGATCCCAAGGACATCCCGATGTTGCAGGATCTTCTCCAGGCTGCCTTTTCAGATGCCCTGTACAAGATCAAGGAAAAGATACGTGAAGAGGTATCGTCCCTCACCGGGGGGCTCAATCTACCCCCCGGCATACTAGGTATGTAAGGTGACCGCATTAGAACGGTTGATTGAGAATCTGGCAAAACTACCGGGATTGGGAAAAAAGAGCGCCTCCCGGATCGCCTACTTTCTCCTTCGTTCAGATTCCGCCTACCTTCAGTCTCTATCCAGGGATCTGCAGGACCTCAAAGAAAAGATGAAACCATGCCCGGTCTGCGGGAACTACACGGAAACCGTTCCCTGCAGAATCTGCACGGACAGCCATCGGGACAGGCGCATCCTGTGCGTGGTGGAGGAACCAAAAGATCTCCTGTCCGTGGAAATGACCCGTCAGTACCACGGCCTCTATCACGTGCTGATGGGAGCCATATCCCCGATCGACGGCGTCGGTCCTGAGAGCCTTCGAATCGACAGCCTGCTGAAGCGGGTACGCGAGGAGGGTTTCCGGGAAGTAATCCTGGCAACCAATCCTACGATGGAGGGTGACACCACGGCTGTATACCTGGCCGGTCTGCTCAAAGAGCTCGGTGTGTCCGTGACTCGATTGGCCCTCGGATTGCCCGTAGGAGGAGATCTCGAATATGCGGACCGATTGACCCTAGCTCGGGCTCTGGAAGGCCGCCGCAAGATCGAGTAGCAGCCTGTCGTTCAGATCTTGTCGATCAGGATCGAACACTTGCCGGACGGAATCGGAAGGGTTTTCTTCTTGGAATCGAGCACGTTGACGGTCAGGTAGTACAGCTTTTCCGATTCCAAACGAATCTCCCAGCCCCGGCCGCTCTTGTTGCTCAGTATCGAAATCATGTTCCGTTTCAGTGCCAGATCCTCGATGCCCATGATCTCCAAACTGGGGATGATCCAATCCACGGTTTTTCTCGGCAGTGAGATATACAGGCCGATCACGTTTTCGATCATCAAGGCGATAGTCGACAGGGCTGCATAGGGGAGAAACATCGGGCGGGGAAACTGGGAATTGCCCGGCCAGGAAGCAGCGCCCTCACGAGCCGGTGCGTAGGCCTCCCACAGAGTTCCTTTCATGCCCTCGTCGGTATGCAATCCCTCCAGAACGAAGTACAGATGCTTGATCGAGCACTCTCGGGCCAGCTCGAATTTACCGTATTTTTCCAATCCTTTGATGATCATATAGGTGAGGAACGGAAAAACGGAACCACGAAATCCGTACCCCCTCTGATCGAAGTCCTTTTCGTTGGCCGCCAGAGAAGGGAAGGGATTATCCAATCCGAATGTATTTGGGTTGGTGAGATGGGCGATCAATCCTTCCGCTCGAACCTCATTGGGTATTTCCGCCAACAGAGGCCAGAAGGAAGCCGCAGTTTTTACCTTTATCTGCTTCTCATCCTTGTCCAGGTCGTAGTAAAAACGATCCTTGTCGTTCCACATCAGGGAGCTGATTCTTGTTTTTAGAGAAAAGTAGGCTTTTTTGTATCGGTAGCTGATCTCCTTGTCGTTGAGAATGTCGCCCAAAGCCGACATGTACAGAGCGTTGATCGCGACCTGGGTGTTGAAGTCAATCGGGTATTTCATATGTTGGCGGGGACTGTTGTTCATCATGGTCGCCGCCAGAGGAACGGCGTAGAGGCCGTTTTCCTGCTTGCATACCTGCTCCAGCCAGGTGAAGTACCGCTCCAGGATGGGCATGATCTCTCGTACTCTCTTCTTGAGTCCGATTTTGTGGTAGATATTGTACTCTGCCCAGGCGAACAGAGGCGGCAGAACTCCTTCGGGATTCTTCCTGCTGAACACGGGTTTGCCGTCTTTTATACCGTACTCGCCGCGAATAGCGCCTTCGGCCTCCTGTTTGTGATAGAAGTTGTCGAGCAGGGACAGCACGGGGAATGCGCGATTACTGTAGACTAAAAAAAAAGTGGCCAGGATGGCTTCGAATTGATTGATTGACTCGGCATCCGGATAACTGAAATACTTGGGTTGGAGATCGTTTTCGGAGGTCCCCCGCTTCCAGAATCCCTTGAGACGGTTGAAGGTATAGTCGTACATACCCGTCAGGTCGTGATCGTAAAAATGTAGCTTCGGGAACTCCTTTTTGCCCACTTCAACCCCTTCGAAACAACTCAAATCGTTGCTCTTTATTGTATCATCCCCTAGATGTACGTCAAATTTTTTTACGGGAGGGTTTTAATAACTTCGAGAGATGGTGTTTCGGACAGTTTCGATGACGGTGATACCATTTGTGCCAAACTCAAAACGACAGGCCACGGATGTGCAAGCCGCTAAAGTGTTCTCTCAGAATATATTACCGGTTTATTACAGAGTCAAGTTTTTTTCTCCTGGGGGCGCTCCCGGGGTTCGATCGCCTGATAAGGATGGAAACCGCCCATGGGTTGACACGGTGGGCGACCCTGTGTTCAATGGGTTTCGAGTGAAAATCATGGAACGGGAAGAACTGGATATCACGGCTCAATTGGCTCGTTTGGAGCTGTCCGATGAAGAAACGAAGCGATTCGAGCGGGCGGTTGTTCAAATGTTGGAGTACTTTTCGAAGATGAGAGAGCTCGATGTGGAAGGACTGCCGCCAACCGCCCAGATGACCCAGACCAATCGCACCCGCAAAGATGTTGCAATCGTGTACAGAGATACCGAGGCTATCCTGGTTAACGCCCCTGAGCTGGAAGATCGCTTCATCGTCATTCCTAACGTTCTGTAATCGAGGCCATCCCCAATACAGCGGATACTGTCCGGGCAAAGGCGGCTCCATACACAGCGGGATTGGCGAAATAGAGAGGTAGTAAATTTTGCATAAATCGGAAGAACGGTATTCCTGGAGCCGAATACTTGCCGACCCAACGCCACGATCATCCTGGATGCAGTTCGTCCGCAAACAGGATGATCAGATCCATGCGTTCCTTCAGTTCGATCCGGAGCTGGGCCGGGAGGTAGCCTCCGCGGCCGGCCCCGCCCCTTCCGAATCCAGCTGTATAGGCTCACTGAAGGGGATCCCCTTCGCCGTCAAGGACAACATCGCCGTTCGCAATTTCAAGCTAACCTGCGGATCCAAATTGCTCAAAGATTTCATATCTCCTTACACCGCTACGGCTGTGCAGAGGCTTATGGAGCGGGGTGCGGTGCCCGTCGGCAAGACGAATCTCGACGAGTTCGGCATGGGATCCTCTACGGAAAACTCCGGGCTGGGCATGACCTACAATCCCTGGGATCTGGAACGCGTGCCGGGTGGTTCCAGCGGCGGCTCCGCCGCTGCCGTGGCTGCCGGCATGGTTTCCTTTGCCCTGGGGTCCGATACCGGCGGTTCGGTTCGCCAACCGGCAGCTTTCTGCGGAGTATACGGGCTGAAGCCCACCTACGGGACAGTCTCCCGATTCGGGCTGGTGGCCTATGCCTCCTCCCTCGAGGTCATCGGCGTCATCGCCCGGGACATATCGATGGTACGGGATGTTTTTTCCGTCATGCGAGGCCAGGATCCTATGGATCACAGCTCCGTCCTCTATAACGAGGCCGGGCCGGCCAAAGGGGGAAGGTTCACCGTGGGCGTGCCGGATCTCGGCTCGATTTCACTCCACGAGGAGGTGCAGATCTCCTGGGAGAAGACTCTCGACGGATTGAAGAGCCTCGATTTTCACTTGAAACAGATCGAACTGCCGACGTTGGAGTATCTTGTTTCTGCTTACTACGTTATTGCCTGCGCCGAAGCCAGCGCCAATTTGGCACGCTTCGACGGGGTTCGTTACGGAGCCAGGAGCGCCGGCTTTTCAGGGAATCCCGAGCAGCTGGTTCGCCTGTCCCGCAGCCGTGGGTTGGGAGATGAGGTCAAACTGCGAATCCTTCTGGGAACCTACGTGCTGCGCTCCGGTTTTCAGGACCAGTACTATCTGCGGGCGCAACGGATTCGCACGGCGATTCGCCGGGAGTTCGAGGGGGCCTTTTCCGGAGTCGATCTGATTCTCATGCCCGTCTATCCCTGCGGGCCGTTCAAGTGGGGCAGCGAGGGATTGGATCCCTTCTCCCAGAAACTCTCCGATATCTTCACCTGCTCGGCCAACATGACCGGCCTGCCCGCCTTGAGTTTTCCCGCATCGCTGGAAAATTCACTGCCCATCGGGATGCAGTTCCTGGGGCCTCCCTTCGCAGAGGAAAGACTCCTGCAGGCCTGCGAGCGCTTTGCCCAGGTGTTTCCGGTGCCGGCCTGCCCCCTGTACCGGCCTCCCCAGGCCGCAGGACCGCGCGACGCCGAAGGCCCGGGCGCGTAAGGGAGGCGTAGAAGCGGATGTATCAGTCGTTCATCGGTTTGGAGATTCACATTCAGCTGTTGACGGAGAGCAAGGTGTTCTGCACCTGTCGGGCGGCCTTTGGGGAGGAACCGAACAGCAACATATGTCCGGTGTGCATGGGCTACCCAGGCGTCCTGCCGGCCCTCAATGAAGAGGCGGTGCGGCAGGCCTACCTGGTCTGCCGAGCTCTGGACTGCCGGTTGAACGAGAGCGGGATATTCGAGCGCAAGAACTACTTCTATCCCGACATGCCGAAGAACTATCAGATCTCCCAGTTCGCATCACCCTTCGGCGTGGAGGGGCATCTGGATTTGGAGTACCGCAAACGAAAACGCCGGGTGCGCATCAAAGAGGTCCATCTGGAGGAGGACGCGGGAAAGATGATCCACGTCGGAGAGCTCTCCCTTCTGGACTACAACCGGGCCGGCACACCTCTGCTGGAGATCGTCACCATGCCCGACCTCGAGGTGGGTGAGGAGGCGGAGCTGTTCCTGCAGCAGTTCCGCCGTCTGGTTCGCTACCTAGGAGTCTGCGACGGCAACATGGAGGAAGGATCCCTGCGCTGCGACGCCAATGTTTCGGTAAACCTGGAAGGCCGGGGGCTGGGGGCCAAGGTGGAGATCAAGAACCTCAACTCCTTCAAGTTTGTACGTAAAGCTCTGGCGTTCGAGATCGGTCGGCATATAGAAATTCTCGAGCGGGGAGGTTCGGTGACCCAGGAGACCCGGCTTTGGAATGAGAACCGGGACGTCACCGAGGGTATGAGAACCAAGGAGAGCGCCTTAGACTATCGCTATTTCCCCGAACCGGATCTGCCTCCCTTTCACCCCGGTGAGAAATTCATCGAGTCTTTGGAAACGGTACTGGTGGAGCTCCCCCGGACACGAAAAGCCAGATTCATGGAGCAGTACGGTATCACGGAATCTCAGGCGGATTTCATCTGTGAAGAGAAAAACACGGCGGACTACTACGAACAGGCCGTCGGTTTGGGTGCCGATCCGCAGGCGGCCGCGCTGTGGTTGGCCGCGGACGTTCAGAAGATTCTCAAGAGAACTGCCGGCAGCCTGACCGACTGCGCTCTGAACCCCAGGCGCCTGGCCGAGCTGCTTCAGCTGTTGGCCGCCCGGCGTATCCACGGGAAGATCGCCAAGCAGGTCATGGAGGTGATCTTCGAAGAGGACCGCGATCCCCTGGAGATCATCCAGGATCGGGGCTGGGAGCAGATTACCGAGCCCAAAGAGCTCGACCCGATCGTCGATCAGATCCTGGAAGAAAATCCCAAGGCGGTCGAGCAGATCCGGGGAGGGGACGCGCGGCCCATGATTTTCCTGGTCGGACAGATCATGAAGAAAACTTCGGGTAGAGCCGAACCGGGACGGGTCAAGGAGTTGCTGAGCGGCCGTTTCGAATTGTCTTTCGTCCAGGTGCTGTCCATGGGCGGAGCGATCGGGGGGACGCGTACCGGGGCGGGGGAAATTACAGCCGGGGATCTGAAACAGGTTATCGATAAGCTGGAACAGGACAAACGGTTGCCGAAGAACGTCCGTTTCGAAGAAATCGAGATCAGCCGGATCTTGAGCGAAGAGATCACCCCGGAAGACTGGGCGTCTTTGATTACCGCCCTGGAGGCGTATTTGAAACAGGAGAACACTTCCGGTGTTGTCATCGCCCATGGAACCGATACGCTGGCCTATACCGCCTCCCTGTTGTTCTGGTTGTTTCCTCAGGTCCCCATACCCGTAGTGCTTACGGCTACCCTGGATCCAAAGGGTGCGGAGGATGCGCTGCGCGACGCGATCCTGGCAGCCACGAAGCAGCCGCCCGGGATTTATCTCAGTCTTGAAGGAAATATTCTCTCCCCCTTGAATCTGAAGTTCGAGAGGGTCGCCGGAAATGCGTTCCGCAACTGGAACCTGGAACAGCCGATGTTCTCAAGCGGTTCCCTCTCTCTTCCGCAGCTGAGCATGACCGACAGGACTGCGCTCAGGGAGAAGCTGGAACTGGCGATCAGTCAGGTTTGCATCCTGAGGGTTTATCCGGGCATGAAGGGGGACTACCTGGTAGCGCTGATGAATTCGGGCGTGCGCTACTTCATCCTGGAGCTCTACGATACGGGAACCGCCAACCTGCGGGAATCTCCCTTTTCTTTGCGAAAAGCTTTTATCGATGGCAAAACGAAAGGTGTCCGTTTTTTCTGCACCTCTCAGCAGGAGGGAATCGTGGATTTCTCCGGGTACATCACTTCCCACGAGCTGTGGAGGGAGGGAGCCATTCCCATGGGCTTTCTGACCACGGAGAGCGCGTACACCCGTCTGCTGGCTGCACGCTTGAGCTGCGACACCGAGGAAGAGGTAATCCGCCTCATGGAGGAGTGTAGATGAGGACCATGCTGGGGCAGATCGACGCCCATCTCGGCGAGGAAGTGCTGGTGCGCGGCTGGGTGCATAGAATCCGGGAGTTGGGAAAGATCTCCTTCATCCTGCTGCGAGACGCCTCGGGGATCGCGCAGCTGGTAGTGGATGCGGGATCCGGAGCCGAGGAGCTCGTTCAGACAGTCTCCCAGTTAACCGTCGAATCCGTTGTGGCGGTGCGGGGCAAGGTGGCCGAGAACGACAAGGCTCCCCGAGGGGTAGAGGTTCAGGTGTCGGATCTCGAGGTGATTGCCCGGGCTGAACCGGACCTGCCCCTGGCGGTCAATCAGGATCCCGACAAGGTATCCCTGGACGCAATTCTGGAATACAGGATGATAAGCCTGCGGAATCCGAAGATCCTGTCGGTTTTCCGGCTCCAGTCTTCGATCCTAAAGTTCTTCGCCGAGCACATGCGCAGTGAAGGCTTCACGGAAATCAAGACCTCCAAGCTTATCGGCACCGGAACCGAAGGAGGAACCGGGCTTTTTGCAGTGGAATATTTCGACACCAAGGTATTTTTGGCCCAGTCACCCCAGTTCTACAAGCAGGCCATGGTCTCATCGGGTCTGGAGCGGGTGTTCGAAATCGGCTGCGCCTACCGGGCGGAAAAGCACGAAACGCCCCGGCATCTCAACGAGTACGTTTCGCTGGACGTGGAGACCGCCTGGATCGACAGCGAGCAGGACCTGATGAACCTGGAGGTGCGGATTCTCAAAGACATCTTCGCAGGGGTTGAACGGGAATGTGCGGAGGCGCTGGAACAGTGGCAGGCCACGGTGCCCTCCGCCGCGCAGGTCGAAAGCATCCCCCGTGTTTCACACGACGAGGCCAAAGAAACGATCAGCACTCTTGGGGGGAAGAAGGTCTTTGAGATCAATCCGGAGGGCGAGCGAGTACTCTGCGACTGGGCTTTGAAGGAGCACGGAGTAGAGGCGGTGTTCATCTTCGGCTGGCCCAGGAAAAAGCGCCCCTTCTACACGTATCCCCTCGATAACCGCAGCACCATGTCTTTCGACCTGCTGTTCCGGGGGCTCGAGGTGACAACGGGGGGAAGGCGGATCAACGAGTATCCCATGCTGCTGGAAAACATCGGGCTGTTCGGTCTGGATCCCTCCTCTTTGGGCGACTACATCCAGATCTTCAAGTACGGCTGTCCGCCCCACGGCGGCTTTGCCATCGGTCTGGAGCGGCTGACCCAGAAGATCCTGCGCCTGGGCAACGTCAAAGAAGCCTCCCTGTTTCCCCGGGACCGGCGGCGAATCCGGCCGTAACACGAGGGGTCTACAGATTGACTCTAACACTGATCAGCCGGTAATATGCCCTGACATGAGTACTCTACCCTTTGCCCGGATCGAAAAGAAGTGGCAGACCTATTGGGAGGAGAACAAGACCTTCCGGGTCGAAGAGGATACGAACATTCCGCCCGAGAAGCGGGTCTACGTCCTCGATATGTTTCCCTATCCCTCCTCGGACGGACTGCACGTCGGGCATCTCGAAGGCTACACGGCAACCGATATCTACTGCCGTTACCTGCGCATGAAGGGCTGCCACGTCCTGCACCCCATGGGCTTCGACAGCTTCGGGCTGCCGGCGGAAAATTACGCCATCAAACATGGAATCCACCCCAAGGTCTCCACGGATGCCAATATCGAGCATTTCCGCACGCAGATCAAAGCCCTGGGCTTTTCCTACGACTGGGATCGGGAGATTTCCACCCACGAACCGGAGTACTACAGGTGGACCCAGTGGATCTTCCTGAAGATCTGGGAGCAGGGCCTGGCCTACGAGGCGGAGGCCCCGATCAACTGGTGTACCTCCTGCCTGACCGGATTGGCCAATGAGGAGGTCAAGGACGGCCGCTGCGAGCGCTGCGGATCCCAGGTCGAGCGCCGGGATCTCAGGCAGTGGCTGCTGAAAATCACGGTTTATGCCGAACGGCTGCTCCAGGATCTGGACAAGATAGATTGGCCGGAAAGCCTCAAGCTGATGCAGCGCAACTGGATCGGCAAGAGCGTCGGCGCCAATGTACATTTCCCCCTGGTCGACGGGGAGGGTACGATCGAGGTGTTCACCACCCGACCGGATACCCTGTTCGGCGCCACCTATATGGTCCTGGCACCGGAGCATCCGCTGGTCGATGCGCTGACTACAGCCGATCAGCGACAGGCGGTGGACGAGTACATCCGGCAGGCCCGCCTGAAGAGCGATCTGGAGCGTACCGATCTGGCCAAGGAGAAAACCGGCGTGTTCGCCGGCGGATACGCGATCAATCCGGTGAACGATGAAAAGATACCCGTGTGGATATCCGATTACATCCTCATTTCCTACGGCACCGGGGCGATCATGGCGGTGCCCGCCCACGATCAAAGGGATTTCGAGTTTGCCGTGAAGTTCGACCTGCCCATCGTCCAGGTCGTGTCCCGGGATGGAAGCGAATACGAGCTGAAAGAAGCCGACGTTTCGGACGGGATCGCCATCAACTCCGGGCAGTTCGACGGACTGAACACGGCGGAGTTCAAGGAACAAATCGTCAGGTGGCTCGAGGAACGAAAACTCGGCACCAAGGCTGTCAACTACAAGCTTCGGGACTGGGTGTTTTCCCGCCAACGCTACTGGGGCGAGCCGATTCCCCTGATCCACTGCGGGCAGTGCGGGATCGTGCCGGTGCCTTACGAGCAGCTGCCGCTGCGTCTACCCGAGGTCAAGAGCTACACCCCCACAGGCACCGGAGAATCCCCGCTGGTTGCCATCGATGAGTGGGTGAACACAGAGTGTCCCCGCTGCGGCGGACCGGCCAAGAGGGAGACCAATACCATGCCCCAGTGGGCGGGATCCTGCTGGTACTACATGCGTTATCTGGATCCCCGCAATGACTCCGCGTTCGCCTCCAAAGAAAAGCTGGAATACTGGATGCCCGTGGATCTATACGTGGGAGGGGCCGAGCACGCGGTGCTGCATCTGCTGTACGCGAGATTCTGGCATAAGGTCCTCTACGACATCGGGGCGGTCAATACGGATGAACCGTTCATGCGTCTGGTGAACCAGGGCATGATTCTCGGCGAGGGTGGGGTCAAGATGTCCAAAAGCCTGGGGAACGTGATCAATCCGGATGATGTCATTCACGGCTACGGTGCGGATGCCATGCGCATGTACGAGATGTTCATGGGACCGCTGGAGGTATCCAAGCCCTGGTCCACAAAGGGAATCGCCGGGATCAAACGATTCCTCGATCGTATCTGGCGTCTCTCCCAGCGGGAAATCAGCGATCAGGAACCGCCTCGAGATCTGCTCAAGGTGCTGCACCAGACGATCCGCAAAGTTTCCCGGGACACGGAGACGCTCCAGTTCAACACGGCGATCGCCCAGATGATGATCTTCCTCTCCGAGGCGGGCAAGCACAGCGAGCTGTACCGCACCGTATGGAAACCGTTCGTTCTGCTGATCGCTCCCTATGCTCCGCATCTGGCGGAAGAGCTCTGGGAAAAGCTGGACGAAGAGCCTTCGATCACCTACGAACAGTATCCGGATTGGGACGAGGAGCTGGCCAAAGAGAATACGGTTACCGTGGTATTCCAGATCAACGGCAGGATCCGGGCTCGGGAGGATTTGCCCGTCGGACTGTCCAAGGCTCAACTGGAGCGCAATGCCCTCGAGCACCCCCGGATCCGGGAGTTGTTGGCCGGCAAGAAACCCGACAAGGTAATTGCCGTTGTCGACAAGCTCGTCAATCTGGTCGTACGATCGGCCTGAAGCCGTCTGTCCGGGAGTTTTCCTCAAGCATTATGATCGATCCTCAAGCCTACCGCCGGCGCCGGCAGCGGCTCTTCGACTACTTGTCGGAAAACCGGATCGAGCTGGGAGTCATCGTCGATCTGGAGGGCTTGCGCAACCGGTCGCTGCGCTACCTGTGCGGACAGCCCGGCGATGCCCTGCTGTTTCTCTTTGCCGGCGGCGAGAGCCTGCTCGTGCCCTGGGATGTGCCCCTGGCCCGGTCGTTGGCCAGCGTTGATACCTCGATTCCCTACGAACGCTACGGTCGCTCACTGTTCACCTGCATCAAATCGATCGTGCAGGAACGACGGGTCAGACGGGCGGAACTGTCGGCAGCGCTACCCTATCCCCTGGTCCGGGCATTGGTCGAGTCGCTTCCCGGAGTCGCGGTTGAATGCCGGCAGGGCGGGATTGACGAGACCATTAACGTACTGCGAATGATAAAAGATATCGAAGAGCTGAAATTGCTTCGCCGGGCCTGCAGAATCACGGATGAGTTGATCAGCGGCGTACCCGGTTTGTTCGCCCACCGGCGGGAGGTCACCGAGCTCGAGCTGGCGCTGTTCCTCGAGGCCGAGGCGCGAAGGCGGGGAGCCGAGGGTATGGGTTTCGATACCGTGGCCG
>Ga0307420_1000420_pt1 | contig 19925 bp, 19 predicted proteins | sample SalMarWE160240MG_2_FD_202167 | JGI IMG/M metagenome (GOLD analysis project Ga0307420, IMG submission 202167) | Salt marsh sediment microbial communities from the Plum Island Ecosystem LTER, Massachusetts, United States - WE1602-40 | ecosystem: Environmental > Aquatic > Marine > Intertidal zone >... | reverse complement strand
CATTCCAGATGACATCGTGAAAGAAGAGCTTATGGCATACCGCCGACCGCTGCATTCAAACCGTCAGTGCGGTGTTGAAAACGGCCCACCTAAAGGTGGGGGTTTCTACCCTATTTACAGACAATGAAGCGTCTCGACCACAGGTCGGGGGTATCTTCTCAAAAAGTAGGGGCAAGAGTAAGTCGGATTGCCAATCCGACCTACATTCCCCAAAGATATTGAGATGATACGGTCGGGGCTTATTCTGAGAAAAAAGCCCCGGTTTTGGCCGGGGCTCCATTTGCGTGTTTATTGGACTTGGGCGTGCGATCGTGCGCGTAAGCGCGATATCAGGTATACGACTGCTCCCACGACTGACGCGATGGACACCAGTGACCCGACCGTAGCAGCGCCGATCAACACGCCGCGCCGCATGCGCTGCGATGCGGCAACCTGGCGCTGGGCGCTGTTCGCCAGTTCCTTGCCCAAACTGCGCACAAAAGCCGCGGATGGCTGCACGGGGGACATGTTTTGGTTTAGTTGTTCGGCTAACGTGAACAGCGGGGCGAGTTCCTGCTGCTCTTCATCCGTCACGTTCGTCTGTGACAGGTTCTCCGGTCGGCCAAGCAGCGCCTCGGCATGAGCTGCCAGTATTTCTTCTGTGCGTTCTTCGTTCATCGCCCTTACTCCAATTCATCTGTGCTCCGCTCGTTTCCTTCGCCGAGCAGATCTTGGCGCAGTGCTACCAGCGTTCTGTGGTAGAGCGACTTGATCGCCCCCTCCGTTCGGCCCATGATCTGGCCGATCTCGGCATTGCTCATTTGGTCGACAAACTTGTGAATGAGCAGCTGCTGCCGGTCGGCGGCCAGCTTGTGGACTGCGTCGAGCAGCACGTCCTGTTCGGCCTTTTGCTCGGCCATGGCCGCTGGCTGCTCTCGCTTGAGGGATGATACGACCAGCTCGTTCAGAGGGACGACCTGCCGACGGCTGCGATCTCGATGCCAGTTTGCCACCATGTTGTGCGCGATGCGGTACAGGTAAGCCGAGAACGGCGCGCCCCGGTCTTCGTAGCGCGCAAAGTGCTTCAGTGCCCGGTAGAACGTGCGCGATGCCAGGTCCTCTGCGTCGTGATGGTTGCCGGTGCGGTAGTAGATGTAGTTGTATATGTTTCTGACGTATCGCTCGTACAAAAGGCTGAACGCCTCTGTATCTTCCTTCGCCCGAGCGATGAGCACCGAATCGCTCTCTTCCGACATTCCGTTCCTCTTTACCTAACAGGGTTAGGTCTTATTGGGGAGAGCAGCGGTGTCTCGCTCATAGAAACACCACTACGCTCTCCCGGTTACGCTGATTCTGGCGATGTGGGGACAGTATAACAGAGTAGCGGCGGCTGGTCAACCAAACTATAGGTGTTCAGATAAGGTTTTTGACACTTGAGTCGCTTTTCACGCCTGCTGGCGGGCCGTTTTGTCAAAAACATTACCTGAAGGTCTATAGCTGTTGGCGGCTGGCTGTTGGCAGTCGATAAAACGTCCCCAACTGGTCTTGCATTTTGCTTCCTGCCTCTTACCCTTGTCATTCTAGCCCTTTCATGTTACACTTTTCACCTGTTCAATCTATCTCGAATAAGTGAGGAAGACCTATGTATAAACGCGTTCTGGCCGTGGGCATCGTGCTGGCGATAGCCTTGCTCGCCGCCGCTTTGCCGAGCCGGGCTGCGCCGCTGCGCCAATGGCGATCGGTTATCACGTATCCGGAGCCAGGCGCCACCGTCGGCGGGATCGTCGAAATCAAGGGGATTGCCACGCACGCCAACTTTGATTCTTATCAAGTGCGCTATGCGTCCGGGGCAAGCGTCGTGGCCGACTCGGCTTGGGTGGATATCGTCATGTTGGTTCCCAATCCTGTCGATAATGGCGTGCTGTGCACATGGGATACGACGACCCTTCCCGATGGCCCGTACGTGTTGGCCCTGGCTGTCTGGGGTGTGGATGATCCCCAGAACCCGCACGTTCACTTTGTCGAACGCATTACCGTAGATAACTCGAGCTTCGTGCCCTCCCCCGAACCTACTGTGGTGGAAGAGCTGGCGGCCACCGTTCCGGCCGGGCCCACGCCCACACTGGCCTCCGTCGTGCAACCTCCTACGTCGACGCCGCGTCCCTCTCCCGAGTCCGAGGCGGGCGAAGATGAGGGTAACGTCACACCTACGCCTGAGGCGGAGGAAGGCCTGGGTGTGGATTTAGACGCGTCTGTGTTGCAGAACGCATTTTGCACCGGCGGGTTGGTCACGGTGATGTTGTTCCTGCTCTGGGGGCTTTATTCGATGGCTAAGGCGAGCATACGCTGGTATTTGCGTGGGTCATCTGCGCACAAATAGCGGGTCCCCATTCAACGGACGACATCGTCTGCGATGCGCAACACGTGCCGGTTTCGCGTGTTGCGTTTGCGTGAAAGGCTATGGACGTAGAACGCTATCTCATCGTCGGGCTGGGCAACCCTGGCCCCCAGTATGCCGCGAACCGGCACAACGTCGGCTTTCGGTGCCTCCAGCATCTGGCTGCTGCCCACAACCTGAGCTTTGACAAGCGGCAGAAGAAGGCGCGTGTTGCCTTGGGCGCGATCTGCGGACATCGCGTCGTGCTGGCCCAGCCACAGACGTTTATGAACGACAGTGGACGCTCTGTTGTACCGTTGGTGCAGTTCTATCAGATTCCGCTGGAACGGCTGCTGGTCGTCTACGATGATCTGGATCTCCCCTTGGAGACGCTGCGGATGCGGCCTGATGGTGGCAGCGGCGGGCACAAGGGAATGCGTTCGATCATCGAGCAGTTGGGCGATCAGGATTTCACCCGCTTGCGCATTGGCATTGGGCGCCCACCTGGACAGATGGATCCAGCCGCTTACGTGTTACGAGACTTTTCTGCAGACGAAGAGCCTTTGGTTGGGGAAATACTGGAACAGGCTGTTGCTGCAATCGAGACGTGGCTGGCGGAAGGGGCCGAGATGGCGATGAGCCGTCACAATTCGGGTCCCAGTTGCCTTTAGAGTAGGAGTAGGTCACGCTACCAGTGACGCTTGACGATGTAACGTTGATAACTTGACCTACAAGAGGTATGGAACACAGGGTGAACGTCTCGGGACTTTTGACATCTTTTGAAAAGCTCGTGGCTTATCGGCGTCTGCGGGAGGAACTGCCGGGCGATACGGTGTCGCCTCCGCTGGGAGTGCTGCGCGCCGTCCGTCCGGCGCTCCTGGCTGCGCTCGCTCGCGATTTAGGGCGACCGATGTTGATCGTCGCCGGTTCGGTGGAGCGGGCCAAGGGGCTGGTCCAGTCCCTGCGCGATTGGTATGTCGCGCCAGAGCGCATCCTGCAGTTCCCTGAGCCTCTGACCCTCTTCTACGAGCGCGCTCCCTGGACCGACGAGGTGATCACCGGCCGCCTGCGCGTCCTGTCCACGCTGCACGCGCAAGCTGCCTCTTCCCGTCCGTCGTTGGAGGACGCTTCCTCTTCTTCCTCGAGGGACGCAAACTCTTCTCCTTCCCCCCTCCTGGGGGGGACAGAGGGGGGGCTCATCGTCGCCTCCGCCCGCGCGCTGATGCAACCCACGCTGCCGTTTCGGCAGTACACTACCTCCGTGCGCGAGTTTCGCGTGGATCAGGTGCTCGATCTGGGGCGCACGCTGAACCTGTGGGCTGGACTGGGTTACGAGCCGGTCAGCGTCGTCGAAGCGCCGGGGCAGTTCAGCCACCGCGGCGGCATCCTCGATATCTTTCCCCCGGCGGATGCGCTGCCCGTGCGTATCGAACTCTTTGGCAACCAGGTTGACTCACTGCGCCGCTTTGATCCGGCCACGCAACGCTCGCAGGAGCGGGTGGAGGCCATTACCATTACCCCGGCTTGCGAGGCCCTGCCGCGCCACGGCCCGCGGGTGGCCGACCGCGTCACCGAGCAGTTGGCCTCTCGCCAGCCGCCTGACGAGCGGACCGAGCTAGAGTCCCATTACAAAGGGCTGGCGTCCGCCATGCCGTTCCCCGGCATCGAGTTCTACCTGCCCTATCTCTACACGCACCCATCCACGCTGCTGGACTATCTCACACCTGAAACGCTGATCGTCGTGGATGATCCCCAGGAGTTGGCTGCTGTTTGGGCCAGCCTGGAGGAGGAGGCTGTTGATCTGCGGGATGCTGCCGAGGGAGCAGGGGCGCTGCTGCCCGAATACCCGCTGCCCTACGTCACCTGGGACGCGTGGTCGGAGCAGCTGGCCGATCGACCTGTGCTTGCGTTGGGCTATGGAGAGGAGGAGGCGCATTCGCGCCTGGCCGATTGCTTCCTTACCGGGGCCCACTTTGGCGGCGAGCTCAAGCCGCTGCTGGCCCACATCTACACCGCCCGATCCGAGGGCGGGCGCGTGGTCGTCGTCAGCCAACAGGCGCAGCGGTTGGCCGAGCTGTGGGGCGCGGAATACGGCTACGACGAAGGCCTGCCGGTCGAGGACCTGCGCCAGCCAACCGAATCGGACCTCGTCTTTGTCCACGGCTCGCTCGACGAGGGCTGGGTGATGCGCGGCATTGACCTGGGGCAGCCCTTTTCCGCGCTCCATCTCCTGACCGATGCAGAGATATTTGGCTGGCGCCGCCCGCAGCCCCGGCGTCCCGTGCGCCGCCGCAATGTGGCCCCCGAGGCCTACTTTGCCGACCTGACCCCCGGCGATTACGTCGTCCACGTCGAGTACGGCATCGGCATCTTTCGCGGCTTGGTCGTCCGGTCGCTGGAGGGGATGGAGCGCGAGTACCTGCTGGTCGAGTACGGCGAGGGCGACCGCCTCTACGTGCCCATCCACCAGGCGGATCGGCTCAGCCGCTACATCGGCGCCGACGACCGCCCGCCGCGTCTCAACCGGCTGGGTCGGGCGGAGTGGCAGTCGCTCAAGGCGCGGGCCAAGGAGGCCGCCGAGGACGTCGCCCGCGAGTTGCTCGATCTATACGCCGCCCGTGAGCTGGCCGAGGGCCACGCCTTCGGTTCGGATACCGACTGGCAGGCGGAACTGGAGGCCGCTTTCCCCTACTATGAGACCGAGGATCAGTTGCGCGCCATCGCTGACGTCAAGGCCGGTATGGAAAAGTCCAAGCCGATGGACCGCCTCATCTGCGGCGACGTGGGCTACGGCAAGACGGAGGTGGCGCTGCGGGCGGCCTTCAAGGCGGTGATGGACAACAAGCAGGTGGGCGTTCTGGTGCCGACCACCGTCCTGGCCCAGCAGCATTACGCCACCTTCCGCCAGCGGCTGGCTCCCTTCCCGGTCGAGGTGGAGATGCTGTCCCGCTTCCGCTCCCGCGCCACGCAGAAAAAGATCCTGGAAAAGCTGGCCGCCGGCCAGGTCGACATCGTCATCGGCACGCACCGCTTGCTGCAGAAGGACGTCCAGTTCGCCGACCTTGGTTTACTGATCGTCGACGAGGAGCAGCGCTTTGGCGTCACTCACAAGGAACAGCTCAAGCGCATGCGCACCGAGGTGGACGTGCTGACGCTCACGGCCACGCCCATCCCGCGTACGCTGTATCTGTCGCTCGCCGGTGTGCGCGATATCAGCACCATCGAGACCCCGCCCGAGGAGCGGCTGCCGGTCATCACCTACGTGGGCGAGTACGATGCTCAGTTGGTGCGGCGGTCCATCCTGCGCGAGATGGAGCGGGGCGGGCAGGTGTTTTACGTCCACAACCGCGTGCAGACGATCCAGACGGCGCGCCGGCGACTGGAAAAGCTGGTGCCGGAGGTGACCTTTGCCGTGGCCCATGGCCAGATGCGCGAGTCCGCTCTGGAGGAGGTGATGCTGCGCTTTGTCGCCGGGGAGGTCAACGTGCTGGTGTGTACCAGCATCATCGAGAGCGGTCTCGACATCCCCAACGCCAACACGCTGATCGTGGAGCGAGCTGGCCGGTTCGGCCTGGCGCAGTTGTACCAACTGCGCGGCCGGGTGGGGCGGGGTGCGCAGCGCGCGTATGCCTATTTCTTCCACGGGCGGCTGACGCGGCTGACGACCGAGGCGCGCCAGCGGCTGGAGACCATGCGCGAGACGGCCGAGCTGGGGGCCGGATACACCATCGCCATGCGCGACCTGGAGATCCGAGGTGCAGGCGATATCCTGGGCACCCGTCAGTCGGGCCAGATCGCCGCCGTCGGTTTTGACCTGTACACCCGACTGCTTTCGCGGGCGGTGCAGGAGATGAAGGCGCGGCGCGAAGGCCTTCCCCCGCCGCCCGAGCCGCTGGGGTCGATCCGTATCGATTTGCCCATCCCGGCGCGCCTGCCGGAGGCGTACGTCCCCGACGTGGGCTTGCGCCTGCAGATCTACCGCCGCATGGCGGAGCTGGGCTCGATGGCGCAGATCGAGGGGATGGAGCAGGAGCTGGCCGACCGCTTCGGGCCGCTGCCCCCGGACGCGCAGAACCTGATGTACCAGTTGCGGCTCAAGGCGCTAGCGCGGGACGCCGGCGTGGCGACCATCGGCATCGAGAACGATCGTCTGGCGCTGCATTCGGAGGCGGAGTTCCTCAACCGTCAGAATCTCCAGTACGCGCTCAAGGGGTGCGCCAGCGTCAGCCGCCGTGGGATCTGGCTGCCGATGGAGCGCGGCTGGCGCAAGGAGCTTGTGGCGGTGTTGAAGGACGTTGCCCGTATCACCAGTTGACGGATGGGGTCAGAGGGAGTATACTGAGAGGCGAACCGCTGGGAGAGTGAACTATGGCAGTCTTGCGCGATCTTTCGATCATTCTCATCGCCATTGAGGCGTTTATTATCGCCTCGGTGCCCCTCGTCGTGCTGGGCGCGTTGATCTATGGACTGGGGTGGCTCCAGCGGCACGAGAATTTGCCTCATTGGCTCAAGATGGCTCGGGCGTACGAGTCGTTGGGGCAGGCCTACGTGGAGTTGGCGGCGGCTTATGTCGTTCGGCCATTTTTGTTCGTTCACTCCGTCCTGGCGATGGTGCAGCGATGCTTGGGTTTGGGCATGGGAACAGGAGAAGATAACCAATGAACTTGAAGACACGCGTGATGATCGTGGGCGGCATCGTCGGAGCGCTGCTGGGCGTGGGCGCTGCTTACGTCTATCTACAATCGACGGATGTCAAAGTGGACGAGGAGGGCAACGAGCGACTGCCCGCTGTGCAGCCGGCGAAGGCGCTTACCCTCGGCTTGGCTGTGATGACCCTGCTCCGGCAGATCGCTGGCATGGGCAAGTAAACCTCGACTTTCAGGGTACCTCTTGTGCAATCCTAAGGGTAGGGCCCATGTGGGCCGATTCGCTGCGAGAGGATAGCCCCTTTGTTCGTAGTGAGGCACGCAGCGTAGCAGAGTGCCCCGCGAGCGCCACTGCGCTGCGTGGCTGATTACCAAAGTCCCTGTCGAAGGATGCGATCTACAGGCCAAACGCCTCTGAACAAGCCGTCACGCTTCGACAAAGCCCCTCGACACGCTTGGGGGCACCTCAGCGTGACTACCATCTCAATGAAGCCGGGCTGATCCGCTCTCAAACTGAAAGGCACTTTTCCCTCTCCCACTAGTTGTGCCTCCCGTGGATTGGGTATATCATACACGCAGCGTTAATCACGTTAAGGAGGTGCCTCATGGCGCTCAAATTCCCATCTGATGAATGGATCAAGGAATTGGGCCAGTTGCTCAATGCCAGCGCGTCGTACGAGCGATCGGCCAAGAATTGGGAGGGGAATTTTATCTTTGTCTGTGAACCTGATGAGACCTACGATAGCGCGGCTTACCTATTCCTTGGCCTCTATCACGGCAAGAGCACCGGCGCGGCGATGCTCGAGAGCGAGGATGAACGGGAGGCCCAGTTCGTCATCCGCGCTACGTTCAGCGCCTGGCGGCAGGTCATCGAGGGCAAGCTGGATCCCATCCAGGGCATGATGATGCGCAAGCTCAAGCTGAAGGGCGATATGAAGATGATTTTGCGCTACGTGGCCGCGGCCAAGGAGATCGTCTCCTGCTGCGCACTCATCCCGACGGATTTTGGGAGTTAGCAGATTGGGAAACGGGTAAATTGGTAGTTAGTTGTCGTGACCAATTACCAGTCCACCAATTTACCACCCTGCCATCCCAAGAGGAGGCGGCCTGATGTGGTATTTCGTTTCCCCCCAGATCGTTTTCGGCGCTGGGGCGCTGGATGCCATCGACGGGCTGAAGGGCCGGCGTGCCCTCGTCGTCACCGATGGCCCGTTGGTCGAGCTGGGACTGGTGGATCGGGTTAAGGCCCATCTGGACAAGGCGGGCATCGAGATGCATGTCTTTGATGGGGTGGAGCCCGATCCCAGCGTGCGGACGGTACGTCGGGGAGCAGAGGTGGCGCTGGATGTCGGGCCTGATTGGATTGTCGGCCTGGGCGGCGGCTCGGCGATGGACGCCGCCAAGGCCATCTGGGTGCTCTACGAACGGCCTGACATCGATCCGGCGGCGATCAATCCCTTCGACGACCTAGGCCTGCGCCAGAAGGCACGCCTGATCACCATCCCCACCACCAGCGGCACCGGCGCCGAGGTCACCTGGGCCATCGTGCTGACCGACACCGAGGAGCAGCGCAAGATGGGGCTGGGTAACCGGGAGAACGTCGCCGACATGGCCATCGTCGATCCCGTGATGGCGGCCGGGATGCCACCCCAACTGACCGCCGACACTGGTCTGGACGCGCTCACCCACGCTGTCGAGGGGTACACTTGCACCTGGCACACCGACCTGAGCGATGGGCTGTGCGTCAGGGCGGCGCGCCTCGTCTTTGAAAATCTCCCTCGCGCAGTGGCCGATGGCTCCAATATGGCGGCCCGCGAGCGCATGCACAACGCCGCCACCTGCGCGGGCCTGGGCTTTGGCAACGCCATGGCCGCGATAGCGCACTCGATGGGGCATGTTTTAGGCTCGGTGTTCCACGTGCCGCATGGCCGCGCAGTGGGGCTGTGTCTGCCGTACACCATTGAGTTCGCTGCCCGTACGGCGCCGGAGCGCTTCGCTGAGTTGGCCTCCGTGCTGGGCATCTCCCAGGCGGGGGGCGAAGCAGGGGCGCGGGCGCTGGCCGCGCGCGTGCGCGACCTGAGCCGCGAGATCGGCGACCCCACCTGCGTCACCGAGATGGGCATCGCGCGCGAGGCGTACGAGGCGCGATTGGAAAAGCTGGTGGACGATGCTTTCAATGATACCCAGGTGGTCGCCGCTGCCCGTATGCCCTCCTTTGAGGAGATGGAACGGCTATTCGTGTGTGCCTACGACGGCGATCCGGCCGACTTTTAGAGGGTAGGGCGGTTTTGCTAACCGCCGGGTCGGATACCGTGCAACCTACGGTTGCCTGCCGACCTACAAATTCATCCGTTCCATCCGTTGAATCCGTCAAGTCCGTTGATCCGTTTTGGGGCAGACTATGCACGGCTACATCGGCAAACTCCTGCGCGTTGACCTCAGTGCTGGGGCTATCCAGGACGAACCACTGAACGAGTCGTATGCCCACGCCTTTGTCGGCGGCAGCGGCCTGGCCGCGCGCTACATCTATGATATGGTGGATGGCGACACCGACCCGCTGGGGCCGGGTAACCCGCTCGTCTTTATGACCGGCCCGCTGGTCGGCACGGCGATGCCCTCGGCCGGGCGGTGCAGCGTGTGCGCCCTTTCGCCCCTCACCGGTATCTGGGGCGAGGCGAACACGGGTGGCTTCTTTGGCCCGGAACTGCGCTTTGCTGGCTACGACGGCGTCATCATCACCGGGCGCGCGGAGGGACCGGTGTGGCTTTCGGTGGTCGAGGGCCAGGCCGAACTGCACGACGCGGCCGGCATTTGGGGCAGCGATTCGTATGCGGCGCAGGAGCGCGTGCGTGAGATTTTGGGCGAACCCAAGGCGCGTGTGGCCTGCATCGGCCCGGCGGGCGAACACCTGGTCAAGATGGCGGCGGTGATGAACGACCACGGTCGCGCTGCCGGACGCACCGGCATGGGCGCGGTGATGGGTTCGAAAAACATCAAGGCCGTCGCCGTGCGAGGCCGGACCCAGGTGGGCTTGGCCGACCCCGAGGGATTCAAAGCCGTCGTGCGCGAGATCATCCGCGGCTTGGGCGAGGATATGGCGGTCATGTCGCTGCAGCTTGCCGGAACCGCCTGCTACGTGGACATGGCGCTGATGTACGGCGATATGCCCATTCGTTACTACCAGCGAGGGGAGTGGCCGGAGGCGAGCGATCTCTCCGGCGTGCTGATGGACGATCAGTACGGTGTTAAGAACACCGCCTGCTACCGCTGTCCCATCGCCTGCGGCCGCCAGACGCGCGCGCCTTCCTACGGCGTGGAGAAGGTGGACGGCCCCGAGTACGAGACCCTGGGCGCGCTGGGCACGCTGTTGCTGGTGAACGACCTGGAGGCCGTCATCTACGCTGGGCACCTGTGCAACGTCTACGGTATGGACACCATCAGCACCGGCGCCACCTTGGCGCTGGCCTGCGAGATGTTCGAGCGCGGCATGCTCACCGCGGCCGATACCGGCGGCATCGAGTTGCGCTTTGGCGATGCGGAGACGGTGCATCGCTTGATTGAGATGATGGCCTGTCGCGAGGGCTTTGGCGCCGTTTTGGCCGAGGGGAGCGCGGCCTTGGCTCAGGCGTTCGGCGTGCCGGAGCTGGCGGTGACGGTCAATCGGCTGGAGGTGCCGATCCACGACCCGCGGGCGTTCGTCGGCATGGCGGTGAGCTATGCGCTTTCTCCCCGTGGGGCATGCCACATGCAGGGCGACATGTACAGCGTGGATACCGGCCAGGGTCCGGCGCTCGAGTTGGGGATTGAGCCGGGCGATCGCTTCGACTCCTCGCGGGAAAAGGGCCGTATCGCGGCGCGGCAGCAGGCCTGGCGCAGTCTGTATAACGCGATGATCCTGTGCCAGTTTCAGAACCCTGGCGTCGAGCGGATATCGGCGGCGCTGAACGCGGCGACGGGATGGGGATTGGAGATGGGTGACTTGATGACGCTGGGCAAGCGCATTGTCACCCTCCAGCGGCTGCTGAACCTGAGACGCGGCCTCACGCGTGCCGACGACCGGCTGCCGAATCAATTGCTGCGGCCGCTAAAAGACGGCGGTACCGAGGGGTGTACCCCTGACGTAGACCTGCTCCTCGCTGGTGCATACGCCGAGTATGGTTGGGATCCAGAGACGGGTTGTCCTACACGGGAGACGTTGGAGAGATTAGGGTTGAGCTTTGCTGAAATGACATAGCAGCCAAACCTGAATGCGAAGGGGCCCCAGATGCCGATAAGGCGCTGGGGTCCTTTGCATGATCTCAAACCTTAAAATTTATACTTGTTAAGGTTTGAAGCGGTTCTTCCCTTGACAAAGGGAACGAATTTGGATACACTTGACTTACAATGTAAGTAATATTAAGTGTTGTGATCACAAGCGAATTGGAACGATGACAAATCAAGGCAAGGTATTCGACAAGTCTGTCACCTTCAGGATGGAAGAAGAGGACTACAAAGAGATAGAGCGAATCGCTCAAGAGAGCGGCGTCTCGATTGCCTGGGTGCTGCGTTACGCCATTAAGCAATTCCTTGAGGCTCGACCCAAGCAGTTAAAGTTGCTGTGAGGCCGTATATATCATTTGCGTCAGCGTTCGTGCCCCTCTAGGGTTATCCAAAGCCTGGGGGACTCGTGGGAGTTCTTGGGCGGTGCGTGGTCAGTAGGCTCCGGGTTGTCAGCGTTTGTATAGGGGTGGGCTGAGATTGCGAGGGATATTCATTGGAACCTTAAAATTGCCTTCGAGCACTAGTCAAAGTCGCAAAAATATTGTATAATAAGGTCAATTGTGGGGCGAAGTGGGGCGAAGTGGGGAAATGTCCCACTGGGGTGGGACGTTTCTGCTTCAAAGTGGGGGAAATCCAAGGCAATGTTTCTGGGCGAGTTTGTCCATACCCTTGACGAGAAAGGGCGGCTGACCATCCCCGCCAAATTCCGCGACGACCTGGTCGACGGTCTAGTCGTCACCTGCGGCATCGATCCCTGCCTGGCGATCTACCCTATGGAAGAGTGGAAAGAGTTGGCGGAGAGGGTGAGCAAGCTTCCGATGACGGACCGGCTTGCCCGTGCCTTTCGCCGCCTGGTTTTTGCCAATGCCTCTGATGCTACCCTCGACAAGCAAGGTCGCCTGCTGATTCCCCCTCGCTTGCGGGAGTACGCCAACCTCGATGGCGAGGCCATCGTCACTGGCCTCAACACCTACGTCGAGGTTTGGAATCCCGACGTCTGGGGCGAGGAACGCGAGCGCGTCGGGGGAGAGGATGTGAACATCGAGGCATGGAAAGCACTAGAGATCTGACGGGTACACAATCCAGGCTTGATCCAAGTGTTGGCAAGCCCGACGCGCAGCGAGAAGGGGAGGGTGAGGGTGTTCACATCCCGGTTCTTTTCCAAACAGCGCTCGATGGTCTGCAGGTCAGACCGGGTGGCCAATATGTGGATGCAACGGTAGGAGGTGGCGGACACGCAGCCGGCGTGCTGGAGCTCTCGTCCCCCGATGGGCGGCTCCTGGGTTTGGATCGAGATCCGGCGGCGGTGAAAGCGGCGGGTAGGCGATTGGCCTCCTTTGGTGGGCGCGTCGTTCTCGTACACAGTTCCTTTAACCACCTGGCGGAGGTCGCGCAGACTTGCCGCTTTGTCTCTGTTGATGGTATTTTGTTCGATCTAGGCTTCTCTTCACTTCAGCTAGCCGACGCGACACGGGGCTTCGCCTTTATGTCCGATGGGCCACTCGACATGCGTTTTGACCCGCAATCGGATCGGCCTACTGCTGCCGACCTGGTGAACCAACTCCCGGTGGACGAGCTGGCCGCGTTGCTGTCTCGGTACGGCGAGGAGAGGCACTCGCGGCGCATCGCAGAGGCGATCGTCGCCTCTCGTCCGTTTTATACGACCGCCGAATTGGTCGCCGTCATCGAGCAGGTGGTGAAACGGCGTACGCGCATTCACCCCGCAACGCGTACGTTCCAGGCGCTGCGTATCGTCGTCAACGACGAACTGGCTGAGCTGGAAAAGGCGCTGCCTCAGGCTGTAGAGATCCTGGCGCCCGGCGGCAGGCTGGTGGTGATCGGCTTTCACTCGCTGGAGGATCGCATCGTCAAGCGCTTTATGCGGCGAGAGAGCCACGATTGCCTCTGTCCGCCGGAGGTGCCGGTGTGTGTATGTAACCATCAGGCCACGTTGCGGGTGATCACGCACAAGCCAATCCGTCCGACGCCTGAGCAAGTTGCCGTCAATCCGCGGGCGCGTTCGGCGCGGCTGAGGATCGCTGAACGGGTAGGGTAGGGATATGTCCAATTTTATGCAATGGGTGACACACGGTATCAAACGCGGTCGGTTCGAGATGAGCCGACGCACGATCCTATACGTCTCTGTGGTGGTCGCCCTGCTGGTGGTACTGGCGACCCTCTACCTTATGCTGGTCAGCCAGACGGCGGCAAGGGGGCGCCACATCGAGCAGCTCCGAGAGGAATTGACTTGGCTGCAAAAGGAAAACGAGCAGTTGGAGGTTGAGATCGCCAAGGCGAGCTCCATAGCTCACCTCCGGAGCCGGGCGATGGAACTAGGCTTTGTGCCGGCTGAACAGGTCGAATTTTTATCCCCGGCGGCAGAAGAGCCGGCGGCTCAAAAGCCGTAGGCGTAGTTGAGGCGGGCAGCGCTCAAGTTTTCCGCACAGGAGTGGAGCGATGGCAGAAGGGCCGCGTCGTCGTTTAAGACTAGTCAGCATGTTACTAATCGGTCTCTTGTTGGTGATCGTGGCCCAGTTGGTGCAGGTGCAGATCATCAATCACGGCTTTTACGCGGATTGGGCTCGGGAGCAGTACAAGCGACCGGTCGTGATCGTCGAGCCCCCGCGAGGCGTGATCCGCGATCGAAACGGGTGTCTGCTGGCGGGTAATTCGGTGATGTACTCGATCGCAGCCGACACGCGCTACGTGGACGACGTGAGAGAGACGGCGGCGAAATTGAGCGTGCTTTTGCACACGCCGGTCACCGATATTGAGCGCATGCTGTCGAACGACGACAATCCGTGGGTAGTGATCGGCCCGCCGGTGTCGAAGGAGCTGGGAGAAAGCGTCGCGGCCGAGCGCCTGCAGGGAATCAGTGTACGCTCCCTGTGGGTCAGGGAATACCCTGAGGGCCAGTTGGCGTCGCACGTGCTGGGCTTTTGCAATGCCGAGGGCAAGTGTCCGTATGGCGTCGAGGGGTTCTACAATTCGGTGCTGCAGCCGGAGGATATAGAACCAGAGGGTCAACTGGATGCGGTCAGTCAAGAGTTCCTATGGACTGGACCGCTCGTCGTCTTTCCGGCGCGGGGGGGCGAGTTGGTGCTCACGATCGACCGCACGATACAGATGCTGGCGGAGGAGGAGTTGGCGCGGTCGGTGCACGAGTATCAGGCCGAGCGGGGGACGATCATCGTGATGGACCCGCGCACTTTCGAGATCTTGGCCCTGGCCAGCTTGCCCGATTACGATCCAGGCACGTATTATGATTTTGCTGACCAGTCTCCAGCGCCATTTCAAGATCCGGCTGTAAGCGGTCACTATGAGCCAGGGTCCATCTTCAAGGTCCTGACGGTGGCTGCCGCCATTGATTCGGGAATGGTGACGCCGGAGACGACCTACTACGATCGGGGTGAGATTGAGGTTGGAGGACAGGTGATCAAGAACGCCTCCCGCGAGGCGTATGGCGAGCAAACCGTATCCGATGTGCTGGTCAAATCGCTCAATGTGGGAACCTCTTGGCTGAGCACGCAGATGGGGCCGGATACGTTCTATCGCTACGTGCAGGGTTTTGGCATTGGGCAGCTTACGGGGGTCGATTTGGCTGGTGAGATACCGGGCCAGTTGTGGCTGCCGGGCGATTTCGAGAACTGGCACGACGCGAATCTGGGGACAAACTCCTTTGGGCAGGGCCTGGCGGCGACGCCGATCCAGATGGCCTCTGCGGTAGCGACGGTGGCGAATGACGGGACGCGACTGCGGCCTCACGTCGTAGCTCAACGCGTCGCTGCCGACGGCTCGGTGGTTGAGGCGCTGCCTGTGGTCGAGGCGCAGCCGATTTCGCCGGCCACGGCCCACCAGCTATCGGAGATGATGGTGCGGGTGGTGGAGGAGGATGCAACCGAGGCCATTGTGGAAGGGTACCGTGTGGCCGGTAAGACGGGTACGGCGCAAATCCCGATTCCCGGTGGGTACGACAAGCAGCGGACGATCGTTTCCTTCGTCGGGTTCGGGCCGGTGCCCGATCCGCAGTTTGTCATCTTGGTCAAGTTGGATCGGCCCAAGACGTCGATATGGGCCGTCGACACGGCTGCACCTGCGTTCAGCAGGCTGGCGTCACGGCTGTTTGTCGTTCTCGATATTCCACCTGAAGGTGTGGTGGTAGCGGAGGCGTCGAGGTGAGTTCTGAGCGGTTGACCCTGGCGGATATGATCGAAGGGTTGACGGGGGTGCGTCCAGAAGGGCTCGAACAGCCGATCTCTAGGACGGTGATCGATTCACGTCAGGCCGAGCCGGGTGCGCTGTTCGTCGCGTTTGAGGGCAAGCGGCAGGATGGCCACGAGTACGTCGCCGACGCTTTCTCGCGCGGCGCGGTGGCGGCCATCGTCGAGCGCCCGGTCAAGACCTCTGCACTGAAGATGGATTTGGCCGACCCCGGGCGGACGCTGCCCAGTGCGTGGTCGCTACCCCTGGTGGTCAAGTCGCACAGCAGCCTGTGGGCGCTTCAGCAGGTGGCGGCCTTTTGGCGGCAGCGACACGACGTGCGCGTCATCGGTATCACGGGTAGTGTGGGCAAGACGACGACGAAGGAGCTTGTGGCGGCGGTGCTCTCGCGCCGTTACCAGACGCTCAAGAGCGAGGCCAGCTACAATAACGAGATTGGCTTGCCGTTGACATTGATGAACCTGACAAACGAGCACGAGCGCGTCGTCTTGGAGATGGGCATGTATGACGTGGGCGAGATAGCCGACTTGGCCCGCATCGCCCAGCCTCACGTCGGCATCGTGACCATCATCGGGCCGGTGCACCTGGAGCGGGCTGGTTCGATCGAGCGCATCGTGCAGGCCAAGACCGAGTTGGTCAAGGCGCTGCCACCGGCTCCGGAGGGAGTGGCGATCCTCAATTACGACGACGAGCGCGTGCGGGGTATGGCGCAGGCGACCCAGGCGCGCATCTTGACCTATGGCCTCTCGCCCGAGGCTGACTTGTGGGCGGACAACATTGAGGGGTTGGGTCTGGAGGGAATTCGCTTCCGGCTTCACTATGGCACTGAGGAGCTGTTCGTAAAGGTTCCGCTTTTGGGACGCCACTCGGTTCACACGGCATTGCGGGCGGCGGCTGTGGGCTTGGTTGAGGGCATGACGTGGCAGGAGATCATCGAGGGGTTACGCGGGCCCGCGGCGCAACTGCGGTTGGTGGCGGTGCACGGGCCAAAGGGTTCGACCATCTTGGACGACACGTACAACGCCAGTCCGGCCTCGACCATCGCCGCGCTCAACCTGCTGGAAGAACTGGATGGCCGCAAGATCGCCGTCCTGAGCGATATGCTGGAACTGGGCGACTATGAGGAGGAGGGACACCAGAAGGTGGGCATGCGCGCACTGGAGGTGGCCGATATCCTCATCACCGTCGGGCCGTGCGGGCGCATCATCGGCGAGGCGGCTGTACGCTGGGGTATGCCATCCGAGCGCGTGCACATCTTTGACAAGAACGCCGAGGCGATTGCCTTGTTGGAAGAGACAGTGGTCAGCGACGATGTGGTGTTGGTCAAGGGCTCGCGGGCGATGAAGATGGAAGAGATCGTCAACGCGCTGGTACGACCGTAGCGGATCTGATTGTTAAGGTACGTAGAATAGTATAGCACATATGTTCTGTATCGTCAAGTGAGTGCGGGGGGAGGGCGCTGTCTGGGAGAGGGTTTTCGGGCGCATTGCTATGGACTTTGCACTGATCTTGGCGAGTATCGCGTTTCTTTTGGCGGTGGTGTGGGGGCCGCTGCTGATTCGTATCCTGCACCATTGCAACATGGGCAAGCGCATCCGCATCGATGGGCCGCGCAGCCACATGACCAAGCAGGGGACGCCGACGATGGGCGGGCTGATGATCGTCGTGCCCGTGCTCCTGATTACGGTGGCGCTCAATATTTACAGTTTGGTGGGTCAGACACAGGAAGGCCTCTCGATCCTGGTTCCGCTGGGAGTGATGCTGGCCTACGCGGTGATCGGTGCCCTAGACGACGTGGCAGGGGTGCGCGGGATGCGGCGTGGCGAGGGGTTCACGGCGCGGCACAAGACGCTGCTGGAGGTGCCGCTGTCATTGGCCATCGCTGTGGTCATGCTGGTGATGCGGCTCCAGTTTGCGGGGCAGGTAGGCGTGCCGACGGTAAAGCTTCCGGTCGAGCTGGGGTGGGCCTGGGTGCCGATCGCGGCGATTTGGATTTATGGCTTTGCCAATGCAGTCAACCTGACCGACGGGTTGGATGGGCTGGCGGGCATCATCGTCGCCAGTGCCTTTGTCGCCTATGGCATCATTGCCCTGCTGCAGAAACAGATTTTCCTGGTGCAGTTTTGCTTCATCGTCGTGGGCGCTTGCTTCGCCTTTCTGTGGTACAACGCCCACCCGGCGCAGATGTTCATGGGTGATACGGGCAGCCTGGCCCTTGGAGCGACGCTGGCCACGGTGGCGTTGATGACGGGGCAGTGGCTGCTGTTGCCGATAGTGGCCCTGGTCCCGGTTGGGGAGACGATATCTGTGATTTTACAGGTGGCCTATTTCCAATACACCAAGCGTAGGTTTGGCCGTGGGCGACGATTGTTCAAGATGAGCCCGCTGCACAACCATTTCGAGCTGCTGGGCTGGTCGGAGACGCAGGTCGTGTGGCGCTTCTGGCTGATCGGGTTGCTGGCGGCGATGGCCGGCGTGGCGCTGGCGTTGGTGTGAGGTGTTTGTTTCGTGGAGGTGAACAATGAAGACAGGTTTGCTTTGGTTTGACGACGATCCGCGCAAGGAGTTGGAGGAAAAGGTGCTGCGGGCGGCGGCGCATTACGAGCGCAAGTATGGGCAAGCGCCCGATCTATGCTTCGTCCATCCCAACGCGTTCAATGGGAATGGGAACGGAAAGCGCGGCAAAAAGGGCGGCGTCGTAAAGGCCGGGGAAGTCGAGATCCGTCCCGGCCGTTCGGTCCTACAGCATCATTTCTGGTTGGGTATGGCCGAGAAGAAATCTCGGGCCTCTGGGCGCAAGTCTCGGTAAAACTGTCAGACCTCGGAGGTCTTGAGGTGGATTCTTTATGCTAGAGTTGGTTGGAAAGCGGGTTGTCATTCTGGGCCTGGCGCGACAGGGTGTGGCGCTGGCGCGTTTCCTGGCGCGCAGCGGGGCCGAGGTGACGGTCTCTGACCTGCAGGATGAGGCGGCGCTGGCCGACGCGATGGCAGAGTTGAGCGATCTGCCCATTCGCTACGTGCTGGGCGAGCACCCGCGTAGCCTGTTGGACAAGGCCGACCTGCTGTGCCTCAGCGGCGGCGTGCCCACCGACGTTCCCATCGTCACACAGGCGCGCCGGCGCGGGGTGCCGCTCAGCAACGACGCACAGATCTTTGTGGAGCGCTGTCCCGCGCCCGTGATCGGCATCACCGGCTCGGCGGGCAAGACGACGACGACGGCGCTGGTGGGGGAGATGTGCAGAACCGCAGGCGACGGACGCTGCGCATCCGGCGGATGCGCAGCGTCCGCACGCACCTGGGTGGGCGGCAATATTGGCAACCCGCTCATCGCTGACCTGAACGAGATCAGGTCCGATGACAAGGTGGTGATGGAGCTCTCCAGCTTCCAGTTGGAGTTGATGACGACCAGCCCGCACATTGCGGCGGTGCTCAACATCACGCCCAACCACCTCGACCGGCACGAGACGATGGAGGCTTACAGCGCCGCCAAGCGGAACATCGTGGCCCATCAGGGACCGGAAGACTTTGCGGTCCTGGGCTACGACGATGCCAACGCCCGCGCGCTGGCCCTGGATACGGCGGCACAGTTGTATTGGTTCAGCGGCGGCGCAGAGGTGGAACAGGGAGCGTTCAAGACCAACGGTTCGCTGACGTTGCGTATGGACGATCATGACCGCACGATCTGTTACGCTTCTGAGGTCAAGCTGCTGGGCCGGCACAACCTGCTGAACGTGCTGGCGGCGAGCGCCATCGCCGGGTTGACGGGCGTGGCGCTGGCGTCGATGCGGGAGGTCGCCACGACGTTCACCGGCGTGGAGCACCGCTTGGAACTAGTGCGCGAGTTGGGCGGCGTGCGGTGGTACGACGACTCTATCGCCACAGCTCCCGAACGATCGTTGGCCGCGCTGCGTTCGTTTGATGAATCCATCGTGCTTCTGGCCGGCGGGCGAGATAAAGAGCTGCCCTGGGGCGAGTTCGCCGGTGAAGCGACGCGCCGGGTGCGCCATCTGGTGACGTTTGGCGAGGCGGGGCCGATGATCGCCCGGGTAGTGAAAAAGAGCCTGAACGGCGGCGCAGGGCAACCTGGTTTGACGCTAGAGGGGATCACGCAGGTGGAGACGATGGAGGAAGCGATGGAGGCAGCGGCGGGATTGGTGCAGTCCGGCGACGTCGTGTTGCTCTCGCCCGGTGGTACCAGCTTTGACGCGTTCCAAGACTTTGCCCAGCGCGGCGACAGGTTCAAGGAGTTTGTCAGGAACTTGTAAGGGAGAAAAAGATGGCGGCAAGAGCAGGCGTGCAGAGGCAGGCGCAGTCGGTGAAGCAAATCAGATCGGCGCGCGCGCGTCTCGACTACACGCTGGTCCTAGCAGTGGCGGGCCTGGTCGTCATCGGCCTGATGATGACGTACAGCGCGACCTTCGATTGGTCGTATCAAGAGTACG
>Ga0307420_1000416_pt1 | contig 20081 bp, 16 predicted proteins | sample SalMarWE160240MG_2_FD_202167 | JGI IMG/M metagenome (GOLD analysis project Ga0307420, IMG submission 202167) | Salt marsh sediment microbial communities from the Plum Island Ecosystem LTER, Massachusetts, United States - WE1602-40 | ecosystem: Environmental > Aquatic > Marine > Intertidal zone >... | reverse complement strand
ATGACGCCATCGGAGATAGAGTTAAAGATCAAGGTTAGCATGGAGTTGAGCCGCTGCTTTTCCTCGATCAAGTCCTTTTCCCGAAGCTGGCTTTCAATGGTTTCGACGGCCGCTGTGACCAGGGCCAGCGTGTGCTTGTGTTTCCCAATGGATCGGCCCGAAAATGTTATGGCGCCGATGAGCCGTCCACGGCTATCGTATATTGGTGCGGAAGAGCAGGTCCAGGGATGGTGATGGATCTTGTAATGTTCCGCACCAGTGAGCTGTATAGGTTTTCCCTCTATCAGGCATACCCCAATAGCATTTGTTCCTGCATGCTCAATAGTCCTCAAACAGCCAGGCAAATAGTAGTTTTGCTTTGCCATTTCCAGGATGTCCTTGTCCCCGTGGACTACAAGAACATAGCCATCTTTATCAGTCAGAGTTATTATGAAGCCGGTGTGTCTGACTGATATCTCGATCATGTCCATCACCGATTTTGATACCTCGATGAGGTCTTTATTTCGTTTGAGCAGTCTGTTTAGCTCGGCGTTGGAGAGTACCGGTGGCGAGGCCTTACTGAATGGATCAAGCCCGATTTCACGGCACCTGAGCCACGACCTCAAGACCTCCGGCCTGACCTTTCGCCCAGGGGGAAGGCCTTTAAGAACCACATTCTCCCATGCACCCTTGAGCGAATCTTCAGCCAATGGAGCATTCTTGGTCACGCCTATTAAAGGGGTTATAGAATCCATACTCTTTTGGTCGGTTTTATATCCTATTTGAGATTAAAAGGTACTATAGGTATGGGTTGCTTTTACTCACGGATTTGTTGCAATAAACCAATAAACATTAGTTACAATATTAAATCGCTATAGTAAAGAATTTTGTCTTAATTTGAGACAGTAAACCTGAGCTGTTATCAAAAGGCAAGCCGATAGCGAGCGGTTCGGTAAAGCCCTTCGGCATGATAAGAGCTTCTAACCAATGGAGCACTAGCCACTCCATAGAACCCGCGAGCCAGTGCTCCAGCTTTATATTCAGCAAACTCATCGGGTGGGATATATTGGACTACTGGATGATGTCGCTCGGAAGGTGCGAGGTATTGGCCCAGGGTAAGCAAGTGGCAGTCAATCTCCCTTAGGTTGTCCATGGCCTTAAGTACCTCCTTTTTTGTTTCGCCTAAACCCAACATTAGCCCAGACTTAGTAACAAGGTGGGGCGAGTATGTGCAAGCCCGATTCAGAAGCTCCAGCGAACGCTGGTAATTTGCCTGAGGGCGAACTTGTGGGTATAACCGGGGTACAGTTTCTATGTTGTGGTTGAGCACCTCAGGTGCCGCAGCCAACACCATTTCCAGGGCCGCCCAGTTGCCGCCGAGGTCGGAAATGAGGACCTCTATCCCGACACCCGGGCTCTTTTTACGTATTGCCTCAATAGTTTGGGCAACGTGCTCACCTCCGCCGTCAACGAGGTCGTCCCTGGTAACCATGGTCACCACGCAGAATTTTAGTTTCATCTGAGCCACTGCCTCGGCGGTGCGCAGCGGCTCTTCGGGGTCGGGTTTATGAACAGGTGACTTGTCTATCGCGCAGAAGGTGCAGCGCCTGGTACAGCTGGGCCCGAGCAGAAGGAAGGTGGCGGTGCCTGCGCCGAAGCATTCCAGCTGGTTGGGGCAGTGGGCCTCCTCGCAGACAGTGCGAAGCCCCCTGTTCTTTATGGCGGTCACTACAGCCGCGCTTCGACCGCTCGGGGGAAGTCTTCGTCTGAGCCACGGAGGTTTTGATCCAGATATAGCCATTAAACCTATTTCCTTAAAAGATTTTTCCAAACGAGTTTTGATCTATTTTATGGGATATATATCCGATTGTCAATTTGGTTGGGAGCCAGCGAGGCCCCTTATGGAACGCGGATTCATCAGTAAAGGAAATATTTTTTTCTCTCCTTCCCCAGAATGCCCCGTCCTTTAGGACGGTGATGATCGGCCTTGGCCAAAGGCTATGGCGAGTCCCGCCATCCATTATGAGGATGCCCCGCTCTTCAGTCCACCGTTATCACAAGGCTACCGCTCCATATGTGGGTTCTCCATCACTCTTTGCTCAATCTGTTTTGATAGATTCCCTGGAATCATGTAAAAAACTTTGGGCTTGGCCCCTTCGGATGGAAGCAGCTCCACCGATTGTGAAAGCTTCCTTTGAATGGGACTCTGGGGATCTTCCAGATCTCCGAAAACCATTACCTTTGAAGGGCACGCTGCAACGCAGGCAGGCTCTTTGCCCTGCTCAATTCGATGGATGCAGAGCGTGCATTTTGATGCCTTTCCAGGGGGATGGACCCGGTAATTGTCCGGCTTGTTTTCGTATTCTATAGTATTTCCCTGAAAATAGTCCTCATCGGGATTAACATCGATGACGCCGTAAGGGCAGGCCTTAACACAATCACCGTGACCCTTGCATTTTTCATGATCGATGAGAACAATTCCATCCGGATTCCTGTAAATCGCCTGTTCCGGGCAGGCCGGTACACAGGGTGGATCATCGCAATGCATACAGGCAAGCCGGAAATAGACGATACGATCTTGCGGCTCGCTCTCCACTTCCAATATCCTCTGCCACCATACCTTCGGCGGCGTAAGGTTCTCCTCCTTGCAGGTTATAACGCACGTCATGCAGCCTGTACACCGGTTCAGATCAACGTGTATCCCATAGCGGGCCATGATTTGGGTTTTCTCCTCTCTTTTGTCATACAGGGTCAGGTCTTCGCCACCTCACAGGGGACCTCCTTAAAGGGGGGAAATCCTGAGATGGGATCGAACTGCCTGGGTATCAGTTCATTCACATTGGCCTTTGCCCATCCATGCATGATGCCCACAACACCGGGTGGAACCATAATAGTGGGCTTGGCCTTCACTTGAATTTGGCCACATGCCGTTTTCAGGGTCACCTCATCTCCCCTGGCAATATGCCTTTTCGTTGCGTCTTTGGGGTTGATTGTAACGAGAGGTTCTCGTTGGAGCTCTAACAGCCATGGCGCGTCGTCCCGCCACTTGCTGTGGGTAATATATGGCAATCGAGATCCGGAAATCAAAACCAACGGGAATTCCCCCGTGGTCTTAAGGGGTTCTTTGTACTCGGGTAAGGCCGGGTAACCATGTTTTTCCAGGGCCGTTGAGACCGCTTCGACCTTTCCCGTGGGCGTGGGAAAGCCCGGTTTACCGTCGAGCCTCATATTGCCGAGTTCGTATTTTTTGAACAATTCAGGAGTATTTGCCGGAACAAGGATCCCTTCATGCTGGTTTTCCCTCAAATCACCATAGGTGAGACCCCACATCTTCAGGATATCGTTGCAGGCCTCCTCAACGTTCCCGTTGAAGAATAGATCCGGGTATCCTAAGCGCACTCCTATATCAAGGGCGATTTGCCAGTCCTCTTTGCACTCACCGAGCGGTTTGACAGGTGTACGACCAAAGATCTGGCGGCCGAAAAATGCGAAGGGGGCCAATCTTTCGTAGTTTGTGGCGGCCGGCAGCACAAGGTCCACATAATCGTGCGTCGAGGAACGGTAGAAGTAGTCAACGGCCATAGCGAACTCCAGGCTCTCTATGGCCTGCTGGTACTCATGTGATTGCGGCCAGATCATGGCGTTGAAAGCCCAGCCGAGAAAGGCCTTAATCTTTCCCTCCTTTATCCACTCAACAAGATAATTGGTCTGCACCTCAAAGAATTTTTCCACCCAGGCAGGGAAGACTTTGAGGTCCAGTCTATGATCCATCATCTGAATCATCCTCTCCCTGAGGCAAAACTCCGGAGGTCCATCATACCAGGGGGCCATTCCTTCCAGGGGTGCGGTGGGCTTAGTGATTCCACCCGGGATATCGATATAGCCGCACACGGCAGGGACCATCAATATGGCCCGATGGTTGTTTGTGGCATTCAGATCATGCGTGGTTCCCTGGGCGCCGACCTTCAGGCCTCCTGGCCTGTGTGTAGCATAAAGGCGGGCTGCAGCAATAATCTTTTTGGCTGGAACCCATGTAATCTTTTCAGTTCTTTCCGGGGTAAAGTCCTTGACATAGCGCTTCAGCTCCTCGATACCATGGATCCACGTGTCACAGAATTCTTTGTCATGGAGCCCTTCTTTGAAAATGACGTGCATCATGCCTGCAGCAAGTGCTGCAGTCGTGGCCGGGCGGGGCCGCAAATGAATGTCAGCCAGTGTTCCGGCAGTTGGGGTGATTCGGGGATCCACCACAATGAACTTGACGCCCCGCTCCTTGGCATCTGCAAGCTCTCCGTGGCACATGAAAGGTTGGCCGGAATAAGCAGGATTCGTTCCCCAGATCAGCATCACTCTTGTTTCCTCGGTAGGGAGATTCCCCGTAGTTGGAAATCCATAGGTCAACAATTCAGCCAACTGGGCGGCCCTTCGGCAGGCAGTGGAACTCTCAGTGCCGTAATTGACCGACCCATAAGTGGCCGCCAAGCGCTGAACAGCAGCCCGTGGCTCCTTAGGATCGCCAACATAGAAGAAAACGCTGTGGGGACCATGCTCCTTTTTTATTCGTTTCAGATGGCCTACTATCAAATCATAGGCCTCATGCCAGGGAATTCGAACAAAACCAGGATCAGGTGATCCTTTTGGATTGGTCCGCTTCAGGGGATACGTGAGCCGGTTTGGATTGTAAAGGCGTTGGAGTGTGGCATAACCCTTGGAACAGAGGGGAGACGCGGGAAACCCAGGCCATGGTTCTATCCGGGTTACCACATCGCCCTTTTTGAAGAACTTTATGCCGCAAAATGGAACCTCATTACAGCCGTCACAAAAGGTGTATCCTACTTCTTCTTTCTCCTCAGGTGCTGTTGTCTGAGCATGAGAAAGAGGTTTAGCATCTCGCGGGGTGTTCTTCAGGTCCATACATGTTGCTCCTTTACAAGTAACCCGTTTGTTTTGAATTGGTTCATCATGCTTTCCTTTTACCTTTTTCTTGATCTATTAAATTAATTCATTACCTGAATCTTAGCAATAAGATAATGGATCAAAAAAGTCCCCAGTGGGCAAGCTGGCCTAATCATATTAAATATTGTTTTAAAATAAAACAATTGTCCTTTTTTGCAACATTTAACGGGGGATTTTTTAATATGTATTATAAAAATTTTTTATCGAAATTTCAATAGTATAGCTCAAATTTAAAAATGATTGTTTACTTTGGTATCTTGCTTGCAGAATAAAAATAAAAATTTAGCAGGAGAACATTCATGGAGATAAAAAAAGAGACACTCATCGAGTTCTACACTACAATGCTTAAGATCCGTCTCTTTGAGGAGCGGGTTATAGCCCTGTATGCAAGAGGCCTGATACCTGGGCTTGCCCATCTCTACATTGGTGAGGAGGCCGTAGCCGCCGGCGTATGCGCTGTACTGCGAGAGAATGATTACATTACAAGTACTCATCGTGGACATGGTCACGTTATTGCCAAGGGAGCGGACCTTAAACCAATGATGGCAGAGCTGTTTGGTAAAAAGACAGGCTATTGCAAGGGTAAAGGCGGGTCCATGCATATTGCTGATATGGAGATCGGCATCCTTGGGGCCAATGGGATCGCAGGTGGGGGAATTCCCATCGCCGTTGGCGCTGGAATGTCTGCCAAGTGGCGGGGGACTGATCAGGTGACTGTCTGCTTCTTTGGAGATGATGCATCGAATAACGGTACCTTCCACGAAGGCCTTAACCTGGCGTCACTTTATAGGCTCCCGGTCATTTTTGTCTGCGAGAACAATCGGTACGGGATATCGGTGGGTCAAGAGAAACAGCGACTTATTCAAGATATCGCTATTCGGGCTACCAGCTACGATATGCCTGGCGTTGTTGTAAATGGAAATGATGTGTTAGAGGTATATGAAGCCTCACTAAAAGCTGTGAAGAGAGGATGGGCCGGTGAAGGCCCCACCCTTATCGAATGCAAAACCTATCGTTGGCGGGGTCATCATGAGGGAGACCCGAACCAGGGTAGGCGTTACCGCACTACAGAGGAAATCGAGTCCTGGAAAGAAGGGGATCCCATTAAGCGAATGGCCCGCAAACTGATCGAGGATAAGATACTCACCAAGAAAAAAATGGATGACCTTAAAAATGAAATCCTCGAAGAGATCGAACAGGCCGTAGCCTTTGCCAATGAGAGTGAGTTTCCCACCATTGAGGAAATGTATGAAGACGTGTACATATAAGGAGATAGAGCGTAATGAGAGAGATAACTTATGCACAGGCGATAAATGAGGCTTTGCGACAATGCATGAAAGAGGACGAACGGGTAGTCCTGCTCGGAGAGGACATAGGTGTATATGGCGGTATTTTTCAGGTCACTGCGGGGCTCTTGGATGAGTTTGGTAAGGAGCGGGTAATTGATACACCTATTGCAGAAGCCGGATTCGTCGGTGCCTGTGTGGGAGCTGCCCTGACCGGGATGCGTCCGGTTGTTGAGATTATGTTTATCGACTTCACTACTGTGTGCATGGACATGATAATCAACCAGATGGCCAAGATGCATTACATGTTCGGTGGCCAGGGCAAGGTCCCGGTAGTGCTGCGAGTCAACATAGGGGCTGGCCGAGGTGCTGCTGCCCAGCACTCACAGAGTTTTCACGCATTGTTCATGCATATCCCGGGGTTATATGTGGTTGCACCGTCAACGCCCTATGATGCAAAAGGCCTTATGATCGAGGCAATCAAAAATGATAATCCAGTCATTTTTGTAGAGCATAAGAAGCTCTACGTTGAAAAAGGCGACGTTCCCGCGGAGGGTTACACGATCCCCTTTGGCAAGGCAGAGATCAAGCGGGAAGGGAGCGACCTAACTATCGTTGCTACGCATGCCATGGTTATGCGTTCGCTACGAGCGGCAGAGGAGGCGGCAAAAGAAGGTATCGATGTGGAAGTAGTCGATCCAAGGACCCTTACGCCATTTGACAAGGTGACTATCCTCAAGTCTGTCAAGAAGACAGGAAGACTCCTGGTGGCGGATGAAGGCCATAAAACTTGTGGAGTGGCTGCCGAGATTTCAGCCATGGTCGCAGAGGAGGGAATCTTTGACCTCAAAGCACCAGTTGTCAGGGTATGTTCACCCGATACTCCGGTTCCTTTCTCACCACCTTTAGAGCAGGCCTATATACCTGATGTGAAGGATCTACTGCCGGCACTCAAACGCTTAATGGAGTATGCCTGAGAGAGAGGAGAAATTTTCGTGGCTACTGAAGTTGTAGTCCCCATGCTCGGCATTACGGTCGAGAAGGGTACAATCGTTGAATGGTTGAAAAGTGAGGGAGACCTTGTGGAGAAGGGTGAGATCATCTTCATCGTTGAAACGGAAAAGGTGACGACCGAGGTTGAATCCCCTGCATCAGGAATCCTGGCCAAGATTATAGTTCCGGTTGGCGTCGAAGTACCTGTACTCACACTGGCGGCGGTCATAACCGAGCCTGGCGAGGAATTGCCAGCCGAATATGCTACCCGGGCCATTGAGGGTCCACCAGGTAAGGCAAAGGTTAAGACCCAGGGTGAACAGGCGCCTGTCTCCACGACTCCTCCACAGACCCCGGCTACACCTACTGGATCCATTGAGGCAGTGCCTGCTGCTAGAAAGCTGGCCCAGGAGAAGGGTATAGACCTGAAAACAGTAAGCGGCACTGGTCCGGGGGGAATTATTGTCATCCATGATGTGGAGGCAGCTTTAAAGCCAAGGGTTGAGCCTGCTGTTAAGGTCTCAACGCTAGCCCGTAAGTTAGCCGAAAAAGAAGGCATCCCCTTAGAAGGTATTGAGGGCACTGGAATTAGAGGCCGGATCATGCAAGACGACCTAAGACGGGCGGCTGAGGAGAAGGCGGCTCATGGGCTTGGCAAGGTTGTGCAGATGAATAGCATGCGCAAGGTAATTGCTCGCAGGATGGCAGAGAGCGCTGTTAATGCTCCCCATATCTATTTTTTCACTGATGTCTGGATGGAACCAATTCTGGATTTCAGGCAGGATATCCTGCCTGATTTTGAGAAGAAATTTGGATTGCGGCCGTCCGTTAACGACTTCCTGATCAAGGCAGTGGCTTTAAATATTCTTGATTTCCCAATTCTTAATGCTACTCTAAAGGGAGAGGAGATTCACATATTACCCGAGGTAAACATTTGCCTGGCAGTGGCCTTACCTGAAGGCCTTATGGTTCCAGCCATCGCTAATGCAGATAAGGTTGGGCTTGCAGGGATCATACAACAGCGGAAAGACTTAGTTCAGCGGGCCAGGAGTGGAAAGTTATCAATGGATGAACTTGAACGGGGCACATTCACTATATCCAGCCTAACGCAGTACGATATCACCTATTTCACGGCCATCTTGAACCCGCCTCAAAGCGGTATTCTTACGGTTGGAAAGACACGGGATGAGCTTGCCATGGTAGATGGAGAAGTGGAAGTAAAGAAGGTTAGTACCTTTGGCCTTTCTGTTGATCACAGGATAATAGATGGCGCGGTAGCGGCAGATTTTCTGCAGAACCTGAAATGGAAGCTGGAACGGCCATCCTTCACCTTTCTCACGGTATAGGCGGTTCAGGAGGAGCAATGTACGATCTGGCGATTATCGGTGGCGGACCTGGTGGATATGTAGCGGCCATAAGAGGTGCCCAACATGGCCTAAAGGTTATTGTAGTGGAGAAGGGCTCCTTAGGTGGAACCTGCTTGAACCGGGGTTGTGTTTCAACTAAGTGCTTCATTCACGACGGCAAGACCCTGGAAGCGGCGAAAACATCGCAGGTAATAATGGGCACTGGGACGCTGTTAATCGATCCAGGCAAGATGGTGGCAAGGAAAAGGCAGGTGGTGAAGACACTCGTAGGCGGTCTTGGAAGGATTATGGAGAGCCAAGGGATAGAGGTAGTTCAAGGCAAAGGCGAATTGATAGCTCCAGGCAGGATAAGGGTAGGCATGACTGGCGGATCAATTAAGGAATATGAGGCCAGACATGTGATCCTGGCCACTGGGTCAAAACCGGCAGTGCCAAGCTTCATTGAGGTGGATGGACACTATATTCAGACTACAGACGAGGCCCTTGATTCCGAGGATGTCCCTGGCAAGCTGGCCATCATTGGCGGTGGCGTGATCGGTTTGGAGATGGCTTGCATCTACCGGATCTTGGGCTGTGAGGTAATTATACTGGAACTGCTTTCGGACATCATCATCAATGAGGAGGCGGAGATCAGACGGGCGATGCGGATACTCATGGAGCAGCGTGGGGTTAAAGTCAACCTCAACACCGAGGTCAGGGAGGTGGTTGCCCATGATGGAAAGGTAGAGATTACCTATGAGAATGATACAGGCCGATCTCAGACCTTAGAAGGAGACAGGGTCCTGGTAGCTACTGGCCGTACGCCGGTCCTGGAGGGAATTGATGCCGGAAGATTGGGGCTCAACACTAAAGGGCCATTCATCAAAATCAACGACCGATTTGAGACGAACCTGCCAGGCGTCTACGCTGTAGGTGACGTAGTGGGTGGAATGATGCTGGCGCACAAGGCCTCGGCCCAGGGTGAGGCGGTTGTGGCTCACATCTTGGGCGGGAGAAAAGAGGTCAAACCGGAGTTGATCCCGCGATGCACCTGGGGATTCAGTGAAATAGGCTCGGTTGGCATCACTGAGGAAGAGGCTAATGCCAAAGGTTTGCCGATAAAGGTGGGTAAGTTTCAATATATGAACAGTGCTGCCGCTCAGGCAATGGAAGATGTGACCGGCCTCGTGAAGATCATTGGCAATTCAGAAACGGGTGAAATTCTAGGCGCCCACATTATAGGTGCCCATGCAACAGATCTCATCGGCGAGGTGGGAATGGCTATGACCATGGAATCGGCAGTGGAGGATCTTGCCGAGGCGGTCAGGCCTCACCCGACCCTCAGTGAGACGGTTATGGAGGCTGCCATGGATTGGAGCGATCTCGCCATTGACTCACCCAAGAAATCCAGGTGAACCGATTGACCAGGTTGTTGAGCGGCTGCGGCCTTTTTAAATCTGGAATTTTGAGTTGAAGGTGTATGACAGAAGGAGTATAAAACAATACAGAACTCACTCAATGCAATGAGGGATGCACCCCTCGGGAGGTTGAATATGGAATACAACAGACCGCATGCAACTGCAAAATGGGGAACCATGGCCACTGACTGGGAGGCTGGTGTGAATTTTCCCCGTCTGATCGAGGAGCGTTTTCATAAGGCCCAGGCCTCTGTCAAAGCAAATGGCCTGGGTGCTGTTCTAGCCTTTAATTTTGACAATATCCGTTACATTACCGGAACCCATATCGGCGAGTGGTGCAGGGACAAGATGAACAGGTATGCCCTGTGCCCTTGCGAGGGCGGCTCCTTCCTCTTTGACCCGGCTGTACCGGCTAAACGGATTACCTGCCCGTGGATGGAAGACAGGATGGAACCACCCATTGCCAACATGCTGGGGGCCCTGCCACCTACAATGAACGTGCAGGACGACTTCGCCAGGCAGATCAAAAGGGTATTGACCGACTATGGGGTTGAAAAAGAACCCTTGGGCATTGATATGCTCGAGCTTTCCATGCTGAGGGCACTGGAAAAAGAAGGTATTGAGGTTGTCGATGGCCAGCAGGCCATGCTCGATGCCAGGGAGTGTAAAACAGAAGATGAGATTGAACTCTTGAAGCAGGCTGCCAGCATGGTGGACGCGACCTACGAAGACATTGCAAGGGCTATCCGGCCAGGCACTAAAGAAAACGAACTGGTGGCCCTTGCTAACCAAAGGCTATATTTGCTGGGTTCGGAGCGAGTCGAGTGTGTCAATTCTGTGTCCGGGCCAAGGGGAAAACCACATTCCCATACCTTTGCTGACCGGATTATTCAACCGGGGGACATGGTTTTCCTGGATTTGATGCATTCCTTCAATGGATACCATACCTGTTACTATCGCACGTTCATATGCGGCAAACCCAATAAATACCAGATCGAGGCCTACGAAAAGACCTCGCAATGGGTCAGTGCCGCGATCGATGCCATCAAGCCAGGGGTTACCACGGCTGATGTTTGTGCAGTTTGGCCGAAAGCGGAGGAGTTCGGATATCGCAATGAGGATGAAGCATACCTTCTTCAATATGGACACGGCATAGGGTTGAGTCTCTGGGAGCGGCCGATTCTTTCTCGCAGATTCTGCTTTGATCATCCTACAGAAATAAAGGAGGGCATGACCTTTGCCGTTGAGTGCTGGTGTGGTGCGGAAGATGGCTCAGGGGCCGCCCGAATAGAGGAAGAAGTTGTGGTTACCAAGGATGGTTGCGAGGTCATTTTCAATTATCCCAGTGACCACCTTATCTCGTGTGGCCTCCCGGGCTGTGAGGTATATTAATTCAAAAACACTGATGCTACGAACGCGAGTGGAGATTTTATGGAAAATATCGAGCAGGGAATCTTAGCCTAAAGGGATAATTCTTTTATTCAAACAAAAAAAAGGAGGATATTGCCATGTTTAACGAAGTTGTTCTACCAAAAGAATGGGATGTTGAATCGGATGTCATCATTATTGGGGCCGGGACCGCGGGATTTGCCGCTGCCATTGAAGCAAGAAAGGCCGACGCAAAGGTCGTGATTTTGGAACAAACTCCAACGCCCAACGGAAGTCTTTCTGTCTGTGCCGGTAACATTAATTTTGCCGGTAGCCCATTTCAAAAGGCGCAGGGCATAGAGGATTCTCCGGATGAATATTATAAGAATGGTCTGGAGCAGTGCAAGGGCGATCCGGTCATGTGGCGCAAATTTGTGGATAATCATCTGGATACCTATGAAATGATTGTCGGGTTGGGATATGAGCCTCTTGAGGTATGGCTCCTGCCCGGCCATACAATAACACGTTCACACTATTTTGTCGGCGGCGGGCCGCAACTTCTAAAACTCCTTGAAAAGGGTGCCACGGAAAAAGGCGCTGACATCAAATTCAAACACAGAGCCGTTCAGCTGTATGTAGACACAGCTAACAAGCGAGTTGTCGGTGTTAAGGCGGAAAGCGGCGGAAAAATATTTAACTTCAAGGCAAACAAGGCTGTCATTATCGCTTCAGGCGGCTTCGGCAACAATCCCAAGATGGTTACGGAATTCAGGGGAGTGGAATATGCCAGGCGTTGTCTGCCCACCATGAAGGGCCATAGCGGCGAAGGAATAAAAATGGCAATGAGCATCGGTGTGGCCACAAGCCACATTGGAACCGCGGCAATGCCGTCTATCCCCATGGACGCGGTTACAAAAATCCCTGATGCCATCACGCTGCACCACACCTTATGCGGCTCCATATTCGTCAACATGCAAGGCAAGCGATATGTCAATGAATGCCTGAAGATATTCCCCGATTTGGGTGAATCATCCTTTGCCCAGGAAGGTGAATTCGTATTTACGATCTATGATAGTGTCATTCGGGACATGATCCATCTGATAGATTGGAATCTTTTTAAAGAGTTCCAGGATGACACGATCGAAGGACTGGCAACGCAGCTGGGTATTGAACCAGACAAGCTGGTCGAAGGGATAAAAGAATATAATGATGATATCGACCAAAACGGATACGACACCAAGTTCGGCAAAAAATTGCTCATGGGTCCCCACAAAATACCGCCAGTCAAGATAGAAAAGCCTCCATTCTATGGCATTAAACTGATGGATTGCTTTACTTCCTACAAGGGTGGCTTAAAAACCAATACGGAATCGCAGGCATTAGACTATAGCGGAAATGTTGTTCCCGGATTATATGTCGCGGGGGAATGTCAAGGGGGTCTGTTCAGCGAGGGATCCTATCTTTGCGGAACCATGATTTGCTACTCGATGACCTTTGGCCGTATCGCCGGCATCAGTGCTGCTGCTGAAAAACCTTAGTTATAACGGACTGGAGTATTAGAATGCCTGTCATGATTGTTGCAGAGGAATGTGAAGGGTGCGGCACATGCATTTCCATATGTCCCAATAACGCCATCGTTTATGTTGAGGAGGACGATCACACAATAGCCGAGATTGTTTCCGAAAACTGTGTCGAGTGCGGAGAATGTATTGAATTTTGTTTGCGGGGAGCGATTAAACAGATTTAGGCAGCAAAGCATTATGCTCAGAGGAAACAAGAGTCGTCCGCGCTTCCTTCATGCGGTAGCATTCATCTCAAGATCGATCCGGTGCCGGTCGTGGTAGACAACTCTCGGCCATATAGGGAGCAGCGGCTTTCCTAACATTATCCGGTCAGGAGCTGTTCGGATCGAGGAGCAGATCGTGGTCACTATTGACAACTGCGAGATTATCACACATTATCCTAGTGATCATCTTATATCTTGCGGTCTACCGGGCTGCGAGGTCTACTAGGGTGGAATTCGCCACTGAGCATAATGAGAAGTCATGTGGCGAAGCCTTGGGTACATTAGAGAGCCATAACTTACCTAAAAAGAGAAAGGAGGTGGAACGAGTTTTCTCTGTAATGAACGGTTAGAATCGTCTAAAAGTAAACAGTAACCAACTAAAAAGAAGGGTGGAACAATGGCCGAATATAAAGAAGCAACCCTGTATAAAATGGAAGAATTGCCATCTGCTTGCCCCCCGAAGCATGTCAACACAGACGCTTTTACACTGATTTCTCAGGAAACAGGCGCCAAAGGATTCGTTCTGTTTTGCACGGAAGTTCACCCCGGCGGTGAGGCGGAATTGGATGTGCATCCGGGCAGGGAACACTGCTATTTCATGCTTTCAGGTGCCGGTGAAGCTATGGTGAATGGTAAGAAATTCACAGTCCGTCCCGGTGACTGTCTCTGGATCCCTCCGGGCGCGGAACACGGCATCAAACCTATTGGTGGACAGACTATAAGATTTGCGGTTGTTACATCCCCGCCACCATGGGTAGAAGTCTAACGGTTTAGCCAGGAAGGGTGAGCTAGATGGGCGGCTTACCGGATTCCTGGCTTATTCTCAAACGATGAGGGGCACGGGGGGAGGTCAGGTGTGATCCCTTCCCGTTGCTTCGTACATCAAAACGATTGAGAAGAAACAAGAAAGGAGGGTTTGATATGTCTGATCAAAAGAAGAAAGGTGAATCCGAGGGACTGACACGAAGGGAGTTTATCAAGAAGACCGGTGCTGCTGGGGCTGCTCTTGGAGCGGCAGCGATGGTTCCGTCTTTTGCAACAAGAGCCCTGGCTGCCAAACGAGATTATATCCTGATTGGTCATCCCAATCCCAGCACGGGGCCTCTTGCCGGCTTCGGTGAGGCCTCTCCCTGGGCAGATGATCTGGCAATTAAAGCCATAAACCAGCAAGGAGGAATCTACGTTGAAGAGTATGGCAAGAAGGTTCCAATCAAGCTGAAGATGGTTGACACTGAAAGCGATCCTACTAAGGCCGCAGAGCTGACTTCCAAGCTGATTCTCAAGGACAAGGTTGACCTGATGGTCGTCATGCACACGCCAGACACGGTCAACCCAGTGGATGCAATGTGCGAACGATACAAGATGCCCTGTATTTCTCTGGACGCTCCGGTAGAGGCGTGGTTGACAGGTGGCCCTTACAAGTGGTCTTTTCACGCCTTCTGGCTCGTTGATACGGTGACAGACATCTTTGCTGGCATGTGGAATAAGTACGGCGACAAAACGAACAGGGTTGTCGGGGGGTTTTTTCCCAACGATCCCGATGGGCTTGCATGGTCTGGGGTCTTTCACAAAAAACTTCCGGCGCTCGGCTTCAAGTTCGTAGATCCCGGCAGATTCCCCTATTTCAACAAGGATTTCACCAGCTTCATAAGTCTTTTCAAGAAAGAAAAAGTAGATATTCTTACTGGCTGTTTGATTGCGCCTGACTGGAGTACGGCCTGGAAACAATGCCACCAGCAGGGGCTGATTCCCAAGATGGCTACCATAGCCAAGGCGTGTCTCTTTCCTGCAGATGTGAACGCCCTGGGAGGCAACCTGCCAAACGGTTTGACCACAGAGGTCTGGTGGAGTCCTAATCACCCATTTAAATCATCGCTGACGGGTCAGACGGCAAAAGATCTCTGCGACGCCTGGACCAAGCAGAAGGGAAGGCCATGGACCCAGCCCATCGGGTTCAAATACGCGGGATTTGAGATCGCCGCAGATGCCATTAAGCGAGCCAAGACCCTGGACAAGAACAAGCTCCGGAATGCTATTGCAAGCACCGACATGGATACCATTGTGGGCCACATAAAATATAACGAGAAGAATTATTCCGAGACCCCATTGGTAGGTGGCCAGTGGGTTAAGGGCAAGAAGTGGCCTTGGGAGCTTGAGCTCGTCTACAACAAGCAGAATCCTTACATTAAGAAGACGGCGGAGGTAGTTTTCCCACTCCCCCAATAGCCTTCAGTTTGCCGAGGAACTATGGCGAGAGGCGTAAGTGCGTTTGCCGTGGTTCCTCGCCTTTTGCCTGAACGCTTAAGATTTTTTAACGAAAAAAGAAGGCTTTTTACATGTGTTGAAAGGCGCAATAGTATGGCAGATAAACAAAAAATAGGATGGATTGGTCTGGGTAAAATGGGGATACCTATGTCGAGTAACCTTATCAAGGCGGGATATCCCCTGGTTGTTTATAATCGGACCAAGGAAAAAACCAAAGAACTGGCTGACCAGGGCGCACAGGTTGCAGATTCGCCGAAGGCCGTGGCTTCAGATGCCGATGTGATTATCTCCATGATTTCGGATGATCTCGCCCTGGAGGCGGTCTCTATCGGTCCTGACGGCGCCTTTGACGCGGCAAAGTCGGGGGCCATCTATATCGATATGAGCACCGTATCCCCGGTGGCATCGGCTCGCGTCGCCGATGTAGCCGAAAAGAAGGGCATCAAGTATCTGCGTGCCCCGGTATCGGGGAGTACCGCCCTTGCTGCTGCCGGAACCCTCACCATTTTTGCTTCCGGCCCCAAAGACGCCTATGATCAGTGCGTGGATATCTTCGGTGGCATGGGCCAGAAATCATTTCATGTGGGTACCGGAGAGAAGGCCCGCTATTTGAAGCTGGTCCTCAACATGATGGTGGGACTCACATCGGCCATGACCGCCGAGGCCCTTACCTTTGGTGAGCGCGGAGGTATGGACTGGAACCAGATGATCGACATCGTCAATAACAGCGTTGTGGCATCCCCACTGGTTGGGTACAAGGCCCAGATGCTGAAGGATCGGAACTATGCTCCGGCATTCACTGCCGCGCAGATGGCCAAGGACTTCGATATCGCCCTGGACACGGGAAGGGCCAATAACGTGCCCATGCCAATGACCTCCATCGTTCGCCAGTTTCTCGGGACCATGAAGGCCCAAGGAAAAGGGGAACTCGATTTCTTCGGTCTTGTCAAGCTGCTGGAGGAGATGGCCGGAATCAAGGCGTAGGCCAATAATACTATGCACTTCACTTTTGGAAGATAGGGAAACTGACGCGCCCCGGTTTTGGCGAATGCAGCTGAGAGCGGTTTCGGCAGGTCTCTTCAGCGGGCTGAACTGAATGAACGTAATTAAGTTGGCTATCGCAATTGAAACACACTGATTAAGCTACGCTTGATTGGCTGCTGTCCAGTCGCGCTCCTTGACTTCGGGCTTTATACATCTGGACGACTGGACAGCAGCAGGGCAGAAAAGGGAGTTACCGTTATGCCTGGCGATGCGATGGAGGGAACATGGCACCACGTGGCTATTTCCGTCAGGGATTTAGATAGAGCGCTGAAGTTCTACCGGGACCTTTTGGGTTTTGAGGTTGACTGGGACAGAGACCACTATGGCGGGGAAGGCCTATCCAGGGTAGTTGGGCTATCCGATGCGGACGCTCACATTGTTATGCTCAAGGGATTTGGAACGCGGCTTGAACTGTTTAAGTACTACACGCCGGCCGGTGACGAATGCGGTCCCAAGCGCCAGTGTGACTTCGGGCTCACCCACTTCGCCCTTACTGTTAAGAATATACACAAGCTCTATGAACGTCTCTCCGATGCGGGGGTTCGGTTTCACTGCCCTCCCGAGAACCTCCGTCCAGGTGTTTGGGCCACGTATATGAAGGACCCAGAGGGGGTGACCATAGAGCTCGTGCAGTATGATTGATTCACAATCATCCAGAGGAGCGGGGTCTGTATCGGTCTATAGTAATGGCATCAACGAATTCCCGATTCCTTGAAGCACCAAAGGGTAACGGTGTCCGTCTAAAGCGAACAGAGGTCTTCGTTTACTTAGACGTCTAACATGAATGCCGGGAGCGCGCTATTATCGCAATTCGATTATGCCTTAGCTCCGCAGCATAATGATTAACTTTTATTCTGCTTGACTTGGCAATAGTGACGGAGCTAAACCAATAACCGAATATCGAAATTATCTGAAAAAAGGATATGCGGCATATGTTTGGTTTTTACAACAGGCTGTTAGAGATTGATATGAACAAGAAATCCTTTGCCATCAATCCCATCGCTGACGAAATTTTGCGCGGGACCTTGTGTGGCAAGGGTTTGGCCACCCATCTCCTCATTCAGCATAATCCTCCGCAGGTCGATCCCCTCTCCCCGGACAATCACCTGATCATCGCAACCGGGCCTGTAACTGACACAGCGATCTGGGGTTCGTGTCGCCATGGGGTTTTCACAAAGTCCCCACAGACAGGCTACTATTCTGAATCCTATTCAGGGGGTACTGCAGCGGAGTATATGGCACGGACAGGCTATGATGTCGTGGTGATCAAGGGGGCTTCAATAGACCCGGTGTGGATCGAGGTCAGCGAGGAGGGAGCCTATTTTCACTCAGCCCAGGACCTCTGGGGAACGGAGTCTTATACCACTGAAGATCGGGTTAGGGCCTGGATCAAGGAGAACCGGCCCGATGCCAAGAACTGCGGGGTCGTGTGCATAGGGCCAGCAGGGGAGAACCGGGTGGTCTTTGCAGTCATCGAAAATGACTATTGGAGGAGTGCTGGCCGCACGGGTGTTGGCGCGGTAATGGGCTCTAAGAAGATCAAGGCGATTGCCTTCTGGGGCAAAAAGAAGAAGGCATTGGCCGAGCCTGAACTGGTAAAGACCTTCACAAAGGAGTTTTCTGAAAGGGCAAAGGACGACAAGGGTGTGCTGGCCTATAAGAATATGGGTACACCCATGATGGTGGACATCATGAGTGGCGTTGGCAGCTTTCCGACCAGGTACTGGCATAAGGGCCAGGCCGAACACCAGGAGAGCATCAATGCGCCAGCCTTACATGAGCGTCTGAATGTTCTTCCCCATGCCTGCCGCAGGTGCTTCATCGCCTGCGGGAGACTTGCAACGGTGAAACAGGGGCGACATAAGGGGCTCAAGATCGAGGGACCTGAGTACGAAACCATTTACGCCTTTGGAGGACTCTGCGAGGTAGACAGCATTGAAGAAATAGCTCATCTGAATGACATATGCGACCGTCTGGGTCTTGATACCATAAGCGCTGGCAATCTGGTGGCGTTCACCATTGAGGCGTCGCGTCAGGGAAAGATCGATTATGATATCGATTATGGCCAGGTAGATAAGATCGCCGGCCTTCTGGAAGACATCGTCTACCGGAGAGGTATTGGGGACATTTTGGCCAAGGGCATCAAGACCGTGGCAAAGGCCTGGAATATGGAAGACCAGGCAATCCATGTCAAAGGAATGGAACCGGCAGGATACGACCCCCGGATACTGAAAGGTATGGGACTTGCCTATGGGACCTCTGATCGGGGTGCCTGCCACCTCAGGGCCACGTTTTATAAACCTGAGTTAGCCAATATGATAGACCCGGATCAGATTGAGGGCAAGGCGGAGATGTTCGCAGAATGGGAGGATCGATTGACGATTTTCGATTCACTCATTCTCTGTCGCTTCTACCGAGACCTCTATCAATGGGAAGAACTGGCTACCGTGATTAAGGGTATTACAGGCCTGGAGATGGATAGGGAGCGTATGAGGTTCATTGCAGGCACTATAGCTGACAACACGCGGCGGTTCAACATTAGAGAAGGACTAAGCCCGGAAGAAGATCACTTACCAGAGCGCTTCTACACGGAGGCGCTGCCTGAAACCGGTAAAGTGATTACCAGGGAGCAGATGAAACAGCTCCTTGCAGACTACTATAGCGTGCGGGGTTGGGATGAGAGGGGAGGTCCCAGAGATAATGATTGATAAGCTTTTCTTGACAAAAGGGGATCGACAACCGCTCATAGATGTAAACAAGCCCCTGAAATCTCCATTTGGAGGAGGTAGAAAGCCCTAACGGAGAGATTACCTATGACCGATATCCTCGTGGTAGACCATCTGCGGAAGACCTTCGGCCAACTGGCGGCAGTCAGCCAGCTGTCCTTTGAGGTGAAAGAAGGGGAGATCCTGGGCATCATGGGCCCCAACGGTGCCGGCAAAACCACGGTGTTTAATCTCCTCACCGGGGTCTTTAAGCCAGACGGCGGAACCATCACCTTTCTGGGAAAAGACATCACCTATGAATCCCCGGCCCGGCGATGTCACCTGGGCATGGGCCGGACCTACCAGATCCCCCGTCCCTTTGACAAGCTCACCGTGTATGAGAACCTCTTGGTCGGTGCTATGCACGGCGGGGGCCTGAGCGAGCGCCACGCCCGGGAGCAGATCCACGACATCTTAGAGCTGGTCGATATGGGTTCCATGAAGGATACCCTTGCCGGGGGCGTATCCCTTTTGAGCCGCAAGAAACTGGAGATCGGAAGGGCCCTGGCAACCCAGCCGAGCCTGATCTTATTGGATGAGGTGGCCGGGGGGCTCACCGAGAAAGAAGGAGAGCAGATCCTCGAGACGGTCAACAAAATCTGGAGCCGGGGGGTCACCATCGTGTGGATCGAGCACATCCTCATGATGATGTCCGAGGGGGTGCACCGGCTGTTGTGCATCGCAGAGGGGGGCTTCTTGCAGTGCGGCAATCCCAAGGAGGTCATGTGCTCACAGGAGGTACTGGAGTGCTACCTCGGGGTGGAGGAGGAGTGATGGCGGAAACGGCTGCCCTTCAGGTCAACGGGCTGGATGTCCACTACAAGGACTTTCAGGCCCTCTGGGATGTCTCGGTTCAGGTACAGGAAGGTAAAGTG
>Ga0307420_1000414_pt1 | contig 20145 bp, 21 predicted proteins | sample SalMarWE160240MG_2_FD_202167 | JGI IMG/M metagenome (GOLD analysis project Ga0307420, IMG submission 202167) | Salt marsh sediment microbial communities from the Plum Island Ecosystem LTER, Massachusetts, United States - WE1602-40 | ecosystem: Environmental > Aquatic > Marine > Intertidal zone >... | reverse complement strand
AGATGGTGGATCCCTCATGCACTGATTTAAATGAAATATCAAGGATGACTAACATGGTCAGACTGCACAGTTCACTAAAAGGAAGTACCCCGAAGGAGTATGCTGAAATAACCGCTGAACTCTAGCCAGTGGTGCTACTAATCACGGGGTAAGGTCACGATTACACGATCATGATTAGCAATAGAAAGATAAAATGACTTTTAATCAAAGGGTCGCAGGTTCAAATCCCGCCGCTGCCACTTCTTTAATTGTTTTATAAGCCCATGTTGAATTTTACTTAACACTTTTGTGAAGCATTTTCATTCACCTGCCCTTTTGGGTATTTTAAACTGAGGCACCTTTCCACTCAAGGTTTTACCTATTGTATTCGGTAGGGGTATTAGTATTTATGGGTGATTGACAATATGCTGATGCTTAGTATTGAATAGACCAGGCGGGCAAATTAACCTTGTAGTATATTTGCTGAAAAAGGTAATATATACAAAGATATTTAGAGAAGTGAATAATGGCAAAATGTTGTGAAATATGCGGTAAGAAGATCTCACGCGGGACAATTTGTAGAAAATGCTGGCTTCGTAAAACACAGGACGAAATAATTGCAACAAAGACCATAACCGAAGGACAAATTAAGCTCTTAAAGAAGGAAAGCAAGGGATTGCTGAGGTATCTATATTCTAATATATATGAAGCGTTTGGGCCCGATAAGAAACTTAGCCAACTAGAAATTAATATCCTTAATGAAATTCAGAAAACATTTGGCTTATCCAATAAAGATGTTCGCTACAAAGAGCGCATAGGTCAACATATTGATTCCGACACTACTAACGCAGAGGGTGCATTATCCACAGGAAATCTACAACTAGAAAAATTAGAGCAACTAGAAATCAAGCCGGAGTTTAGGATTGAGGAGTGTTGCAGGCAGTTTTACGATGAGAACATATTTTGTGAGACTACTGTTGGTACAGATGTTTGGTCTGGCTTATTGGATACTTACTTAAAGTCCATCGCAGAAGTTTACCAATCGTTCTTAGCTATAGATAAAGAGCTATTTAGAAACGAGATGACGGCACTGCGCATGGTTTTATTTGCCTTTGCCCTCGGATGTTCAAAGAAGTCTGATGGAGACAAATTCGCTATACCGGCGAGCTTCTTCACAAGGAGCTATCTGGAGAAAAAAGGAAGGCTTGATATTTTTGACATCATGTCTGCATATAACAGAGCCATTGCCAGGTCAGCCATTATGGATGCAAACCTACAAAAATACTCTGGAAAATCAGGTAACTCTTTGATTATTAGCGTCAATGATTTAAGAAGTCGAATGGCTTTAAAGTGGGCCGACACTTACTTAGGTGATAGAGTTATCCCGCTTAAGGAACAAAAAAATAAAGTATCGTGTATCAACATGGTGGCCAACCGTCTCGGTGCTGACATTGAACGGGAAGATGGTGTTGCAGTCAAGTCGCTATGTGCTGAGCTTACAACCAGACTGCGAGACAGTGAAAACTGGAACTCCGAAGCTATGTCTAAGCTTTCAGCAATTATATTTGACTTTTACAGGGGTGCTGAGGAATACCTGGAGTCTGTTGGCACCTAATCAAAAGACTCCCACCCGCTGCCAGTTACTATCTATCCTAATAATGCCCCAACCTCCAGCTTTGTAGTTGGTCTTAATATTACAGTCAATATAAGTCCTATAATACCGAAGGCAGCACAGGTAAGGAAAGCCGACTGATAGTCGCCGGTTAAGTCAAATATATAACCTGTAATAAATGGACCAGCAGCAGCTCCAATTGTAAATCCAACGTGAACAACTCCGTAAATTAAACCATGTGAGCTAATCCCAAAAAGCCGTGCTGTTAAGGGGGATTCTGATGCACCCATTCCTCCAGAAGCGAAGCCAGCGACAACAATAAAGAGGTAAAGCATCCATTCCTTGTCAGCCAGGGACAACCATAACAAGGCTGCTGACATCATAATGAACCCAATGATGTAAATCTGCCTATTTCCTACTCTGTCAGCAAGGGCACCAAGTATATAATTGCCTAAAATAACCACTGCACCCCTGGCCGCTAATATGTTGGCAGCACTGACAGGTGAGATTTTCAAGTCAATAGCATACTGAACAATATGCACTACAATGGCGTAAGTTCCGAACCCGTAGCAGAAAAACATGCCGAATACTATCCAGAACTGAGTAGTTTTAACTGCCTCCTTGAAGGAAAATGAGTTAGTAATTGATTTCGCTGCCTGGAGGTTTCCTCCGCTTTCACCTTCAGGAAGTTGCCTCATTTGATTCGGGCCACGTCTTAGAAACTGGGTAGCTATAACCACAAATAGCAAAACCGCGATGCCCACTATGATAAGGGACAGAAGCCAACCATAAGTAGCTAGAAGACGGCTGACAACCGGCGGTCCAATCAGCCCACCTATGCCTAAGCCAGCGATGACAATCCCGGTCATTAGTGTCCGTCTCTTATCGAACCATTTGGCAACAGTTGACAATAGCGGAACCCAAACGCCACTCATGCCGCTGCCTATTATGACTCCCCAAAACAGGTAAAGCTGCCAGAGAGCGCTAATTTGTGACATCAGTAGATAGCCTAGGCCTAAAAGGACGCCACAGAATGTCAATACCACCCGAGGTCCGAACCTATCATTAAGTGCCCCGACGACAATACCCAATACTCCATATATAAACATGGATAAGGAAAAGGCACCGGAAGTGACGGCTCTACTCCAGCCAAACTCTTCTAACAATGGATTGAAGAAGACACCAAAAGAATTATATGCAGCCCACGACACCACGAAAATAAAAAAGGCGGCTATAACTACTATATAGCCGTAGAAGAAACGTGGTTCATTCTTATTATGCTGGGGTAAGTTACTACTTGTCACTATAGTGCAATCCCGTAGCAGCTTCCGTTGTTAAAACAACCACATTATAACATGCAGTACAAAGAATTTGCAGGTTCAAATCCCGCCGCTGCCACTTCTTTTTGCCCACACCCCCCCCCAATGAAAATTGTACTAAGTCCCGACAAATGTTTTATAATCAATCAGATAGCTAAAAGGAGACTAACACTTTAACCTCGCCTGTTTAAAACCAGCCCGAATCGTGCTATATTTAGATTTAGTTTTTTTATAACAGCTTAAAAGGAGGTGACCGGATAATGCCGGACTATGCGGCCTTAAAGAAAAAGGTGGACGAACTGGCAGCTAGAAAATGGGATGAGCCGGAACTCCAGGCCAGAATTAGAAAGCTGGCCAAAGAGGGGATCCCTAAGAAGAAACTGGACCCGAAAGAGATGTTGGCCAACAAGCGGCAAATCCTCGACCGCCTTCAACTGCGGGCCGAGGAATACAACTTTGTTCTCAAGAACTGCGCCCAGGCCACAGCGCTTACCCTGATGGAAGAATTCGGCCAGGGCAACATGGAGATCATTAAGGCCCTGTCCCCGTTTCCCGGCATCGGCGGTACCGGCGAGGTATGCGGGGGCATAAGCGGGAGCTTAATTAACTTCGGGCTCTATTTCGGCAGTGACAACCCGCTGGATTACGATGCCAAGGGTCTGACCATAATGAATTCCCAGAAGTTTATCGCCCTTTTCGAAGAGGCGATAGGTCACAGGCACTGCGACAAAATAATAGAAACGGTGACAATCGGATATAAGCTAAACCCCGGGGAAAGCGAAGAGGCCATGATGACCTTCGCCAAGGAAAAGGGGTTTGAGAAGTGCGGCCTGGTTCCGGGGACAGCCGTCAGGCTGGCTGCGGAGCTTATTATTGATAGCATGAAATGATAAATACCCCGCAGCCGATTTATATACCCGGCTGACATAAAGAAAGGACTTCATCCGATTATGGCCGAAGAGACATGGCGTAACTATAAAGAGAGAAAACACTCCGGGCCATTGCCGCTGAAAGGCATCAGGGTACTCGAAGTCTGCACCCTGCTATTGGGTCCGGCGGGGCCGGGCTTCCTGGCCGAGATGGGGGCGGAAGTCATCAAGTGCGAGTTCCCCCCCATGGGCGATACCTGCCGTGACCTCACTCCCTTCGGTTATCAATTCAGGGAGCAGGGGGTGGCCTTCGCTCACATGAACACCAATAAATACTTCCTGGGCCTGGACCTGCACCAGGCCGAAGCCCAGGAGGTGTTTCACGAACTGGCCGCCAGGGCCGACGTCATTGAAAACAACCTCCGGCCGGGAGTGATGGAAAGCTGGAATATCGGCTACCAGCAGATCAGGAAGATTAATCCCAGCATCATCTATCTGGCCAAGAACGGCTTCGGTCAGTGGGGGCAATACGCCGAAGAGAACCGCCCCTCCAACGACGGCGCCTCACAGGGATTTTCGGGATATGCCTGGCTCTCCAGCTTCCCCGGCCAGCCACCCCTTAAGAGCCGCCTCTATATCTGCGATAACTACGGTGCCCTGATGGGGGAGCTGGCGGTGCTGGCCGCCCTCCACTACCGGGAGAGGACGGGCAAGGGGCAGTTTATTGAATTATCCCAGAGCGAGGCCATCATGCGGGCGATGACCTGGGTCTGGCCCTACCAGCAGATTACGGGAAAAACAGCCATGCCCGCCGGCAACCGGGACGTATCCATCTGCCCCGCCGATACCTTCCGCTGCGCCGGTGACAGCTTTGTCGCCATCGCCGCCCCCACCCCCCAAGAATTCAAGGGCTTATGCACGGCCATGGGCAGGCCGGAGCTGGCTGGCGACCCCCGCTTTAAAGACCACCTCACCCGCCTTAAAGAGGAGAACGCCGCCGCCATTCTAAAAATCATCGCCGGCTGGGCCAGGAACAGGACGCCCCAGGAGATTGAAGAGCTGGCCGAAAATCACGGCTTCGCCGCCTCTAATGTCTACGACACCAGGGATGTCGTCGAGGACAAGCACTTCCGCGCCCGGGGCTTTATGACCGAGGTCGATGATGCCCTCCTCGGCAAGTATTTAGACCACGAGTTCCCGGTGATGATGTCCCAGAGCCCGCCCAGGGTGGAGTGGGGGGTCAGGCCGGTCGGCTTTGACAACGAATATATCATGACCGAAGTCCTGGGCAAGACCGAAGCCGAAATCAAGAAGTTGTACGATTGCGGCGCCCTGGGCAAATGGGCCGACGCGCCCACGCGCCGGCCGCCCTCTAATTGGGACGGCAAGTCCGGGCTGAGAACGCCGCTGGACCTGTCGCCGAAAGGAGCCAGGCCGGCTTCAGCCAATTCAAACCAGGGCAAGAAAGAGAGGCTGACCAAGAAGGAGCTGACTGCCTGGACAAACTGGGCCAGGGAGCACGATGACCCCGCCATCGCCCCTACCCGCCCCGAGGCCCTGGACGATATAACCGTTCTCGACCTGAGCTATAAGAGCTTCGCCGGCTGCTACTGCTCCTCGATGCTGGCCGAACTGGGCGCTAAAGTTCTGAGGATAGAGCCGCCGGATGGCGATTACATAAGGACCTGCACCCCCTACGGTATTCTCCATAAGGGCGAGGGGCTCAACTACCTGACCGAGGGTCGGAACAAGCATCATATCACCCTCAACCTGGAAAAGCCGGAGGGCAGAGAGATTTTAAAATCACTGGTAAAACAGGCCGACGTGCTCATAGAGACCTACAGCCCCGGCGTCATGGACGGGTGGGGTATCGGCTACGAGCAGCTAAAAAAGATTAACCCAAAACTGGTACTGGCTTCGATAACCGCTTTCGGGCAGTTCGGCCCGAAGAGCCGCAGCCGGATGCCGGACTACGATAATATCGCCCAGGCCAGGTCGGGGTCACAGTCGGCCACGGGGGAGGTCATGCCCGATGGCAAGAGCTACGACCAGTGCCCCTGGGCGGTGCCCACCAAGGCCGGCCCCTGGATAGGCTGGTGCCAGCCGGGAACGTTTATGGCAGTGGGCATTCTGGCGGCGCTGCACTGGAGAAAAATAAGCGGCCGGGGGCAGGCGCTGGACGTGGCCACCGCCGAGGCTTACGCCCGCTTTGACGACTACGCCGCTCTCTGGTATCAGGAAACGGGGATCATCTGCGAGCGCTTCGGCAGCCTGGATGTAGCCGGCTGGCTGTACTGTTTTGCCCCGACCAAAGACGGCGCTGTCTTTCTGGGGGGCTTGAGGCTGGAGATGTGGCAGGCCTTCGCCGACATGATGGGCAAATGGGACGAGTGGGACACCGCCAGCTGGACGACCCTGCAGGTCTTTATGCGCCAGGACGAGCAGCTTAAGTGGGCGCCGCTGGTCTTTGCCGAAACACGCAAATACACCAACCAGGAACTGGTGGACATGTCGCTGGAGTATTCCAGAAAAGGGCGTTTGGCTCCCATTACGCCGGTGGTGGCGCCGGTCTGCTCCCCCGATGAGCCGATGCAGGACGCCAACTGGCTGGAGCGGGGGATGTTCACTCCGGTCAATGACCCGCTCTACGGAGAGCTGGTGGTAGCCCAGGCACAGCACAAGATGACGGAAACGCCGATAAGAACAAAATGGCTGTGCCAGCCGGTGGGACATGACAACCGGTCGGTCTATAAGAAATATATGGGCTTCGGCCCGTCCAAACTGGATGAACTCAAAAAAGCGGGCGTAATCTAGCCCGCCTTTTTCTTTTTCTCAACAGGCACCGACTTGGCCAGGGCTTCCCCCAACTGCCCCACCACCTCAGCGTCGTAGCGCTCGACGTTGCCTTCGTCGCAGAGCTTGGCCAGCGCCGGGTCGATAGGTATCTGCCCCAGCAGCGGCGCCTTGGCGGCTTTAGCCATCTCCTCACCCCGGCTCTTGCCGAAGACCTCCATTTTCTTATCTATTTCCGGCACATAAAGGTAACTCATGTTCTCCACTACGCCCAGAACTCGCTTTCCCATCTTCTGAGCCATGTTCACCGCTTTTCTAACTATCATCTCAACCAGGTCCTGCGGCGTAAAAACGATAACTACCCCGGAAATAGGAAGCGTCTGCATCACGGTCAGGGGAGCATCGGCGGTGCCCGGCGGCAAATCGACAATCAAATAGTCCAGCCTGCCCCACAGCACCTCCTCCCAGAACTGGGTAATCGCCCGCGCGATGAGCGGGCCGCGCCAGATAACGGCGTCATCCTCGCTGGGGAGGAGCAGGTTGATGGACATTATCTCGATTCCGGAACGGGAAAGCACCGGCAGAATGCCGGAATCGCTTCCCGCCGGCCGGGCCTCGATGCCGAACATCTTGGGGATACTGGCACCGGTAATGTCGGCATCCAGAATGCCGACCTCGTAGCCCTGCCGCTGCAGGGCTATAGCCGCCAGTCCGGCTACCAGCGATTTACCCACCCCGCCCTTGCCGCTCATCACGGCGATAATATTGCCTATTTTATTTACGTCCTTGGGCTTAGCCTCGGCAAAGCTAATATTTACCGCCTTGACCCCGCTGAGCTTACCGACGACCTCCTCAACCTTGGCTTTCAACAGCTCCTGGGCATCCGGGGCTAAAGCAGCCGAAGCCAGAGACACCTCAACCTTGCCGTCGGCCACGCTCACCTTCTGAACCAGGTTCATGCCACCCAGACTGCGCCTTATATCAGGCACCAGTATCTCCTCCAGGCTCTGCTTTATCTGCTCCTCATTTAACATGAAATTTGTCCTCTTTCTGGCGACCTAGTGGTCGCAAATGTTATCCCCTGTAGTCAGTACGCCATCAAGGTAGCTCAGCACTGCCTTCTCAGGGTCGTTTTCCATTGTGCCGATGATAACCTCGATATTGTTTTGCTGGAAGATGCTCTGGGCACGGGAGCCCATGCCGCCGGCAATAACAAAGGAAACCCCCTGTTCAGCCAGCCATTTAGGAAGCACACCGGGCTGGTGACCCGGCGGCGGGACAAGCTCTTTTCGCACAATCTTTTTACTTTGCTCATCGACATCAATCAGAGCAAAATATTCACAATGACCAAAATGGGCAGACAACACACCGCCGTTTACCGGTACTGCGAATCTCATTGAATACCTCCAGTTTTCTTTATATCCGTTATATAATATCAGCTTATCAGTTAGACATCACACGGCAGAAAGCGCTGGGCAGCCTTCGGCTTCTATACCACCTTAATTAGCGCTTAACCGCCCGGCGATATTCTGCCACAGCCGCTTAATCTGGCGGCTGACCGGGCTATCGCTATCATATTGTACCACCGGCAGGCTTTTTACCATAGCCTCGGTAACTATATTATCGAAAGGAATCCGGGCGGCCACCTCAATTCCCTGCTCCCGGCAATAGTCCTCGATGCGGCGGCTGTTCTCCTCGTTGATATCGTGCTTGTTGATGCACACCAGGGCCGGGACGCCGAAGTGGCGGCAAACGCCGATAACCCTCTCAAGGTCGTGTATCCCCGATAGCGTCGGCTCGGTCACCAGCAGGGCTAAACTGGCGCCGGAAAGGGAAGATGTAACCGGGCAGCCGATTCCCGGCGGCCCGTCGCTGATAATAAAGGCAGCCCCCTGCTTTTCGGCCATCTCCCTGGCCTGCTGCCTGACCAGGGCTACCAGCTTCCCCGAGTTCTCCTGGGCAATGCCCAGCCGGGCGTGAACCAGCGGCCCGTATCTGGTATCGGAGATAAACCAGTGGCCGGATAGATTCTCCTTCATGGTGATGGCTTCCACCGGGCAGATATGGCAGCAGAAGCCGCAGCCCTCGCAGGAAACCGGGTCTACAGTAAAATCTTTTATCGCCTCAAAGTGGCACAGCTCCTCACACAGCCCGCACTGGGTGCACTTCTCCCCGTCAATAACCGCCACCTGCCCGCTCCAGAACTCGTTTTTCTGCCGTACGACCGGCTCCAGCAGCAGGTGGAGGTCGGCGGCGTCCACATCGCAGTCGGCAAGTATCTTGTCTTCGGCCAGGGCCGCCAGGGAACCCACAATGCTGGTCTTGCCCGTGCCCCCTTTACCGCTTAAGACTACCAGTTCCTTCATCTAATATCTTCCTTATTTCGTCCCACAGTAAAATAAACATCTCCTGCGTCTCGGGCATGCCCTCGGCCAGAGTCACCCCCCGGGAATAGATGCGAGCAATCCCGGTATCCAGCGGAATGGTGAGCAGGATGGGTATATTCTCCTTAAGACAGTATTCTTCCACCTTATGATATTCGCCCCCCGCCCGGTTGAGCACCACCGCCAGGGGTATATTTAGCTCCCTGACCGTTTCCACGGCCAGCACCAGGTCGTTAAAGCCAAACGGGGTCGGCTCGGTCACCAGCAGGCAGAAATGGCTGCCCTTAATCGCTTCCACCACCGGGCAGGATGTCCCCGGCGGCACATCGATGATAACCACGCCGTCGGCGTTAGCCCGCTCCCTGACCTGCCTGATTGCCGGGGGAGCCATGGCCTCGCCCACGTTAATCCTCCCCTGGACAAAATCAATGCCGTCGGCATCCCCCCACTCAACCACCCCCGTCTCCCGGCCCTCCTCGGTTATAGCCTTCTCCGGGCAGAGGTAGCTGCAGGCGCCGCAGCCGTGGCAAAGCTCGGGAAAAACCATCACCCGGTCGGGCAGAACGGCGATAGCGTTATAGGCGCAGATTTCGGCGCAGAGGCCGCAGTGGGTGCACTTTTCCTCGTCCACTTTGGGCACCTGGATGCAGACCGCTTCCTTTTGGGTAATCACCGGTTTCAGGAAGATATGGTCGTTGGGCTCTTCCACGTCGCAATCGAGCAGCTGCACCGGCTGCCTACTTTTAAGGGAAAAGGCCAGGCTGGTAGCCACCAGCGTCTTACCGGTTCCCCCCTTGCCGCTGGCCACGGATATTATCATTTTATTATCACTTCCGGCTTATTCTTTCACCATCTTGGCGCCGCACTGGGGACAATTCAGCTTATAGCAGGGAGTAGCCCTCTGGTGCGAGACCTTCTTGCCGCAACTAGGGCAAACGCAATTCCCGCTCGGTCCCGTCCCGGGACGGGTTCCCCCCATCCGGCCGCCTCTCTGGCCGCCCTGCGGTGGCCCGGTTCCATCTCCTCTGGTCATGATATCACCTCCAGAATAATAGACTATTTACCCTTATTTTCCAACTGCTCAAGACGCTGTTGAATGGCGCTCAGTTGCTGGGCCAGCATCTGTGACTGGCTTTTCAGGGTTTCAACCTCCTGCTCCGGGCTTGAGGCCTGGAATGCCGGGTCGGTGGGCGGTATCATTCCACCACCCATACCTGCACCCATACCTCCACCCATACCCATGCCCATGCCACGACCCATACCGCGGCCCATGCCGCCGCCTCGGCCCATGCCACCACCCATGCCACCGCCCTGGCCCATGCCACCACCTCGGCCCATGCCGCCGCCCTGGCCCATGCCACCACCCGTACCGGGGTCAGCGCTCATACCAAAGTGGTCAGGCACATTGGGCTGGGAGCTCGCCTCGAACTTACCCGCCTTGTAGCTCTGGGCGGCGTCCTTAACCTTACCGGAAACCCCGGTTATGATGTTAACACCGGCGCCGGATAGCACCTGATGGGCGTTAGGCCCGCAGCTGCCGGTGAGCACCGCCTCCACGCCTTTACCCACCACCATCTGGGCGGTGGCTATGCCGGCTCCGCCCGCCGCCATGGCGCTGGCGTTGTCCACAGCCTCAAACTCCATCGTCTCCGGGTCAATAATGATAAAGTACGGGCACCGCCCGAAGCGAGGGTCTACCTCGGCATCAAGAGTAGGGCCTGTAGCTGTAATTGCAATCTTCATAGTTTTCACCTCTCCCCCGGCCGGGGTTAGCCGGCCGGATAAATCCGGGGTATTACCCCTATTTAGTTTCCAACTCTTTGATTCGAGCTTCTATGTCCTCAAGGTGCTTTTTTAAGGCACCGGCTTCTTCCTTAAGGAAATCCACCTCCTGCCCCGCCACTGCCGCCGGAGGACTATAGGGCATCGCTCCCCCCACCGGGGAGCCGCCGTATAACCCGGGATAGTAACAGCGGGGAAGCCCTCCCCTGCCCCGGCCGACATAAGGCCAGGGAGGAGAACTGCCTCTAAAGCCAAAGTCACTACCGCCGCGGCCCTGGCCGCCGGACCAGTTGCTTCCTCTCATCACGATATCACCTCCTTTAACCGATTGTGTATAATCAATAATAAATATATTTTATCTCTATATCTCATATATCTCACCTCTTATATCTCATCTCTCCATCGTCAGCAGTTTAATCCCCCTGACCTGCCGGAAGGTGGCACCCTGGCTGACGCAGCCGAGCACCGTCTCCGGCTCAACCACCCTGGTGCCGGAAACGGCGTCAATGCCGTAGTCGAACAGCACCGGGGATAATGGAGCGGTATCCCCCAGCATGACCACATAGGCGCCGGGCTTACACATATCGAGCAGCGGCCCGATGGTGTGATTGGTGAAGGCGGTGCCGGTAATGCCGACAACGTCGGCGAGGGGAATCAGTTTTTCCGCTTCGGCCTCGGTGAGGTCGCCCTCCCACGGGTTTCGCTCAATTACCCAGAGATCTTTGGCTACTTTGCCCAGCTCGGGGACGAAGGGAAAATGGCCGACTATAGCCACCTTTTTGCCCCGGCCCTTCTCCGCCAGCAGGGTGCCGGCGTTAAGCTCCCGGCAGCGGCTCTCATCGACCTCCAGCAGCGAATTTATCGCCGCCATGCCGATGGCCGCCTCCATAGAGCTTTCTGAATAGACCATATTTGCCAGGGCACGGGCATCTTTATCCAGCAGGAAACCCGCCTCCCCCACCGGCGGCTTCCGGTGGCGGTGAGTTCCGTCGTGCAGGGTCGAGGCCAGGCCACACCAGCGCGTCAGCACCGCCGTCTGGAAAGGCCCCTGGCGTATATCCCTTACCGGTACCTCATAGCTCAATTCGGACATTAAATCATCGATAATCTTTATCATTTTATTCTTCTACTCTTAATATTCCCCGCGGCCCCGGCCGCGCCCGCGACGACCTATACCCCGGCCCATCAGCAGCGGACTGACACCCGTCGCCACCTCAAAATTGCCGCCCTCGATTCTCACCGCCTTGCCGTTAAGCAGGACGTCGGCTATTTTCCGCCGCGCCGAGGCCAGCATCCTCTGGAAGGTGGGGCGGGAGATATTCATCTTCTCGGCGCCCGGCGCCTGTGCCAGCCCTTCCAGGTCTTTAAGGCGTATCGCCTCAGCCTCCTCTACGGAAAGGATAACCTCGTCAAGCAATCGCAGCGGCACACCGGCCGGCTTGAAGTAGGTCGCCTCCGGCAGGAAGGCCACCCGGCGGCACTTTAGCGGTCTGGGCATATCAGTAAACTTCCTTCATCAGTAATGAGCATATGCTCATTATTATCATAGCACACGGCACCAGAAGAGTCAATATTTTCCAGTATAAACAAGTACGAAATTTGACAAAGCAAGCTCAAATAAGCGATTATATAGCTGGAGTTCCCAAAATGACGACATTCTATCGGCGTCTGCCCAGATTCAACTACCTGGCCCCTGTTACACTTGACGAAGCCCTATCCCTGCTCGTCCGGTATAAAGGCAAGGCAAAGGTTATCGCCGGCGGCACCGATTTAGTCCCCAAGCTAAAGAGGCGGGAAATCAGGGCGCCGGAGCATGTCATCGACCTCAAAGCCATACCCGGTCTGGACAATATCCAGTATGACGTCAGCGGCCTCAGCCTCGGCGCTCTGGTGACTATCGGGGCAGTGGAGACCTCGGCCATAATTCAGGAAAAGTTCGGTGTATTAGCTCAGGCGGCCCGTAGCATGGCCTCCCCCCAGGTAAGAAACCGGGGCACTATAGCCGGCAATATCTGCAACGCCGTTCCCTCGGCGGACTCGGCACCGCCGCTGCTCACCATCGGGGCAAAGCTCAAGCTGGTCAGCCAGGAGGGTGAAAGAATTGTCAGCATTGAAGACTTCTTCACCGGCCCCGGCCAGACCGCCCTTAACAACGACGAGATTCTACAGGAAATTCAGATACCCCACCCACCCCCCAACAGCCAGGGGATATACCTCAAGCTCACTCCCAGGCGGGCTATGGATTTAGCCATCGTCGGGGTGGCGGTGGTAATCATCCCCCAGGACGGAATCTGTAAAGACATCCGCATCGCCCTGGGAGCGGTAGCCCCCACCCCCATCAGGGCCAGAAGGGCGGAGGCCGTCCTAAAGGGGCAGAAACTCGATGATAATCTCATCGAAAAAGCCGCCCGGACCGCCGCCGGCCAATCAAAACCCATCGACGACCACCGGGCTTCGGCGGAATACCGCCGGGACATGGTCGAAGTCCTGGTCAAGCGGGCTATAAAACAGGCTATCGGGAGCCGAAGTTGAAAGAGATAAACCTGACGGTAAACAACCAGCCCTACCGGCTTTCGGTGCCGCCCCACCGCACCCTGCTGGATGTCATCAGGGAAGACCTGGGGCTTACCGGAACCAAAGAGGGCTGCGGCCTCGGCGAGTGCGGGGCATGCACCGTTCTCATCGACGGGCGGGCGGTCAATTCCTGCCTGGTGCTGGCTGCCGAAGCCGACGGCAAAGAGATTACCACCGTCGAGGGGCTGGCCGACGGCGATAAACTGCACCCCATCCAGCAGGCATTCGTCGACCACGGCGGCCTGCAGTGCGGCTTCTGCACCCCCGGCATGATACTGTCGGCCAAGGCGCTGCTCGATGAAAACCCCACCCCCACCGAAGAAGAGATAAAGCAGGGGATAGCCGGCAACCTGTGCCGCTGCACCGGCTATGCCAAGATTATCGAATCGATAAAGGCGGCGGCGGAAAACATGGGAGGCAAATAAGGATGTCGGAACTATCGGTCATCGGCGGGCGGGTGCCCCGGGTAGACGCCATGGAGAAGGTCACCGGCCAGGCCAAGTACGCCGCCGACTACTCCCTGCCCGACATGCTCTGGTGCAAGCTGCTGCGGAGCCCCCACCCCCACGCCCGAATCATCAATATCGATACCAGCAAAGCCGAGAGACTGCCCGGGGTTAAGGGGATAGTCACTGGCAAGGACTTCGGCGGCTGGACATGGGGCTGGATGCCGGCCACCAGGGACGAGCCACCGATGGCGGTGGACAAGGTGCGCTATATGGCCGAGGCGGTGGCCGGACTGGCCGCCGTCGACGAAGACACCGCCGAGGAAGCCGTCGGGCTTATAAAAGTGGAATACGAGGAGCTGCCCGGCGTCTTTGAACCCGAAGAGGCGATGAAGGACGGCGCCCCCGCCATCCATGATTATGTAAAGAATAATATCAGCGTGGAATACCACTGGAACTTCGGCGATGTCGATAAGGCCTTCGCCGAATCTCACATAGTCCGCGAGGATAGATTTAGAACGGCCAGGGCCACCCACGGCTACCTGGAGCCGCCGGCCATACTGGCCTACTACGACCCCACCGGCTATATCACCGTCCAGGCGTCCAAGCAGAGCCCCTATTTTCACTACCGCCACCTGGCGGCCTGCTTTAAAGTGCCCCTGAGCCGGGTGAGGGTTATCCAGCCCTTTATCGGCGGCGGCTTCGGCGGCACCAAGAACGATTCCCTGGGCGGCGATTTCTGCGCCGTCCTGCTCTCCAAAATGACGGGCAAGCCGGTCAAATACATAGAAAGCATGGAAGAAGAGCTGGCCACCAGCCGGCGCCGCCACAGCGTGATTGTCTACAGCAAGATGGGAGTGGACAAAGACGGGCTCCTAAAGGCGATACAGCACCGCGTCGTCGCCGACGGCGGCGGCTATACCGCTATCGGCCCCCTCTCGATGTACCTAAACGGCTTTATGACCACCCTGCCCTACAAGCTGCCCCACTTCAAATTTGACGCCTACCGGGTGTTCACCAACAACCCCATCGGGGCAGCTATGCGCGGCCACGGCGTTACCCACACCCGCTTTGCCGCCGAGATTCAGATGGATATGCTGGCCGAAGAGCTGGGCATAGACCCGGTGGAGATGAGGATGAGAAACGCCATCGATAACCCCAAGCCGGGGGAAATCTACGAAACGATAAATAAAGTAACCCTCAAGACCTGCGGCCTGAAGCAGGCTATCAAGGAAGCCGTCAAAGACCCGCTCTGGCGTGACCGCGATAAGCTGCCCAAAAAAGAGGGTAATATCTCCTGGGGTACCGGCATTTCCGGGACATCGTATTCCGGCGGAGCCAGGCAGATGGGGCACCAGGCCTGCGCCGCCATTATCAGGCTCTGCGAAGACGGCACGGTCAATCTAATTACCGGGGCCACCGACTGCGGCCAGGGCTCGGACACGGTGCTCTGTATGATTGCCGCCGAGGAGCTGGGCATCAAGCTGGACGATGTCGCCATCAAGCGGGTGGACACCGCCTACACCCCGGTCGACCCCGGCAGCTACGGCAGCCGGGTGACCATACTGGCCGGGCAGGCAACTCAAAAAGCCGCCCGACAGGTCAAACAACAGCTCGTGGAAGTGGCCGCCCAGAACTGGCAGGCCAAGCCGGAGGATATAGAAATCAGGCTGGGCGAGGTCTCGGTAAAATCAGACCCCTCCAAGAAGATGCCCTTCGGCAAGCTGGCCCGCATCGCCTGCTACTCGGGGACGGGGGCGGTTATAATGGGCACCGGCTACTCCAGCTACGGCATCGAACGCCTGGACCTGACCAACGGCATCGGCAACGGCGGCTGCAATTACAGCTTTACCACCCACACCGCCCGGGTCGGGGTGGACATGGAGACGGGGCAGATAACCACCAAAGATTTCACCATCGCCTCCGACTGCGGCCGGCTGCTCAGCCCGATACAGGCGGAGGGCCAGATTGAGGGCGGCGCCATTCAGGGACTGGGGCAGGCCCTGTACGAGGACTTTATCATGGACAGGGGCAGGACCCTCAACCCCACTTTTCTGGACTATAAGATGCCCCACGCCCTCGATGTCCCCGATATGAAATTAATCGATATCGTAACCGATGACCCCTTCGGCCCCTTCGGCGCCAAGGAGACCTCCGAGGGCAGCATTGTCAGCACCCCGCCGGCGGTGGTAAGCGCCATCCACGATGCCACCGGCATCTGGTTCAAGGAGCTGCCGGTAACGCCGGAAAAGGTGTTAAAGGCATTAAAGGAGAGGAAATAGTGCCGCCCATAGTCTCTATTGTCGGTAAATCAAGCTCGGGCAAGACCACCCTGCTGGAAAAGCTGATTGCGGAACTGAAGTCCCGCGGCTATAGAGTGGCCACGGTGAAGCACGCCCCACAAGAGTCATCCTTCGACGAGCCGGGCAAGGACAGCTGGCGCCATGTCCAGGCCGGCAGCGAGGCGGCGGTAATCAGCTCCTCGGATAAGCTGGTTCTAATCAAGCCGCTCAAGCAGGAAGCCGGCTTTAAGCAGATAGCCTATCTTCTGGGCGAGGACTACGACATTATCCTGGCCGAAGGCTTCAAGGTAAGCGATACCCCCAAGATAGAGGTTCACCGCAAGCAGTCCGGCCCACCCCTCCCCAAGCCCAGGAAGCTCATCGCCATCGCCACCGACGAGCCGCTGGACACCAAAACCAGGCAGTTCTCGCTGGATGATGCCAAAGGCCTGGCCGACCTTCTGGAGAAGGGCTTTATCCAGCCCAATAAGGAGCGGCTCTCCCTCTACATTAACCACGCCCCTATCGTCTTAACCGTCTTCCCCAGGCAGATTATCGCCAACATCCTGCTGGCTCTGGCTTCATCCCTTAAAGGGGTGAAAAAGGTCAAAAGCCTGGATATCTTCTACCGCAAACCCTGACACTCTCAACTTACCATAACGCTAAAAACAATTCCCACGCCTGCCCACACTCGAATTGTTTCCCCATTTTTTAAGGTGTTTCTGTCGCCCCCCGACTTGTGCTACAATCGCTGGAGATATGACAGTCTCAGACGAACTGCACCTGCGCCACCTCACCCTGGACGAGGCACTGCCCAAGCTCGACAAATACCTCAACGACGCCTTCATGGCCGGCTTCTACCAGGTGAAGATAATCCACGGCAAGGGGACGGGCACCCTGCGCCAGGCGGTCAGAAAGATACTGGACAAGCACCCCCTGGTAGACTCCTACCGGCCCGCCGTTTACGGTGAAGGCGGTGCCGGGGTTACCATTGTAGAGCTAAGCCCAAAGTAATAATTGAAAGCCAGCCATTTTTTGACTATAATAGCTTTGCTACCTATGGTGAGTGTAGCCTAGTGGTTTAAGGCACCAGGTTGTGGCCCTGGAGATCGAGGGTTCGAATCCCTTCACTCACCCCACCACGATGGATTGTTACCTGAGGCTAGCACTCTGCCTCGCCGGCCACAAGTAGTACGTGTAAACAAGACATTCCAACACCGACAAGGCTTCCTCTTCCAGATATGGTACGATGTTGGGAAAGATGGAGTTTATTATATGGATGGCACAGGTCGTGCTAACATAAGACCGGGCTTGCGGGTCTCAATAGTATTGAAGGCAGATCAGCAGTCCGGAAAACTAACCGAAGGGATAGTCAAGGACGTTTTGACCAAATCACCTGTTCACCCCCATGGTATCAAAGTCCGTTTAGAAGACGGCCATGTTGGTCGAGTTAAAGAGATAAAAGTCTGAGATTTAACTCCACCAAGCAGTACCGAATAACTTGACGGTATGTGCAACCTGGATCTTCAGTAACCCCTTCATTTCCTATTGCGAAAGAACCATCAGCATACAATGGATACTGTAGAAGGACTAAAGCTAAGCTTGAGGAAAATTGTTTAACCCCGGAAAAGATTTACGCAGACTCTGTGGACCGGCTGAGTATTATGAAGGTAAGGCCTCCGCTCAATTTGATATTTCGTTCTTTATAGAAGCGATCTATCTTTGAAAAAGCTAGTGAAAATGCGCCGGCAATTGTCTTTTTGGACGAGATTGATGCTATAGCCGCCAAGCGAGAGGAAATCAGGGGCGACCAGCAGGTGGAAAGAAGAGTAGTCGCCCAACTTCTAGCTCTGATGGACGGCCTGAAATCAAGGGGAAGGGTGATTGTTATCGGCGCTACCAATATACCCAATGTACTTGATTCCGCATTAAGGAGGCCGGGCAGATTTGACAGGGAGATTTCGATAGCCATTCCTGATAAGAATGGAAGATTGGAAGTACTTCACATCCACACCAGAGGTATGCCTTTAGCTTCCGACGTTGACCTGGAGAGACTGGCCGAAATCACCCACGGTTTTGTCGGGGCCGATTTGGAAGCCCTATCAAGAGAAGCGGCCATGATAACCCTCAGGAAAATAATGCCCAAGATTGAGTTTGCGGCCGACTATATTCCCTATGAACTGCTGCTGGAACTTGAAGTTACCATGGATGATTTCCTGGAGGCACTAAAGGAGGTGGAGCCTTCAGCCATCAGGGAGGTTTTCACTGAGGTTCCCGACGTAAAGTGGAGCGATGTCGGTGGTCTTGAGGAGATAAAGCGGGTGCTCAAAGAAACCGTCGAGTGGCCCCTCAAGTATTCAGACCTATTCAAGCAAGCCAATACCAACCCGGCCAAAGGAATCCTGCTTACCGGACTCCCGGGGACAGGTAAAACCCTGCTGGCTAAGGCGGTGGCCAGTGAAAGCGGGGTGAATTTTATTTCAGTTAAGGGCCCGGCTTTGCTCTCGAAGTGGGTAGGTGAGTCAGAGAAAGGAATCAGGGAGGTCTTTAAAAAGGCTAAACAAGCCAGCCCCTGCATCATCTTCTTCGACGAGATAGATGCTATCGCCCCGACCCGCGGTGCCAGCGCTGATTCCCATGTCACCGAGCGAGTCATCAGCCAGTTGCTCACTGAACTGGATGGGATAGAAGAGCTTAAGGGAGTAGTGGTTCTTGCGGCCAGCAACAGGCCTGATATTATTGACCCTGCCATCCTTCGGGCGGGCAGATTTGACTTCCAGTTGGAACTACCCCTCCCTGATGAGAAAGCGAGACTTGAGATATTCAAGGTTCATACGAAAGATAAGCCTTTAGCTTCCGATATCGACCTCGAGTCCTTAGCTAAAGCAACCGAAGGTATAGTTGGTTCAGATATAGAGGCAGTTTCAAAGCGGGCTTCTATGCTGGCCATAAGGGAATTCATTGACCAGAAAAAGAAGGACGTGACCAAATTCAAGATTAGTGCCCGGCACTTCAGCAGTGCACTTAAAACAATGCGGAGGACTGACGACCAGTCGTGAGGAAACTCCTTTATGTCCCTGTTATCCATATGGAGCCTGACCTGGGAAGCGAGGCAGCTGCCATTAACAGCAAAAGTGCCTCTTTGTTTGGGGAGGAGAGGTGGGCTAAGCATAAAGAGAGTGTGGCTAAATTCTGGGAAAGGACAGCCGATTATTTTGCTACCGTTGACACTTCCGCGCTAAAAATATATCAGGATGGGCTTCCGGCGGACGGTGCACTGGGCAGAAAAATTGTTGAGGAGGCGGCAAAACGCGGGAGCAAGAATCACCAAATTATCCTGAGCCTGATGGACAGGGGCGCTGAGATCACTAAAACCGAGGACCCATCTCTTCTCCAGGAGGAGTACGAATACATCACTGGACTTACTCGCTCCAGATCGATTTCAGAGAAAACCGTCGCCTCTGCCAAGTATAAACTCCGTAAGAACCAGCTAACCAGGGAAAGGGATAAATTCGTCGCCAAAACGATTGATGAAACTCTAAAGGAAGGAGAAACAGGGGTTCTCTTTCTGGGGAGCTATCATAACATATTGCCCTATCTTCCCAAAGACATCGTGGTCAAACAGCTCAAGAACCGCGAAAAGATTAACGCTTACTTCAGGGAGCTTGTTTCGGGGGGAGACGGGGAAAGATTTGAGCAACTGGCTAAATATCTTGCCTCACCGTACGTAGCCTGAAAAGCCGCCCGGACTTTTGATTGTAGGCTTACTTCATATGGCCAGCCTAGGACAGCTAAGTCAGAAGTAGCTATGAACTGCGTAGTAATGGCTGTGAACGGCCGGATAATCCAACATTAAGCCAAGATGTGCAACTGACCTCCACTTACGTAAGAGCCAAATGCCCTCTCGAAAATTGCTCCTAAATCACCCCGATACTGGATTTTTGCTAACGGATTTGCTAACGAACTGGGTGGCACGGGGTATCATCAGGTGGCATAATAAGGCTACGGAATACCCTGTATCAGATATAAAACAGGGCTATATGACACGTAAGAACACCAAGGGCGACGACCTACAATGGACTGCAAAACCCCTATTCACCGGTTC
>Ga0307420_1000413_pt1 | contig 20147 bp, 16 predicted proteins | sample SalMarWE160240MG_2_FD_202167 | JGI IMG/M metagenome (GOLD analysis project Ga0307420, IMG submission 202167) | Salt marsh sediment microbial communities from the Plum Island Ecosystem LTER, Massachusetts, United States - WE1602-40 | ecosystem: Environmental > Aquatic > Marine > Intertidal zone >... | reverse complement strand
CCTGGTCAAACGCACCGTGATCTACCTGCAGGAGAACTATGCCCATCCCCTCTCGCGCCGGGAGATCGCGGAATGCATCGGGGTGAGCGAGAATCATCTCAGTCGCATCTTTCGCCGCGAACTGGGCATCTCGCCCTGGGACTATTTGAACCGCTACCGCATCAAGCAAGCCAAGGAGCTTTTAGTGAGCACAGAGGACAGCATCACCTCCGTAGCCCTCCAGGTGGGGTTCAACGATCCCGCCTACTTTAGCCGTGTGTTTCGCAAGCAGGTCGGTCAATCGCCTAGTGCATTCCGAAAGCAAGCCACAATTTGATGCTCCAAGCGGACAAAAGTCCGCGTCCGAGCCGCTGGACTCTCGTCCAGCTAGAGCATTTCGAGATCGACTAATTTCTGGTTTTTTTGTCCAAGAGGTCAGTGCTTTTCTCCAAGTACTGACCTCTTTTCTACACTATAATGGATGGGTAGCTACAGATGGTATCCATATACAACGCTCGCATCGTTCCCTATTCCACGAACACAAGACCCACACAAAGAAGGAACAGGCGCCTACACTCACCGTGTAAAAAGGAGGTGATACAGCCCAAGATTCATGAAACGTTTCTCTACATCTATCCTAACCGCAAGGGCTTTGATTCAATGGATCGTTCTCAACGGAAAAGCCCGACTAACCCCATTAGCTAAGGAGGAAAAGCATGGCAAGCAACAAGTTAAACCGGCGTGATTTCATGCGCATGAGTGCCCTGACAGCGGCAGGCGCCTTGTTGGCTGGATGCTGCCCGGCACCGACTTCCGAAGAAGTCATCAGGGAGGTCGTGGTGACCGAGGTGGTCGAAAAGGAAGGCGAGACGGTAGAAGTGACCAAGATCGTGGAGGTCACCTCAGAGGCAGAAGAAGGAGTTGTCGCCAGCGGTCGGATCGGCGAAGGGGTCAGCATCGTCTTCTTCCCCGGCGGCCCCCCAGGATGCCCCTTTGGCACCGTCGTCTACAACGGCGCCGTGGCCGCAGCCAGCGACTTGGGCGCCGACGTCGATTACTTTTTCTCGGATTGGAACACCGAAAAGATGGTCACCCAGTTCAAAGAGGCTATGGCCCTCAGCCCCGACGGCATCTGCGTTATGGGCCACCCGGGCGACGACGCTTTCGAGACCGTCATCGACGAGGCCGTGAGCAAAGGCATCATCGTCACCAGCCAGAACACGACGCTGCCTCGCCTCGAAGCCAGGTACAAGGGTATGGGATTCGGCTATGTGGGCCAGGAGCTGTACGAGTCCGGCTACCTGCTGGGTCAAGAGGCCGTCAAGAGAGCCGGCCTGGCATCGGGCGATCGGGGCATGGTGTGGGGGCTCTTGTCCCAGCCAACCCGCGGCCTGCGGACCAAGGGCGTCGTCGATGCCCTGGAAGAGGCAGGCTTGACCGTCGACTACCTGGAGATCGACGATGCCACCAACGCCGATCCGGCGGCAGGCACCGCGACGTTCACCGGCTACGTATCCTCCAACCCCGACGTCAAGGTGGTCTGCACCGACCACGGTGGCCTGACCTCCACCCTGGAGACGTATCTGACGGCCGCCGGCTTAGGGCCAGGCGATATCTATGGCATCGGGTTCGACCTCTCCTCCGCCACCCTGGAGGCGATCCGGGGCGGGTGGACCGACCTGGTGCTCGACCAGCAGCCCTTCTTGCAGGGCTACCTGCCCATCGTGCAGGTCTGCCTGACAAAGAAGTACAAGTTTTCCGGTCTGCACATCGACACTGGCTCTGGTTTTGCCCACGCGGATAACGTCGAGGAACTGGCCCCGCTGGTGGAGGAGCAGATCCGGTAGACGGCTAGACAGCTCAACATCCGCTCTTGCAAGATACGGAAGCAAGCCAGAGCACCTGGGGCAAACGGCGCGGGACTGACGGCACCGATATCGCACCTGAAAATGGGCTTGTCGGTTGGCTTAACGGGTTCAGCGGCCGTGTGATAGCAACGCTTTCTTGTGCCGTTTGCCCCCCTATGCTAAAATCCAGCCATAATCAATAAATCATTGCATACTACGCCTGCGTGCGTCACCGAGAGGAATCCGACGGCGAGTGCACATCAAGGAGATCGGCTGATGAAATACATACTTGAAATGAGAAACATATCCAAGACCTTTGGAGAAGTCCAGGCGCTGCGCCAGGTCGATTTTGCCGTGGCCCGCAGTGAAGTCGTAGGATTGCTGGGCGACAACGGCGCCGGCAAATCCACGCTGATCAAGATCGTCACCGGCTACCACCATCCAGATACAGACGGCGGCGAGATATACTTCAAGGGGCAGAAAATCGAGGGCCTATCCGTCTCGGAAGCCCGCAAACTCGGCATCGAGACCGTCTACCAGGAACGCGCTCTAGCCGATCTTCAGACGCTGTGGCGAAATATCTTTATGGGGCGGGAGCTGACGACCGCCCTTGGCTTCATGGATGTGAGAGGAATGAAACAGGAAACAGAAAAACTGATGGTCGGGTCGATGGGATTCACGTCGGCGGCGGTCGCGTCCGACTCGGTGGTCAGGACCTTTTCCGGCGGGGAAAAACAGGGCGTCGCCATCGTGCGCGCCCTGCACTTTGACGCAGAGCTCATCATTTTGGACGAGCCAACGATGGGCCTGTCACTATCTGAGACGAAGAAACTGCTCGATTTCGTGGGCGGCATCAAGGAGGCCGGCAAGTCGTGCATCTTTATCGATCACAATGTGTTCCACGTGTATTCAGTAGCGGACAGGGTCGTCGTCCTGGATAGAGGCGCGGTCGCAGGCGAGTTTATGACCCAAGATATCACCCTGGAGCAACTGATGGACAAGATGTATCGCGTGGCTCAGACTGGGCATTTGAACGGCAACGGCTCTGAGTAACCACACTAAGTGGGTATAGATAGAAGGAGATAAAATGACCGCAATGGGAAACCAAGCCAAGGCCGTCAGCCCAAAACCATCGTGGCGTAGCGACGTGAGCAAACTCGCCCGCACGTACGGATTGCAGATTGGCATCTTTTGCGTCCTGCTGGTCATCTGGGGCCTGTTTGTCATCGGCGCACCCCAGACGTTTCTTTCGCCCAACATCTATGCGGCGTACATGTCGACCATTCCATTCTTCGCCGTCATCGCCCTGCCCCTGACGATGATTATCATCGCAGGCGAGATGGACCTGTCGTTCCCCTCCATCATGGGCGTAGGCATGGTGGCGTTCACAAACGTCTTGACACTGACTAACAGCGTAGCGCTGGCCTTTATCGCCAGCCTGGCCGCCGGATTCCTGGTGGGGCTGCTCAACGGGGTGATCGTCGTCAGATTGGGGATTCCGTCGCTGGTGGCGACGCTCGGCACGCAGTTCTTTTGGAGAGGATTCGTCCTCGTCGTCACGAACGCAGGCGGGTTCTCACTGGTGCCGATCAAAGGGACGGTTCTGCGCCAGGCGCTGGTGGGCCGAGTAGGTGGATACGTGCCCGCTCAGATGATCTGGGCCGTCGTCGTGGCGATACTCGTATGGATATTTCTGAACCGCCACAAGTTTGGCGCCCACGTCTACCTAATCGGCGATAACGTGGAGAGCGCCAAGCTCATGGGGGTCAACGTCGACCGGACCCGAATCATCAATTTCGCCATCCTCGGTGCCGCTGCGGCATTCGGGGGCGTTCTTTCCAGCCTGGAGCAATCCTACTTCTGGGTATCCCTGGGCGAAGGGTATCTTCTCAAGACGATGGCATCCACGTTCTTGGGCGGCACCTCGGTTTTCGGCGGCGTAGGAACAGTATTTGGAACGTTCATCGGCTGTCTAATCATCGGCGCCATCGAGGCCGGCATCGTCGCCATAGGCAAAATAGAGATCTTTGGCCTGGTCGTAAAACTGTCAGGGTTCTGGACGCAGTTGATCTATGGGTTAATCATCGTCATATCCGTGTCGCTGCAAAACGTTCTCAGCAGAAGGCTATCGCGCTGACGAGCGCATTTCGTGCTCTTCCCCTCAGGCACTTGTGTCTCCTGAAAATACTGTTACCATGTTCGGGGTCGCTCCCGAACGTGCAAGCGTTAATCGCGCAGTCAGAAGACGACGATGGAAACAGTCCTCCAGGGAAAAAAGAACATCGTGCGCATCGCGCCCGGCCGCCCCACCGTGCTCATCGGCAAGCGGGTCGGACCTGCCGTGCGCAGGCGGTCGGCGGGCGAGCCCGTCGTGAGCCACTCCGAAATCGCCAAGAACGAGGCGCTCGCCCAGGTCGCCGCCGGTGCCGAGATCATCGACGTAAACGCAAGTGGAACAGGCGCGGACGAAAAGAGGCTCCTACCCCAGGCGATCGAAATAGTCCAAGAGGCAGTGGAGGTTCCGATCAGCATCGAGGCGCTAGCCCCCGAGGCATTGGCTGCATCGCTCGCCGTCTGTCAGGGGAAACCCCTAGTCAACGCAGTCACCGGCGAGGAAGAGAGTTTGAACCAGGTGCTGCCGCTGGTGGCAGAGTACGGCGCAGCCGTTATTGGTCGGTGTGTGGATGAGGAGGGCATCTCCAATGACCCATACAAACGGCTCGAGATCGCCAGCAAAATCGTCGAGCGCGCCGAGGCCCTGGACATCTCGCACGAGGATATCCTGATCGACTGCCTGACCCAATCCATCGAGGCCGATCGTCAGGCTGCTTCGGTCACGCTGGAGGCCATCCGCCTGGTCAGAGATGAGTTGGGAAGCAACATGACGCTCGACGTCAGCGCCGTCTCTTTCGACCTGCCCAACCATGCCACGCTGCACCAAGCGCTCCTGGCTGTGGCCGTCGCGGAGGGCGTCGACGCCCCCATCGTCAACGTGGCCCGCGACAGGCAGGTCATCCTGGCGCTAGATACGATCCTAGGACGAGACGAGGCATCGACGCGGTACATCCAGTACTATCACTTTCGCCGCAGCGGCATGAGGAGCTTGGTAGACTGGGAGCTGATCGACTAGCCGCAAGGCGTCCAGACATGCACTCAAAACCCCATAGCGACGGCATCTATATCAATCACTGTGCCCGCCGTGACGTTCACGCAAGCGCCACAGGCGAATACGTCACCCTGCTGAGTGAGCAGTATTACCACATCCGCAACTATGACCGAATGCCCCCTTTCTTTATGAGTATCGTCAGCAGCTCAGATCACTGGCTGTTCATCTCCAGCACCGGCGGCCTCACTGCCGGGCGCTGCAACGCCGACTCGGCCTTGTTCCCCTATGACACCGACGACAAGATCACACAGAACAGCGACAGCACAGGGCACAAGGCCATCCTGCTGGTCACGAAAGACAACCGCACCTATTTATGGGAGCCCTTCTCGGAAAAATACGATGGCGTATACCAAGTCGAAAGAAACCTGTACAAAAACGTCTACGGCGACAAACTGGTCCTTGAGGAAACCAACCACGACTTGAGCATGACCTACCGCTACGCGTGGCGCACCAGCGACCGGTACGGTTTCGTCAAAACGGCATGGCTGGAAGATGAATCGGCGGACGGCTGCTCTGTGGCCCTGGTCGATGGCTTGCAGAACCTGCTGCCCTACGGCGTGACCTCGCAGACGCAGCGGCTGTTTAGCAACCTGCTCAACGCCTACAAGCGAAACGAGCTCGAGCCACAGACCGGCCTGGGCATCTTTGCGCTCAGCTCGACCCTGACGGACCTGGCGGAACCCAGCGAGTCGCTCCAGGCGACCACGGCGTGGCAGGTGGGATTGGAGGACCCCCGCTACCTGCTATCCTCGAACCAACTGGCGGCCTTTGAGCGCGGCGCACCGATCACCCAGGAGATCGACGTGCGCGGCCGCCATGGCGCGTACCTGGTGCACGCGGAATTCGACCTGGCCCCCGGCGGCGGGCGAGCCTGGCACATCGTGGCCGAGGTCAACCAGGACCACTGCGACGTTATCTCGCTGATCAACGAACTCGAGGGCGACAAGGCCCAACTAGAGGCGCGGCTCGAGGCCGACATCGAAAAGGGCACCCGCGACCTGGTCGCCGTCGTCGCCAGCGTGGACGGGTTGCAGCTCTCGGGCGACCGCCTGAGCACTGCGCATCACTTTTCCAACACGCTGTTCAACGCCATGCGCGGCGGCATCTTTGCCGATAACTACCGGATCGACAAGGCCGACCTGCGCAATTTCTTCGACGCAAGGAATCGTCCCATCCTCGACGCCCACGATGCGTTCCTTGCCAGCTTGCCGGAGGAGGTCAGCGTCAACGATCTGCTGGCACGGGCAGCGGCTGCCGGGTCGGTGAATCTCGAGCGTCTGTGCTACGAGTACCTGCCGCTCACCTTCAGCCGCAGGCACGGCGACCCCAGCCGCCCCTGGAATCGGTTCTCGATCAACGTAAAAAAGCCGGACGGTACGCAAAACCTGGATTACCAGGGCAACTGGCGCGACATCTTTCAGAATTGGGAGCCGCTGGCCTATGCCTACCCCGAGTTCGTCGAGAGCATGATCTGCAAATTCGTCAACGCCACAACTGCCGACGGGTACAACCCCTACCGGGTCACGCGCGACGGCATCGAGTGGGAGACCCCGACGCCGGGCGATCCGTGGGCCAACATCGGCTATTGGGGCGACCACCAGATCATCTACCTGCAAAAGCTCCTGGAGGCCTCGGCCAAGTTCCACCCCGGCAGGCTGCCCGCGCTGCTGGGGCGCAGAGTCTTTAGCCACGCCAACGTCCCCTATCGGATCAAACCCTACGCCGCGCTGTTGGAAGACTGGTACGACACGATCCTCTTCGACGACACACTGGACCGCGAGATCGACGCGCGCGTCGAAAAGATGGGCACGGACGGCAAGCTGGTGCTGGATGAGGAAGGACGCGTCTTTTGCGTCAATCTAGCGGAAAAGCTGCTCATCCTGCTGCTGGCCAAGCTGGCCAATTTCGTGCCCGAGGGCGGCATCTGGATGAACACCCAGCGCCCGGAGTGGAACGACGCCAACAACGCCCTGGTGGGCAAGGGGCTGTCGGTCGTCACACTGTGCTACCTGCAGCGCTTTGTCGCCTTCTTTTACAAACTGACGTCCAGGTACGAGGCTGCCGGATTTCAGATCACCCAAGAGGTGAAAGCCTCGTTCGACGCCACATTCGATATCTTGAACACACACAAGGGGGCGCTGCAGGCGTCCTTCTTTGACGATCGACGGCGCCGTGCTGTGATGGACGCGCTGGGACAGGCGAGCAGTGACTATCGCCGGCACTATTATCAGAATGGCTTCTCCGGAGCGTTCACCGACCTGGACAAGGACGCCTTGCTGACCTTTTTGGATTTGGCCCAGCGATATATCGAGCATTCGCTGAGGGCCAACAAGCGCCCTGATAATCTCTACCACGCCTACAACGTCATCAACCTCGGCGAGAGCAGTGCATCTGTCGGCCATCTGTACGAAATGCTAGAAGGCCAAGTCGCGGTCTTGTCGTCAGGAATGCTATCAGGCAAGGAGTCGCTCGCCTTACTACAAAGCCTGCGAAAGAGCGCGCTGTATCGCGCGGATCAGCACAGCTACATCCTCTACCCTGACCGAGACCTGCCCGGCTTTTTGCGCAAGAATCGCTTGACTTCCGATCAAGTCAAAAGGTCAGCTTTGCTCACCAAGCTCATCGAGCGAGGCGACCGCTCTCTCGTTGTCCGAGATGAAAATGGAGTCCGCCACTTTGCCGGCAGCTTTAGAAATGCCAAGGACGTCGAACGTGCGTTGGCCGATCTAGGGCGGCAGGAGGAATACGCCAACCTGGTCGACGCGGAACGCGACCTGATTCTCAACCTGTTCGAGGAGGTGTTCGATCACGCCTCGTTCACCGGCCGCTCCGGGACGTTCTTCGCCTACGAGGGGCTGGGCAGCATCTACTGGCACATGGTGTCCAAGCTGCTGCTCGCCGTCCAGGAGACGTTCCTGCGAGCCCGCGCGCAGGGAGAACTGGACGCGATCACCCAGGCGCTGGCAGAGACCTATTACGACATCCGCAGCGGCATCGGCTTTAACAAGACGCCCGCTGTCTATGGCGCGTTCCCCACCGATCCCTACTCCCACACCCCCGCAGGCCAGGGCGCCAAGCAGCCCGGTATGACGGGACAGGTCAAAGAGGAATTGTTGACTCGGCTGGCCGAGATGGGCGCTTTTATCAAACAAGGAACCCTCTTATTCAATCCCGTGCTGCTGCGCGAGCAAGAGTTCACCCCTCAAGAAGTCACCTTTGACTATATCGACGTAAACGGCCAGGAACGGTCGATCGACCTGCCGGCCGGTTCGCTGGCGTACACGTTCTGTCAAGTGCCCATCGTGCACCTCATTTCAGACGAGAATCAATTAGAGATCGCCTACGCCGACGGTCGTCTGCAACGACTGGCAGGCAACTGCCTGGACGCAGAGACCAGCCGGCACATCTTTTGCCGCGACGGCCACGTCAAGCAGATCACCGTTTACACCGGGCCTGCACCAGAAACGGCGTCATCGTAAGCTTGCCAAATTCGAATGGGGATGGTATAATGCCGCCCAACATTTGGACAAAGAAAGCACTGACCGGGACGAGTACCGACTGGGCAAGGTCTTAGAGAGAGAGGGTCACCGGCTGAAAGCCCCCTCGACCGGACGGACGGGAAAACCCCCCGGGAGCGGATCCCTCAAATCGCACGGCTGTAGCCGCGGCGCAAGAAATTGCGTTGGCGAAAGTATGGGATCACGGGACGGCCCGTTACAGCCAAAAGAGTGTGACGACGGATGGTGAACGAATAAACGGATAGTCGAACTGTCCGACTGACTGGAAGCAAACATCCGTTTATCCGTTGAGTAATCCGTTGAACAATCCGTTGTCAAACTTGGGTGGAACCACGTAGGCCCCCTGCGCCCCAAGAGCGCGGGGGGTTTTTGCATATCGGGGATAGAAACCCGGTTAAGTAGGGCGGATTTGCTATCCGCCGCCCGCTGGTCGGGTAGCAAACCCGATCTACAACGTGGGGAAAGGGGGCAGCCGATCCCTCCCCCGTAGTGGGGAAGAACCGGGTTTCTAAGAATGCAAGGAGGACCAAATAATGACAAAAGTTCCCATCATTTTTCTGGGCACCGGCAACATCGGCGGGACGCTGCTGAAGCAGATCCTCGACAGCGGCGAGGAGGTGGCGCGCCGCACAGGATTGCAGCTCGCGCCCGTGGCTCTGGCCGACGTCAGCGGGGTGCTGCTCGATCTCGCCGGCCTGCCAGAGGAAACGCTACGCGCCGCGCTCGACGCCGTCGCCGACGGCGACCTACTGGAATTGGTGCCCGGCATCCGCCCGCTGGACGACGTGACCCAGGCATTGCAGTCGGGCGCGATCCTGGCCGACATGACCGCCACGCCCAAGACCTCGCCAACCCTGCTGGCAGCGATGGAGACAGGATGCGGCGTGGTGCTGGCCAACAAGATCCCGCTGGCCGCCGATTGGTCCGCGGCCAAGACGTTCTTCGAGTATCCGGCCCTGCGCTACGAGTGCACCGTCGGCGCGGGGTTGCCGGTGATCGACACACTGCGATACCTGCTGGATACCGGCGACCGGGTGACTCGCATCGAGGGCTGTCTGAGCGGGACGCTGGGTTATCTGTGCACCGAGCTGGAAAAGGGCACTTTGTACTCGGCCGCCGTGGCACAGGCTAAGGCGCTAGGCTATACCGAGCCCGACCCACGCGACGACATGAGCGGCAAGGACGTGGCCCGCAAGGCCCTCATCCTGGCCCGCACCGCTGGTTGGCCTTTGGAGCAAAGCGACCTGACCATCGAGGCGCTGTACTCTGAATCGCTGGCGGATCTATCCATCGAGGCGTTTATGGCCACTACGCCCGAACTGGACGACGCGTACGCCGCCCGCGTCGTCGAGGTCAAAGCGGCCGGCAAGGTGCTACGCTATGTGACCCAGGTCAGCCCGGCGGGCGGCAGCGTGGGACTGGTGGCCGTGGAACGGGATAGCGCTTTGGGCGCGCTGCACGGCCCGGCCAACCATATCGCCCTGTACACGGAGCGGTACGCCGAGGTGCCGCTGGCCATCTCCGGTCCCGGCGCCGGACGCGAGGTGACAGCGGCGGGCGTGATGGGCGACGTGATCAAGTTGGCAAGTCGGCGAATCGGCGAGTCAGCGAGCTCTTGAAACGATCAGGGGGAGGAAGAAGCATGGGCACATTGGTTATGAAATTCGGCGGCACGTCGGTCGGCAGCGTCGAGGCCATCGACCAGGCCACCGACATCGTGCTGGACCTTTCAAAGCAGTGGGATAACCTGGTCGTCGTCGTCTCGGCCATGAGCGGCGTGACCGACGCCCTGATCGAGAGCGCCCGGACGGCGGTGACGGAAGAGGAAGGGGTCTTTCGCGCCATCATCACCAACCTGCGGACCAAGCACCACGACACCATTGAGGTCCTGCTGCCCCCAGGCAGCGAACGGGATCACCTGCTCTCGACGGTGGACGGACTGCTGGACGAGCTGGGCGCCTTTTGCCACTCGATCCACATCCTGGGCGAGGTCACCCCGCGGGCGATGGACGCCATCACGTCGATGGGCGAGCGCACGAACGCCCGCACCGTGGCCGCCTTGCTGCGCCACAAAGGCGGCAAGAGCCAGGCGGTGGACGCCACCGAGTTGATCATCACCGACGACAAGCATCAGAACGCCGCGCCGCTGATGGACAGGACCCGCGAAAAAACTCGGGCGCAGTTGACGCCGATGTTGAAAGTTGGCATCGTGCCCATGGTGACCGGTTTCGTCGGGGCGACGGAGGAAGGGGTAACGACGACGCTAGGGCGCGGCGGCAGCGACTATACCGCCGCCATCCTAGCCGACTGCCTGGACGCCGATCAGGTGTGGATGTGGAACGACGTGGACGGGGTGATGACCGCCAATCCGCGCATCGTGCCGGATGCCCGCGTCATCCCCGTCCTCTCCTCCAGCGAGATGGGCGAGCTGGCCTATTTTGGGGCCAAGGTGCTGCATCCCAAGACGGTCCTGCCGGTCGTCCAACGGGACATCCCGCTGTGGGTCAAGAACACCTTCAACCCCACCGCCCCCGGCACGCGCATCGTCGCCAAGACGGAGAATGATAAAGGCAAAATCAAGGCGGTCACCGCCATCAAGGGCATGAGCATGGTGATCGTCGAGGGACGCGGCATGATCGGCGTGCCCGGCATCGCTGCCCGCACCTTCTCCGCCGTCGCTGGCCAGGGGGCCAACGTGCTGATGATCATCCAGGCCTCGTCGGAGCAATCGATCTGCTTCCTGATCCCCACGCAGACGGTGCCGCCGGTGGTCAAGGCGCTGGAGGAGGAAATGGAGCGCGAGTTGGCCCGCAGGGACATCGACCGCATCTCGTCGCGCGATAACGTGGTCATCGTCACCGCCGTGGGCGCGGGGTTGCGCGATACCCCCGGCATCTCGGCCAAAGTCTTTGGCGCGCTGGGCCAGGCCAATATCAACGTCATCGCCATCGCCCAGGGGTCGAGCGAGTGTGGACTATCCCTCGTCGTCGCCGCCGATGACGCCGTGGGCGCGGTGCAGCAGATTCACGGCCAGGTCATTCTCAACGGTGGGTAAGGGAAATTTGTCAAACGCCGTTTACGTCCATCGTCCGCGGGCATTTTTCTGGACACGAAAAAACGCGAAGAACACGGTTAAAAGCTAAAAATCTGTGCAGTCCGTGTTCATCCGTGTCCGAAAGACTTGGTCGCGGCATCTACCGCGCTATTATACGAGGAGAAAGTAAAATGAAGAAAATGAGCGTAGGCGTCATCGGCGCCACGGGTATGGTGGGTCAAAATTATCTGCGGCTGCTCAAAGATCATCCCTGGTTCGAGGTGACTCACGTCGCCGCTTCGCCCCGCTCGGTGGGCAAGCCGTACGCCAAGGCCGTGGCCGGGCGCTGGGTGATGGACGAGGACATCCCGGCTGGCGTGGCAGACCTGATCGTCGGTGACGCCGGCGATGTGGCGGCGGCCAAGGGGAAATGCAAACTGGTATTCTCGGCCGTCAATATGGACAAGCAGGCCGTGCGCGAGTTGGAGGAGGCGTACGCCGGCAACGACATCCCCGTCGTCTCCAACAACTCCGCCCACCGCTGGACGGCGGACGTGCCGATGTTCATTCCCGAGGTCAACCCGCACCACGCCGACATCATCCCCTTCCAGCGCAGGAACCGGGGATGGAACAAGGGACTGATCGCCGTCAAGCCCAATTGCAGCCTGCAGAGCTACCTGCCCGCCGTCTACCCGCTGATGGCAGCGGGATATCCCGTGGAATCCATCTTTGTCGCCACGCTGCAGGGAGTCTCCGGCGCGGGCTATCCCGGTCCCGCGTCCATCGACATGATCGACAACGTGGTGCCCTTCATCGGCGGCGAGGAGGAAAAGACGGAGCAGGAGCCGCTCAAGATCCTGGGCACCATCGAGGACGGCAAGTTCGTCAATGACAACTCGCTCAAGATTGCGGCCCACTGCAACCGCGTGCCCGTCATCGATGGCCACACCGCCTGCGTCAGCCTAAAGTTCAAGGCGCAGAAGCCATCGCTGGACGAGATCGTCGCCATCTGGCGCGCGTTCGAGGGCGAGCCGCAGCAGCTTGACCTGCCCTCTGCACCCAAGCCGTGCATCGTCTACCAGGAGGAGCGGGACCGGCCCCAGCCGCGCAAGGACCGGGACGCCGGCGGGGCGATGGCCATCACCGTCGGGCGGCTGCGCGAGTGTCCCGTGTTCGATATCCGCTTCGTGGCCCTCTCGCACAACACGGTGCGTGGCGCGGCCGGCGGCGCGATCCTGAGCGCGGAGCTTCTCAAGGCCAAGGGATACCTGTAATCATCCGTCGTCACGCTGATAGCGTGACCTACTTGATGCAAGATGAAAAAATCAAACGACTCAATCATCCGCCACGCAATAGAAGCCGACCTGGACGCGTTGCTCGCCTTGTACACGTACCTGAACCCCAACGACGCCCGCCTGCCTGCGCGGGCGGAAATCGTCGCACTATGGAAAAGGATCGTTGCCAACCCTATGCTCACTTACTTTGTGGCCGAGCAAGAGGGCAGACTCGTTTCCTCGTGCAACCTGGCCATCATCCCCAACCTGACCCGCGGCGCGAGGCCGTTCGGCGTGATCGAGAACGTGATCACACACCCCGATTTTCGGAGACAGGGATTGGCAAAACAAGTCCTCGACCACGCGGTAGACACCGCCAGGCAAGCAGGCTGCTACAAGGTGATGCTGCTATCCGGTGCCAAACGCACAGAGGCCCACGCGCTCTACGAAAAGGTGGGCTTTAGGAAGGACACCAAGGTCGGGTTTGACCTCAGGCTCCTGTGAGGTAGGACGTTATGGCACTGCACATCCACACACCACTCGTCGAATCGTTCCCATTGAGCGAGAGAACCGGCAAGCGCATCTTGCTCAAAATGGAGAACCTGCAGCCGTCCGGCTCCTTCAAGATCCGCGGCATTGGCTTGCTATGCCAACAAGGCAAGAATGACGGGATCAGTCACTTTGTCTCCTCATCTGGGGGCAACGCGGGCTACGCCGCCGCGTACGCCGGGAGAAAGCTGGGCGTCCAGACCACCGTCTTTGTCCCCGAGACGACGCCGCCCGACGCCAGGCGCAAGATCGCGTCGCAAGGGGCCGAGGTCAAGGTCGCCGGCAGCGTGTGGGACGAGGCGGACCTGGAAGCACGCGCACTGGCAGAAAAAGTCGACGGGCTGTACATCTCGCCCTTCGATCACCCCCTCATCTGGGAGGGCCACGCCACGCTCATCGACGAGATCGCGGACGAGATAGAGAAGCCGGACACCATCGTCCTCTCCGTGGGAGGCGGCGGCCTGCTGTGCGGCGTCATCGAGGGGCTGCGACGAAATGGCTGGCAGGACGTGGCCGTCCTCGCCGTCGAGACCGAGGGCACTGCGTCCCTGGCCACTTCGCTGGAGCAGGGCCGGCTGGTCACTCTGAACAAGATCACGGGGGTGGCGACGAGCCTGGGGGCCAAGACGGTCGCACGGGAGGCCTTTGAACGCGCGCGGCAACACCCTGTCCAGTCGGTCGTCGTCACCGATGGAGAGGCCATCGACGCCTGCGTCCGGTTCGCCGACGAGCACCGCTGCCTGGTCGAGCCGGCGTGCGGGGCATCGCTGGCCCTGGCCTACAGCAGGCCGGCCAGCCTGGCGGGGGTGGAATCGGTGGTGATCATCGTATGTGGAGGGATAGGGATTACCTTGAACAAAATCCAACAATGGAGGGAGGGCCGATGAAGATCATCGTCCCCGCCATCGGCTCGCGAGGCGACGTACAGCCCTACATCGCCCTATGTCAGGGGTTGCAGCGGGCCGGGCACGAGGCCATCCTGGCGACCAACCCCAAGATGCGCGCCCTGGTCGAACGATACGACGTGGCCTGCGCGCCCGTCGGCCCGCCGGTCGACATGGGAATGGAGGGGGCCAGGCTCTACGCACAGGCAGGCAAGCGCTGGTGGCTGGGACTTTGGCGCACGATGCAGCTCAGCTTCCGGTTGGTCCAGGACTCGTATCCAGACATCCTGACGCTGTGCCGCGGGGCCGACGTGGTGGTGGCGACCGACGTCGCCGCCGGGACCGCCGAGGCGGCCAAGCTCAGCCTGCCGTGGGTCAGCGCCACGCTCCAGCCCTCCCGCATCCCCAAGCCATCGCCCTCCTTCCTTTCGAGCATCGTCTGGGGCATTGTGGGCGCACTGATGATGGCCCCCCTGAACCGCTTCCACCGGCGCGTGGGCGTGGAACCGGTGAAAGGGGTGTCGGGCACGCTTTCGAAGCGGCTGACGATGGTGCCCATCAGCCCACACGTCACCCCACCCGATCCGCAGTGGCCGCCCTACGCGCACGTCACCGGCTATTGGACCGCTCACCAGTCGGAGACTTGGACGCCGCCCGCCGACCTGCTGGCATTCCTGGAGGCGGGCGAGCGGCCCATAGCCGTCAGCCTCGGGGCGATGAGCCTGGCAGGTGAAGAGACGCGCCAGGCGGCGCTGATGGCGCTCGAAGCGATACAGCAGGCGGGCAGGCGCGCTATCGTGCAGGGGTGGGACGAGGCCCTGGCCGGCGTCGACCTGCCGGAGACCGTCTACCACGCCGGGCCGATGCCCCACACCTGGCTCTTTGACCGGGTGAGCGCCGTCGTGCACCACGGTGGATTCGGCACCACCGGCTCGGCGCTGTGCGCGGGCAAGCCGGCCGTCGTCGTGCCGCACATCATCGACCAGCACCTGTGGGCCAGGCGCGTTCACGAGTTGGGCGTCGGCCCGGGGCCGGTTCCCCGCGCCAATTTGACGGCCGAGGGATTAGCCGAGGCCATCACACAGGCCACGGGCGACGCCGGAATGCGTGCGCGGGCGGCCAAGCTGGGCGAGCAGATTCGCGGCGAGCCAGACGGTGTAACTGTCGCCATACAACTCATCGAAGAGGCTCTAAAATGATCCTAGTGCGCAAAGCCACATCAACCCACATACCCGGCATCGCTGCCATCGTCCGCAACGCCTGGGAACAGGACATCCTGCCCGACGTGTGCGAGGCCCAGACCCGCTGCCAGGCCTGCGCCCTGTACGTCGCGGCGGACGGGGACGACGTCGCCGGGTTTGTGTCAGCGTTCCCGACGGTGGACAAGGACGGGAAGCGCCGCTGGGAGGTCGACCTGCTGGCCGTGCGACCTGCCAGTCAGGGACAGGGCCTGGGCCAGAAGCTGGTCGAAGTGGCGTGCGAGGACGAAAGAGCGCACAGCGCTCCCCTGGCACGCGCGGCCATCCACGTGGACAACGTCGCCAGCCAGAGGACATTCGAGAAAGCGGGATTCACGACCGATGGCGAAATTCACAAGCTGCTGATCTGGACGCCCACCCGCGACACCGGCCCCATCGTCTATGGCGGGAGCGTGACCCTCGTGCCAGTGGACACGCTGACCTACCGCGGGCTATGGCTGGAGGGACTGACGGCGTACAACGTCGACACAGAGGAGCAGCGCAGCGCCGTGCAGATGGCACGCTCGATCATCGCCTGGGAAGGGCGTCACAACACGGGGGCCATGGTCCCCGCCGTCGGCTCGCACCGCCTGGCCTCCGACCTGGAAGCGTCGTCAAAGATGGTCGGCAAGTACCAATGGTTTATCAAAACACTGGATGTGCAGAGATGAACGTGCGCCTGGATCAGATCACCGAGGAACTCGATACATTCTTTAGAATAGACGGCCTGCCACCCGATTCACCGTTCAGCCGCCTGGTTCCCCAGGTGTACGAGGAGACAGGCGTTGAGCTCGGTCGCTATCTCCAGCAGAGCTTTCTGGAGGCCTTTCACGGGTTGATGGTCCACAACGGCCAAAGCGTGTCCCAGATCTATCTCACTGTGTTTCTGAGCGAAGAGATCTTGACAAGATTTTTGCTCGGGGCAAAAGAAACGTACTCGTCATCTCCCACCATCCCCTGGTGATGGAAACGAGCAACCGCGGCTTTCTATCCCTCTCCGAGGGGTATTTCGAGGAAATGCAGGAGCGGGCCGTATCCGTCTACATACTGCATACTCCTCTGGACGTCCACGACGAGATATCGACGTCCAGAGCTTTGGCCAGAGAAGTAGGTATTAAAAAACTTGCAGGAAGCTACTATCAGGGCCCAGGTGGGCCTGCGGGCAGATGTGGCCGCCTTCCCGATCCTATCACGCTCGAGAACTTTTTGAGGCGTGTGGCCCAGGTTACAAGGGTAAACGACCTGCACTTTATCAGGAATCGAAAGACCGTTCACACCGTCGGTGTTATCGCAGGTGGCACCGATGCCAAGGGCATCCTGGAAACCGCCACATTGGGATGCGACACGCTGCTCACGGGCACCTATTATAATCAGGGCCAAACCGAGATCGGGCAGTAGTACCGAGACGAGTTTGAAAAGATTAGGGACGACTTGGAGATTAACCTCGTCGAGGCTTCGCACTACGCCACAGAAGCCATAGTCATGCAAATGGACATGGTATACTTTTGCGCCAACCATCTTGGGATCGATGGCGAGTTTGTTCCGCAAGATAATCCCTGGTATTAGCAGAGGAAATTCAGATGAATGACAAAATCATCGAGCGCATCTCACGGGAAGCCGGAATCGACGCCCTCGTAGAGACGCTCGCGACCCAGTTGAGCCCCACCGACTTGCAATCGCTCCTCATCGGGGTCTACCGCCGGCGCGCCGAGGCGCTAACGCCGCGCGACATCCTGCACCAATACCAGCACAACCGCTTCGTTCAGCCGGCCCAGGCCAGTCCTATCGCACAGTTGGACTTTGCCCGGCTGGCCTACGCGCTGCTGCCGCCGGGCTTTGAACCGATCGAGCTTTCCCCTGTGACCCCGCTGGGCACCTGCTCTGTGGTCAGCACCGTCAGCCAGAACGTGGTCGTGCCCACCATCCGCAACACCGAGGCCTGCTCCGACGCGACCAACGTGCTGGCGATCGAGTGCGCCCGCCGCAGGCAGCAGATCCTGCGCGATAACCCGCGCGCCACAGACAGGGTCAAACTGGGCACCAGCCACAGGCAGCTGCGCGCTCAAAAGTTCGAGGGGCCGGCGTCATTCCAGCACTTTTCTATTTTCACCCTCTGCACCGCGGGACGGGATGAGGGCAGCTTCAAGTTCGAGACGGAGGCCCTTCTGGAGCAGGTTGACTTTTACGTGCGCCTATTGAGCAAAGCTGGGAAACTGAGGTATACTATACAGGACGTGCGTGTATCTATCACCGCGCTGGATGAGCGGCGGGTCGACACGCTGCAAGCCAGCGTAATCGACGCGCTTTCCGCGAAACACCCGCACATCCGAGTGCAGTTCGATCAAGACCGCCAAAGCGGGCGCAGGTATTACACGGACACGTGCTTCACCATCCACGCCGTGAACCCAGCCGGAGACGATCTCTTGCTGGTCGACGGAGGCTTGACCACGTGGACGCAGCAGTTGCTGAGCAATCGCAAGGAGCGGTTGATGACCAGCGGGCTGGGTAGCGAACGATTGTGCGCCTGCTTCAAACAACCATCATCACAAACGGAGGAATGACAATGGAATTAAAGACACTCCCCCCCAATGAACTCGCCAAGCGCAAGGCAGAATTGACAAAGCGCTACCAGGCGTTCCAGGCTCAAAACCTGGCCATCAACATGACGCGCGGCAGACCGCACCCCGATCAATTGGACCTGGCACTGGGAATGCTGGAGTGTGTCGACAGCGAACATTTTCAGACAGCCGGTGGCGTGGACTGCCGCAACTATGGCGGGCTGGATGGCATTCCGGAGGCCAAGGCGCTCTTTGCGGAATACCTGGAGGTCGCACCAGACGAGATTATCATCGGCGGCAACTCTAGCTTGCAGATGATGTACGATACCATCCTCCGCGCCCTGGTCGTGGGCGTCATCGATAGCGAGGTGCCGTGGGGCGAGTTGCCCAGCATCAAGTTCCTGTGTCCGTGCCCCGGATACGATCGTCACTTTTCCATCTGCCAGCATCTGGGCATAGAGATGATCCCCATCGAGATGCAGGCCGACGGCCCCGATATGGACGCCATCGAAACCCTCGTCGCCGGGGACGAAAGCGTCAAGGGCATCTGGTGTGTGCCCAAGTACAGCAACCCCACGGGCGTCACCTTCTCCGACGATGCGGTGGAGCGGCTGGCGAACATGCCGACGGCGGCCAAAGATTTCTGCATCTTTTGGGACAACACCTACGCCGTCCATCATCTGACGGATACGCCCGATCGATTGAGCAATATTCTCACTGCCTGCAAGCGGGCCGGGAACCCGGAACGAGTCTTTATCTTTGGCTCCACCTCCAAGGTCTCCTTCGCCGGGGCAGGCCTGGCGCTGATGGGCGGGAGCAAAAGGACGGTCGAGTTTGTGAAAAAGCAGTTGTTTTACCAGACCATCGGCCCCAACAAGCTGAACCAACTGCGCCACGTGTTGTTCTTCAAGGATATGGCCGGCATCGAGGCCCACATGAAAAAGCACGCCGCGATCCTCAGGCCCAAGTTCGATACCGTGCAAGACATCTTGGAAGAGATGCTGGGAGGCAAAGGCATCGCCGAATGGAGCCAGCCCAACGGTGGGTATTTCATCAGTTTTAATACACTCGATGGATGCGCGCAGGCCGTGGTGGATATGGCCAGCCAGGCGGGCGTCAAGCTCACCCCAGCCGGAGCCACGTTTCCTTATAGACGGGATCCCCGGGATCGCAACATCCGCATCGCACCCTCCCTGCCGTCCATCGAAGAGATACGGCTGGCGATAGAGGTGCTGGCCATCTGCGTGCAATTGGTAAGCATCGACAAGCGATAAGATCTTGCATTAGGAGGAGCATCATCATGCACAAAACGCTCACGTTTTTAGCCAAGTTCTTTGCCACGATCCTGGCAATATTTTTCGTCGTCACGGCGTTGCTGGCTTTGCCGCTCTCTACCGCCAGTTGGCGGCTGTTCGGCCCCAACCCGTACAAGCACGCCCTGGCAGAGGAAGCCATCTACGAGCGAGCGCCAGCGCTGGCCAGCGAACAGATCGCATATAGCATAGCGTACGATCTCTGCTCAGGGGACCTGGATTGCGTGGAAGAGATGCAGGACGAACAAAGTGGCGGGGAGGTAAACGACGTGCTGGACCCGGGCATCGTGCCATCCTTTCTGCTGAACCTCACCGAAAAAGACCTCGAAAGCATCGTCGCTGACCTGGCCCCGCCCCGGTGGATCAGGGAACAGGCCGAGCGCGTCATCGACCAAACCTTTGCCTATCTGAATTTTGGCGGCGACCCAGATATCACTGTTTCGTTGATCGCGTTCAAGCGACGCCTGGCCGGGGAGGAGGGCACGCGCGCCTTTATGCGCATGGCGCTGGCGCAGCCGCCGTGCACACCAGAACAGATCGCGATTGTCGAAAGCGACGAGGACATCGCGCCGGAGGACATGCCTATCTGTCGCCCGCCCCAGCCGCTGAGGGAACGATACGCGGATAAGGCCCGCGAGACCCTGCAGGCAGTGGCGGCGGACGTCGTAGACGAGATCAATGTGATCACACTCGCGGAGGAAGAAGGGGTGTCCATCTCTCTGCCCGAGGAGCCCGCCTCGTGGCGGGATGATCCAAGGATAGAGTTCCAAATCATCAGGTGGAGCTT
>Ga0307420_1000412_pt1 | contig 20183 bp, 19 predicted proteins | sample SalMarWE160240MG_2_FD_202167 | JGI IMG/M metagenome (GOLD analysis project Ga0307420, IMG submission 202167) | Salt marsh sediment microbial communities from the Plum Island Ecosystem LTER, Massachusetts, United States - WE1602-40 | ecosystem: Environmental > Aquatic > Marine > Intertidal zone >... | reverse complement strand
CTGTCCACCACGAGTGATCCGCCGGAGAATCCCACGGCTTCACTTTTCCAGCCAGGGCTGAACACGGTCGGCCAGCTGGTCGGGGCGGAGCACCTCGATTCCCCGGGGATCCTCGAGCCACTGCTGCTGTACGTATCCCCAGGAGGCCAGGCAGCCTATGATCCGGGGTTCCCGGGCTGAAGCCGAGGTCAGATGATCGATCTGATCGTCAATGAACAGAGCCCGTCCAGCTCCTGTTGCCTCCAGAGTGTGCAGGATGGTGGCTTTCTTCTCCTTGGCTTCACAGCTCAGCACCCGCTTCGGATCCATGGGGATGCCATTGGAGGAAAGGATCTCTACGATGAATTCCCCCCTCTTTGTGGAGAGAATGTACAGGGATGAGGAAGACACCCAGTTGCTGAAGAAGGGGATTATGTGGGGATACAGCCTGTTCAGACTGATCCAGCATTTCCGGTCGTGCGCCAGGAAATCCCGCCTTGCGCTGTAGAAGGACTCCCTGTAGCGGGTAACCGTTTGGGTTCCCCGCTGTGCCAGCTGTTCGTCAAAGTCTTGCTGTGACCGGATCGGGAACTTCGCGGCGATAAGCTCTTGAATGAGAATGAAATCCTCTCCGGCGCGCACGTACGGTCTGAGCCGCTCGAAGTCCTGACGTAGGGTGACGGGCATCGCCGCGGGCTCCTCTTCGCCGCGCGAGAGATAGTATCCCCTCCAGGAGCTGACCAGGGTTTCCGGAAGGGAGTCGCAGATTACCCCGTCAAAATCGAGAAATACCAATCCTTCCATAACGGTAAATTATAAGTTAATATTCTGACCGTGCGACATCTGCTTGTCTTCACTGTCCTGATACTGATTTTCTCAGGCTGCACCTCCACCATCCGAGGTTCGGAGCTTTCCTTGGAGTACTACAACCTGGGGAATGCATACTACGATCTGGCCGACTACGACAAGTCTATTCTCTACTATCAGAAAGCGCTCAGTATCGACAGCGAAAATAAAAAGGCCTATTTCAATCTAGCCATGGCTCTTATCGGCGCCGGCAGGCCCGGGGAGGCTCAAGGCGTACTGGAAGGACTGATCAGCCAGGATCCGAACAATCAAAATCTTCTGGAGGCCCTGGCTTTTTCCTACCACGCTCAGGGGGACAACGTCCAGGCGATCGAGATCTACCGCCGGATTCTGGAAGCAACCCCGGCGAACAACAAGGTTCGCTACAACCTGGGGATGCTTCTCTGGAAAGAAGAGCAGAGAGAGGCGGCCCTCGATGCCTTTTCTACGATCCTGGAGAATGATCCGGAGGATCTGGACGCCCTGTATAATCGGGGTGAGCTTCTGCTCGAACTAAGACGGATCGAGGAGGCGGCGGAGGTTTTCGAGGCCTATCTACAGAGTCGCCCTGACAGCGCGGATGCGTATATGCATTTGGCTGACGCGTACAGGATGCAGGAGCGCTACGACAAGGCTCTGGAGGCTTATGCGCAGGCCCTCGCCTACGATGAAAAACGGGTGGAAGCCTGGTTCTCCAGCGCCGTGATTCAGCTGACCAAAATCGAAGATCCCGAGCGAGGGCTGACCGCCCTATCCGAAGCGTTGGAAGGGGGGTTCAAAAACCAGGAGGCCATCGCGGAGCTGTTGGCCGATCCGCAACTCTTGGAGCGGGACCGGGTCAAAGATCTTCTGCAGCGAAGCGGGCTGCTGCCACCCGAGGTCAAGGCGCCGAGCTAGTTCTCTGCCGCGGTGTTCCAAGAAAGGGGTTGAATCGCCCCAGCCGTTCACTCCAGTACGGATTCGATCTGCGCGAGGGAGTCTTGCGGGGACTTGGAGGAGTCGATTTCCCTCAGCACTGCCCTGTCTCTGTAGTATGCGATAAGGGGTTCGGTCTGTTCTTTGTACACTCGCAGTCTGTTTTTAATGGAGTCGATCTTGTCGTCGTCCCGGATGTACAGCTCCCCGCCGCAGCGATCGCAGGTACCCTCGACTTTGGGCGGCATGTTCTCGATGTGATAAATCGCTCCGCAGGAGCGACAGACTCTCCTCCCGGAGAGGCGGCGAATCACCAGTTCGTCGCTGATCGAGAAGTTGATTACGGCATCGATCTTTTGGAACTCAGCCAGCGCGTCCGCTTGAGCGACGGTACGGGGGAATCCGTCCAGGATATAGCCGCCCCTGGCATCGGGTTTCGAAAGCCGTTCCTTCACCAACTCTACGGTCAACGAATCCGGCACAAGCTCACCCTTCTCCATGATTCCCCGCACCTGCCTGCCGAGCTCGCTGCCTTCTTTCACCGCTGCCCGGAACAGATCCCCGGTTGAGATCTGGGGGATTCGGTACTCTTTGCTCAAGAGGGTTGCCAGAGTACCTTTGCCCGCTCCCGGGGCTCCGAGAAAGATCAGATTCATGCAAGCTCTTTCAAGAGTCCGTGTCTCGACGCCGTGTCGGTATAGCGATTCATCTTGTACTGCACCGCGCACTCGGGGCGGCAGTACTGCCCGCCGTAACCCATGTCCGCCTGATAGTATCCCCCGCAGTTTGCGCAGGTGCGGTATTGCTCGGCACAATCGCTGGAGCAATAGCCTTGTTCGCTAACTTCCGAGTTCAGCAGGTAGCAACCGCAGTTGCGGCAACGCAGATAAACCATGTGGTACGTCTTTCTCCGGCACTATAGCATGAAGGACAAGAAAATTGCAATTTGATCCTTCTTGAGGCTATTATAAGTATAGCACCGTTCATTGTGATATAAAATCAGCGGAGGGAAAAACATGAGTTTTTGGGATCGGATGGAACAGGTCGTCAATCAGGGTTTGGAGTCGTCCCGGGAGATCCTGGGAAAGGCAAAGGAAAAAGCCAAGGATCTCGGGGAGATTGGTCTGCTGCGCTATGAGATTACCCAGATCGAGCGGCAGGCGGAGAAGAAGTTCAGTAAATTGGGAGCGGCTGTATACGAGAAGCTGGTCTTGAAGGGTCAGGCTACGGTGAGCAAGGAGGCGGTTAAGGAGCTGTTGGATGACATTCAGGAATTGAAGGATCGGCTGGAGAAGCTGGAAAAGGATCTTAAGGAGGTGGGTAAGTAGCTTCTGGGGCCAGCTCTTCGATGATAATAATGCGCCCCCCCGGTATTTCCGGTGAATTGGCCTCAAAAGGAGCCACGTTGATCCGCAGAGTTTTCTTGGACCCTCGAGGAGTCAGAACCTCAAGGTTATTATGAGGGCCTTCCAGTGCGAACAGATTGCTCAACACAATCGGTCGTCGCCAATGCCCGCCGATGTCATTGGCCGTCTCTTGCATATGCGCCAGGTATTCCTCCCCTCTCTTGTTGATGTACATCAATTGACCCTCGGTGTCCAGGAAGAGGACGCCTACGCTCATGTTCTGCAGGAGAGATTCCAAGCGCTTCGTTTGCGCCCGGACCAGTCGCTGTACCCGCTCCACTGCAGCCAACCCATGCTCTAAAACATCCCGAATGACTCGCGCGTGATGGCCGGCATAAGCATTCTGTCGGGAATTCCCTAGAACCACGACCCCCACGAAGCAATCCTTGGTTTGAAGCGGAAACGCCAGGTGAGAGCGGAGCTTCTCCAGCATGGGACCGCTTGGGTCAACCACTCTCCAGTCAATGGACTGCCAGAGACTATCCAGGACTTGCAGGTGCTCACTCCCGGCGGTCGAGCAGGTGTCTTCCATCCAGTGTCGGACCTCCTCGGTGGCAGTGATTGTAATCGGGACCCGGCTCCGGGCCCATACCTGTGCTTGTCCCGTCTCGACAACGAACCCAGCCGCCACGTCCCACGATACAACTTTGTGAAGGTGCATGAGCACCTCTTGCAAAAGGTCCCGATAGGTGTTGTGGTATCCGATGTGACCGGACAGCTGATGAGCGACCTCCAGCTCGAAAGTACGCTGGTGAAGCTCCTCCTCGAATCTCAGGCGGTTTTCCCTCAGGCCTGTCAGCATCAGATTTTGTAACCGGAGCACCTCCCCGAGATCGTCGGCGGGAATCAACTCCGAGGGAATGATTCCCGTGCTTTCATCATCCAGGGAAAGCACCGTCTCCGAGCTCTTGGAAAGCAAGCGCAGCGGTTTCAGAATGATTCGATCCAGGCCCACCCAGAAAATCCCGGTGAGCAGCGCCGCACCAAAAAGTATCAGAGGAATGGTGCGGTAGAGCAGCACGTGTTGCAGCTCAGCGGCAGCCTGGGGTGAACGGACGGCAAGAAGAGTATCACCGCCGTCCAGATGCACGAACAGTTCAGTGGCGGTGAGGCCGTGGGAGGTTACCGTACGGGAGGCAGGTGCACCCGTTGCTGCAAGCAGATCTTTCGCATCCGACGGTAGAGGCTGAGGGATATTTTTCAGGTCCTGTCCTTCCAGCCCTTTAACTGAAGAAGCCAAGACAACGCCGGAAGGATTGAGGATATACAGTTTTTCCTCTCGCGCTAGCCTCGCGAAGACCGAGTGAAGGAGCCCCGTCGCCCCGGGGCTGGCCCGAAGAACGTCGATAGCCGGCGCCAGGTCGGTGATAGCCTTGATGAAATCTTCCCGAGCTACGCGCTCTGACTCCCGGCGGCTTGCCAGCAGCTCCATCGGCAGGGAAATACCCAGGGAAAGCACCAATGCACCGATGCCAAGAAGAATGATCTTCGACCGTATTGTGAGCGCCATCCCGATATCCTCCGTTGGTCCTGTTCGAATCGACCTGTTTATTCTAATCGGGGTGCATTACAGCCGGCTTTCCGCAACATTACACTTATTGCTGCTTGACGCCGGGGAAATAACAGAAAATTAGTCACCGTTTATCAACCATATATGGGCGAACTGAGGTGTCCGTACTAATTTATCTTCTCAACAAGAATAGGAGAGAGAATGACCGAGATACGTAGAGATCTGTTGCCTCCGCAGATCGTGTTGATCATGGCCGCCCTCTGCCTTCTGCCCTTGTCGGTAATGGCCGAAGATCAGGGGCAGACGGTAACCCTGGAGCAGTGTCTCCAGGCGGCTTTGTCCACCGGTCCGGACCTCCGCAGACAGCAAGCGGACCTGTCCGTGGCCGAAGCCCAGCATGCGGAAGCGGTGGCTCGCAACTCGTTCGCTCTTACGGCCAGCACAGGTGCGGGCCGCAACAACGTCATGGTGGACAACGGGCTGGCTACATCCGACACGGTGGATAAAAACTCTTCGGACACGCTTCAGGCGCAGCTCGGCCTTCAAGGTCCCACTACGACGGTGGATCTCTCGGCCGGTTACAAACTCCTGGAGAGTGATCCTCTCAATCACTCCACCAGTGTCTCCCTGTCCGCCGATCAAACCCTCTGGGACGGCTACACCCACGGCCGCGGCTACGCCGAGCTCCAGCAGGCCGAGCTCACCCTTCGGGGCAAGAGGATCGCCGGTCAGGACGACCGCAGGGCCCTGTCCTCCGAGGTGACCAAGGCCTACTACGCCCTGCTCTCAGCCCAGCGCAGCGAGGGCGTGCAGAAGCAGACCCTCTCTCAGAGACAGGAGGAGATGGAGCGGGTTCAAACCCTCTTCGATACCCACAATTCAACCGCCGTCGATTTGCTGCAGGCCCGGATCAACCTCAAGAGCACGGAGATCGATCTGAGGGAAGCCGAGGAGGGAATCGTGAGCGCCCGGGAAAAACTGTCCCAGCTCCTCGGATGGCCGCTGGACAAGCTCTACACCGTCGCGGAAGTGACGGACCTGCCGTTACCCGCTATTGATGCCGAAGAGGCGGTGGCCAGGGCATTGCAGCAGCGCGCTGAGCTCAAGCAGCTGCGCTTGACCCGGCTCTCGGGAGATATCGATCTTGCCGTGAAGCGCGCCCAGAGCTCGCCCACCGTATCGGCCGGGGGCAGCCTGGGCTGGTCCCACGACTGGACGGACGACACGGACTACGGCACCTGGAGCGCCAATCTCTCGGTGAGCGTGCCGGTGTTCGACGCCGGCCTGGCGGCGGCGCAGATTCGCCAGGCGACCATGAAGAACGAATCCTCGCGCATCCAGGAGGAACAGCTCGTGACAAGCATCAGTGCCGAAGTCCGGGCTGCCGTCTCGTCTCTGCACACTCTGGAAGCCAAGGAGGCGGTGGCCCGACAGAGCCTCGAGCTGGCCGAGGCCCGGCATGAGCTGGCGCAGCTGCAGCTGGAAAGCGGTTCAGGTTCAGCCAAAGATCTGCTCGATGCCTCGGTAACACTAGGCGCAGCCCGAGTGGCTCTGTCTGAAGCACAGTCTGAGATGCAGCTCGGTATCCTCAACCTGAGGGATGTCATGGGGGAATGATCTGAAATGAAGGAGAAAAGGACATGAAAAAAGGAGCGAAGATTGCACTCCTTACCGGTGTCGTGATCGCCGTGGCTGCGGTCACCATGTTCGCGTTTAGAGGTAGGATCTTTTCCGCCGCGCCTGAAGCGAATGGAAAGGAGCAGGCCTACGCTGTCGTGAATACGGCGCGGGGGGACATCTCGGTAACCGTTTCCGCCTCGGGCAAGCTGGAGCCAAAGACCTACACCACGATACGCCCCGATCCCAACATGCCCGCGCGCAAACTGGTTCGTATCCTGGTATCCGAAGGCCAGGGGGTGAAAGCGGGCCAGGCCCTGGCTGAGATCGATCGTTCAGGTCTGGATCTGGACCTGCAGAGCGCCCAGGCCGGCTACCAGGCTCAAAAGGTAACACTTGCCAATCTCAGGGCCATGCCGACAGCGGAGCAGCTAGCCCAATCCCTGGCCGATCTGGAGCAGGCCCGCCAGGAGATGCAGAGCGCCCGGGAAAATTTCGATAGCATGAAGAGTCTTGCCGAAAAAAATCTCGCCTCGAAAAATCAGCTGGCCGATGCGGAGAGAGGGCTCGTCGTAGCCGAAGCGCGCCTTAATGCGGCCCAGCAGGCCTTCGACTCGGTGAAGGCGGGGTCCGGCGAGGATGTGATTCAAGCCCAGGAGGCGGCGGTGGCCCAGGCTGAAAGCGCACTGCAGAAAGCCCTGTTAATCCTCGATTCCACGGTCATCCGCTCGCCCTCAACCGGCGTGGTGACAAATATAGTGGTGCAGGTCGGTGATCTGGTGACGCCGAGTTCCGCGCTTATGAGCGTGGCGGACATGACGCGCATGGTGCTCCGGGCTCAGGTAAACGAGTATGATGTGGGGCAGGTCAGGATCGGCCAGGCGACGCTGGTAACGCCGTCGGCGTTCCCGGATTTGCAGCTCATGGGTACGGTGACCCAGCTCGATCTCACCGCTCAGGTTGTGGGGAATGTATCGGTGTTCGACGCCGCTATCGAGGTGCCGAACCGGGAGATGCAGCTCCTTTGGGGGATGAATGCAGACGCGGAGATCCAGGTGCTGCATCGCAGCAATGTCCTGACTCTGCCCAACACGGCGATACAGAGATCCGGCGGTTCATCCCGGGTCACGATTCTTCAGGATGGCAAGCCGGTTTTCCGAAATGTACAGATCGGAGCCACCGACGGGTTGCGAACCGAAATCGTGGCCGGGTTGGACGAGGGGCAGGAAGTAGCCGTCCTGAACAGGAAGAGCGCAGGCCAGGGCCAGAACGGGCAAAACCCGCAAGGCCCGGGTGCGATGTTCCGCTTCCTGCACTGATAAGGGAGGACAGAGGTGAGGGAAGCTCTTATAGTTACGCATAATTTGAGCAAGACCTACCGCACCGGTAAGGTGGAGGTTCCAGCGCTCCAGAGCGTGTCCATCACCGTTCACAGGGGGGAGTTCGTTGCCGTTATGGGACCATCGGGTTCGGGGAAATCGACCTTCCTGAATCTTCTCGGCTGCCTCGATCATCCGAGCTCGGGATCCTATATCCTAAACGGAACCGACGTATCCACCATGACGGATGATGAGCTGGCTGCCGTTCGGAGCCGGGAGATCGGTTTCGTGTTCCAGGGGTTCAACCTTCTGGCCCGCACCAACGCCCAGCAGAATGTCGAACTGCCGTTGATCTACAGGGGCGAGAGCAGTCAGGAAAAGCTGTCTCTGGCGCTCCTGAAGGCGGTAGGCCTTCCGGATCGAGGACGCCACAGGCCGAACGAACTGTCCGGAGGAGAGCAGCAGCGTGTGGCCATTGCGCGGGCCCTGATAAACTCTCCCTCCCTGATTCTGGCCGATGAGCCGACAGGCAACCTCGACAGCCGGACCAGTGGGGAGATCATGGATATCTTTCGCGACCTTAATCGCTCAGGGATAACCGTCGTTATGGTAACACATGAGGAGGATATCGCCTCCTACGCTCGCCGGCGCATCCGTTTTTTGGACGGGCGGGTGATCTCCGACGAGATCGTGGCATCCGGATTGCGAGCGGACGTTTCAGCCGGCAACCCTTCCGACGCTCAGCTCCATCCGGCGCAGGGCAATGGCAAACGCCGCAGCATTTTCAGTCCCGGTGAGTTGTGGGAGAACCTGCGCTCTGCGGCACGTTCCCTCTGGCAGAACCGGACACGTGCCTTTCTCACTACCCTCGGCATCCTGATCGGTGTAGGAGCAGTGATCGCCATGGTTTCCATCGGACAGGGGGCCGCCGTGCAGGTGCAGCAGCGTATCGAGGGTCTCGGCTCGAACCTGCTTTCCGTGATCCCCGGAAGCTCAAGCCAGGGTGGCGTACGACAGGGATTCGGCTCGGTCACCACCCTGACCGCTGACGATGCGGCGGCCATCAGGCAGAGCATTCCGGGGTTGGCGGGGGTGGCGCCGGAAGCTTCCAGCCGGCAGCAGCTCAAGTACCGGAAGAATACCTGGAGCACGAACGTCGTGGGCACTACCGCAGATTATCCCCTGGTTCGAAACTGGCCCGTGGAAGAGGGCAGCTTTTTCAGCGATGAGGATTACCGTGCCCGCCGCACCGTGGCGGTGCTTGGCAGCGACGTGGTGACCAACCTGTTCTCAGATGAGGCCCCCCTCGGCAAAACGATTAAAATCGGGGATACTTCCTTCAAGGTGATCGGAGTGCTGCAGGCAAAAGGTGGAGGGGGATTCTTCAGCCAGGATGATACGGTTCTCATCCCCTTGAGCACCCAGTTCATCCGCTTTCGGAGGCAAAATGACCTGCGCAGCATCGGCGTTGCAGTGACGGACAAGAAGCAGATGGAGCAGGTCCGTGAAGAGATCAGCGCCCTGATACGGGCGCGGCATCACCTTGCCCCGGGCAGCGAAGACGATTTTACTGTTGTCAGTCAGGAAGATATCCTCCAAACTGTCCAGGGTGTATCCCAGACCATGACCCTCCTACTGGCCAGTATCGCCGGGATCAGCCTCCTGGTCGGAGGTATCGGTATCATGAACATCATGCTGGTGTCCGTGACCGAGAGGACCCGGGAGATCGGCATCCGTAAAGCCATCGGTGCGCGGCGGCGGGACATCCTGGCCCAGTTCCTCACCGAAGCAATCATCCTCTCCGGAAGCGGAGGGCTCCTCGGCTGGATTCTCGGTTGGGCGGCGGCCAACATCATCAGCAAGGCGGGTCAACTGACCATCTCCATCACGCCGGCGACCGTCGGTCTGGCCCTTGGTTTTTCAGTGGCCGTAGGGGTTTTCTTCGGGATCTATCCTGCCAGAAAAGCCTCGCGCATGGATCCGATCCAGGCTCTGCGCTTCGAATAAAAGGACCAGGCCATGAAGGCGAAGATCCTCATTATAGAGGATGTGAAGGAGATGGGAGAACTCATTCGTCTCTATCTGGAAAAGGAGGGTACGGAGGCGCTGCTTTGCGAAACCGCTGAGCAGGGGTTGGAAGAGTTCCGTGCGGGGAAGTTCGACCTCGTCGTACTGGACATCAACCTTCCGGGGATCGACGGTTTCGAGTTCCTCCAGCGCCTGCGCAAGGAAAGCGATGTGCCGGTGATCATCGTCTCGGCCCGCGATACCGACGAGGATATGATCCTCGGGTTGGGCATCGGAGCAGACGAATTCGTCACCAAGCCTTTTTCGCCCAGAGTCCTAACCGCCAGAGTGCGCGCCGTGCTCAGGCGGTCCTCCGGCACAGGAAGCGTTCCTTCCAACTGCCTGCGCTTCGGGGAGTTCACCCTGGACCTGGACGGCTATCTGCTGAAGAGAGGCACGGAGAAGGTTCCCCTTTCTATCAAGGAGTTCGAGGTGCTTGCCTACCTTGTAACCCATCCTGGCAAAGCCCTCTCCCCGGAGACGATCTACGCCGAGGTCTGGAAAAACAGCTATGGGGACATCACGGCGGTGGCGGTATACGTGCAGCGGCTTCGCCGGAAGATCGAAGCGGATCCCGCTGCTCCATCCCTAATCGAGACGGTCCACGGCCTGGGTTACCGCTTCAACGCGGAGGCGCTGCAGCGATGAAACTACGCAGCCAGTTCATCCTCCTGGTGGCCGGAATCATCGTCGTCCCCTTCCTGGTCACCGCTTCGGTGCTCTTGCTGCAATACGCAGAGGCGATGAGAAACAGGAGGGCCGGAGAAAACGCCGAGGTCAGGTCGTGGGGACTGCGTAACGATCCCCTTGCATCTCGAATCCGCGATCTTGAGAAACTGGCCCGCAGGCTTCCACCGGGCGCCGACATTGTCGTATTCGATCCGGACAACAACATCCTCTTCTCCACGGTGCCGCAGTTCCTTCCCGGCAAGCCCGTAGACCAGGGACAGATCCTCGGTTTCATCCGTGAGAACGCCCATTCCTCCCTGTTCCACATCGACTCGCCCAAAGCGGCGGAGTCCGGCGGACTGGTGGTCCTCCTGAAAACGCCCCGGGAGCCCGAGCCCCTGCCGTGGTTCCGAAGGCGTACAGTGGAGATCGTGGTCTATACCTCCCTGGCCCTCCTGATCTTTTCCTCGCTGGCCTCCTTCCTCATAGTGCGGCACTTCAACCTGGCGGTCCTCAGGCTGGAGGGTGCCACCCGCAAAATCAGCGAGGGGGATCTGGATTTCGAGCTCGATCCCCGCGGCCCTGAGGAGATCTCCTCCCTTACCCGTTCCTTCGACACCATGCGCAAGGCACTGAAAGAGGAGCAGGCCCGTAGATCGCGTTTCATCATGGGTATCTCCCACGACCTGAAGACCCCCCTGGCTCTGATACAGGGCTATGTGGAGGCCATAGCCGACGGCTTCGCCGCCGATCCTCAGGTACAGAAGAGGTATCTCTCGGTGATATCCGACAAGACAAAGGCGCTCGACACCATGGTGAGTGAGCTGATCGAGTTTGTAAAGATGGAGACAGGGGAATGGAGACTAATCTTTCGTGAAGTGGGGCTACGGGGTTTCCTAGCAGGTATTGCCAGAAGGTATGCGCAGGACGCCTTTATTCTCAGGCGGGGGTTCGGTGCGGCGATCGATCTGCCCGACGATCTGAGGGTTCCCATGGATGAAGGTTTGGTCGAGCGCGCCCTGGAGAACCTGATCGGAAACGCCATTCGCTACACCGAGGCGGGAGGCAGGATCGAGCTGCGCGCCCGCAGTGACGGGCGGGAAGCCGAGCTGTCCATCTCCGACACCGGCATCGGGATCCCCCAGGAGGATCTGGACCGTATCTTCGATCCTTTTTTCAGGGGCACGAATTCACGTCGAGAGCAGGGCCTGGGTCTGGGGCTGACCACGGTGAAGAGCATCGTCGAGGGTCACGGCTGGCGGATCGAGGTAGCCTCCAAGATGGGCGAGGGCGCCACCTTCTCTATCCGTATCCCGCTGCCGGAGGATCGGAGCGGCTAGTCCGCCGGGCGGGTTTAAAAACCTGTTTGAACCACGGTGCAGTCGGCCGTAGCAGGAGCCAGTTCCAGGGCGCAGTTGCAGGCCCGTAGCATACGCTTTTGATACTTGTTCGGCGTTTCTTCACCTGCGATGATTAAGCCCCCAATGGAATAGCTATGCTCTCACCCCGGGCCCATGCTACACTTCGGCAAGCGGTTGACGCGCGGAAGCTCGAATAGAACGATTTCATCTGCCCGGGACGGAAAAATGGGGAAACCTTTGGATCGAAGCAGCTCGACCGGCCTGCCGGCCGGCGGGATCGAGCGAACCGAATCCCACAACGGATACGCCGGTTGCTATCCCAAGACAGCCGGGACGCAATTGGGAGTGAGGCTTGTCGCAGTCGCGATTTTTCTCAGCGGTCTTGTCAGCATTCTGCAGGTGCTTCTGACCCGATTTCCCCATCATCCCCGTCTGTACGGTGTGTTACTACCTTTCGGAGTTTTCCATATCAGCCGCACCCTTAACTTGACGCTTGGGTTCATACTTATCTATTTATCCCTGCGGCTGCTTCAGCGACGCAGGGTAGCCTGGTGGGCAGTGGTAGCGGTTACCTCGGTGGTCTTCGTCACTCATTTCGGCCAACATCGGTTATGGTACACCGCCGTTGCGCCAGCACTGACCCTTGTCGTACTTTTTCTATATCGAAAGAGCTTCACCGTGCGCTCCGAGCCGCGAGGCATCAGGCAGGGACTCGCGCTGCTCGGGCTGTGCGTCGCCGTTGGTGTTTGTTACGGGACGTTCGGTTTTTGGCTGCTCGACAAACGAGATTTCGGAATCGATTTCAGTATACTCGATGCGATTACCAGGACTTTGAGGGAGCTTAGCCTGGCAGGCAACAGCGATTTAACGCCCGTGTCCAGACACGCCCGCTGGTTTTTAGATTCGTTGCGTGTCTTGAGCATTGTGAGCCTATGTTTTGCCGCCTACAGTATTTTCCGGCCGGTCACCTATGAAGTGATTATCCTTCCCGGCGAACGTGCCCGGGCCAGGCAGATCGTAGCCGAGTTTGGACGGTCTTCCTACGACTACTTCAAGACCTGGGCGGACAAAAGCTACTACTTTTCAGCTACCGGAAGATCCTTCCTCTCCTACAGGACGCTCATGGGTGTGGCTGTCTGTTTGGGCGACCCCCTTGGTCCGGAAGATGAAATTGAGCGGGTGACCGTCTCTTTTCTGCGCTTTTGCATCGACAACGGCTGGCAGGTGGTTTTCCTGATGCCGGAGTTGACGACTCTGTACGAGCATCTCGGATTACCGCTTTTAAAAATAGCGGAGAGTGCGGTTGTCGACTTGAAGGATTTCTGTGAGAGAACATCAAAAAAAAAGTACTTTCGCTATATCCGCAGAAAGCTCGACGGGGAGGGATTTCATTTGGTCGGCCAGGAGCCTCCTCACTCGCAAGAACTGCTGGATGAGGTCGAGGAGGTTTCGAAGGAGTGGCTCGGCCTGTCGGGGCATCGGGAATTTGGTTTCCTGGAGGGAAGCTTCACCAGGGAGTATCTGTCCCGTACACCCCTCACCGTACTCCGTGGTCCGGATGGGAAGGCTGTTGCATTCGTGAATGAAATCCCATCCTACAGGAGCGGAGAAGCCACGATTGACCTGATGAGGCACCGACCCGGAGTCCATTGGGCGGCTATGGATTACATATTTATGGTACTAATGCAGGAGTTATGGCAGAAGGGGTATAAGAGCTTTTATTTGGGACTGGCCGGCATCGCCGACAATCCCGGGCCCACAATAATCGAAAAGGCGATTTACCAGATTTCCACGCATATCAACTGGCTCGTCCACGCCAAGGGGGTCAGGCAATACAAGGAAAAGTTCGAGCCGACGTGGGAAGATCGATACCTGGCCTACTATCGCACCCCGTTGTCCCTGACAAAAATAGCACTGGCCCTGACCCGGGTGCTTTGACCGGGCTGCCGCTTCATCTCCATGAAATCGGTACGGAATCAATCGAATTCCGAACAAGAGAAACGGTCATACCTGCGCAAAAAGCTGCCCGGGATAGTGATTCCAATTGTGAGCACCGGCCTGTTCCTCATCGCCGTGTGGATCCTCTACCATGAGGTGAAAAGCTTCCAGATCTATGAGATAGCGCGCTATTTCCATGAGATTTCCCTCGGAAGACTATCTCTCGCCGTCATGGCCAGTATCGTCAGCTATTTGGCCCTCACCGGCTATGACAATCTGGCGCTGAAGCACATCAGCCATACTCTTGGGTATGGAAGAACAGCCTTCGCCTCATATATCGGCTATGCCTTCAGCAACACCATCGGATTCTCCTACATAAGCGGCGGGTTTATCCGCTACCGCTTCTATTCAGCATGGGGCTTATCCGCAGCGGAAATTGCCAAGGTCGTTGTTTTTACAATTTTCAGCTCTTTCACAGGATTTTTCACCGTTGCCGGTGTTTGCTTCCTGGTGAAACCCGAAACACTGCCCTCCTCGGTGCACCTGTCTTCCTACGTGGTACGTCCTGTGGGTATCTTTTTTATCCTTCTCGTTGCCACATATGCAGTCATGGTCGTTGTAACGAAAAAACCCCTAAAGCTGGGAAGACACCGCCTGCGTCTTCCCTCCAGGACGCTCTTTCCGGTACAGCTCCTGGTTGCCGTGATCGACTGGGTTTTTGCCTCCATGACCCTGTATTTTCTGCTGCCTCCGGTTGTCACGATACCGCTGCCGAGCTTCATCAGTATCTTTATGACCGCGCAGTTTGTAGGTCTCGTCAGCTTCGTTCCCGGGGGATTAGGAGTTTTCGAAGTAATTATGCTGCTGCTCCTGCCGGCAGGAGCGACGCACCCCCAGATCATCGGCTCCCTTGTCACCTTCAGGATTATCTATTACCTCGCCCATCTGGCTATAGGGGCTTCGATGCTCGGCGTCCATGAGTTGCTGCAGTTGGGAAAAAAAACATGAGAGACGAAACCGGACATGGCTGAGGTTGCACTGGTTCGCTGCAGCTCCTATGACTACCATGAGGTTGAAACTGCGCTGAGGCGGGGTATCGAACTCCTCGGTGGGGTAACAAAGTTTGCCGGCAGAGATGAGAAAATCCTCTTGAAACCGAATCTACTGGCAGCCGATCCACCAGAGAGGTGCACCACCACCCACCCGGCGGTGTTCAAGGCCGCCTGCCGCATCTTTAAGGAGGCGGGGGCACGAGTTTCTTACGGTGACTCTCCGGCGCGGGGCTCGGCGGCCGGGGTCGCCAGTCAGGCCGGTCTTCAGGATGTGGCCTCGGCAGAAGGAGTGCCCCTTGATGATTTTCAAACGGCGGTCGAGGTCTCCTACAAAGACGGACGACAGAACAAGAAGTTTCTTCTGGCCAAGGCTGTCGTGGAGGCGGACGGCCTGATCAGCCTGCCGAAGTTCAAGACCCACGCTCTGGAAAAGATCACAGCAGGCGTGAAAAACCAGTTCGGCTGTGTTCCCGGATTTCTCAAAGCGGAGTTTCACGCCAAGCTGTCCGATGCCTCTGAGTTCGCCAGGATGCTGGTGGATTTGACGAACCTTGTTCGTCCCCGACTGTACATCCTGGACGCGGTACTGGCCATGGAGGGAAACGGTCCCCGCAGCGGTAATCCCCGAGAATTGAAGCTGTTGCTGCTGTCTACGGACCCCGTGGCTCTCGACGCAACTGCCTGTCGCCTGATTGATGTCGACCCGAAACTGGTGCCCACGATCGTCTTCGGTCATGAGTTCGGTTGTGGTACCTGGATTGAGGAGGAGATACGGCTGCTCGGTGACCCTATGCTTGAGTTCTTCTGCCCGGAATTTGATATCGATCGCGGACCGATCGATAAATACGTGTCCGGAAGCGGCTCGAAGCTGGCCGTGATCCTGCTGGCCATTGTCCGAACAAGGATCGGTGGCCGCCTGTTCGGCGGCCTGTTCATATCCAGGCCCCGGATCGATGCGGCGATGTGCATCAAATGCGGAGTATGCATCCAGATCTGCCCGACCCGGCCGAAATCTGTCAACTGGGTCGACGGCGACAGAACCCGACCGCCGCGGCACGACCACCAGAGGTGCATCCGTTGCTTCTGCTGCCAGGAGACCTGTCCCGAGGGCGCCATATACGTGAAAAAGCCACCTCTGAGAAGGATCTTCTTCAATTATTGACTTTGTATACAAGGAAAGGAAAAAACAGGTGAACCGATTCTCACTGTCCTGGAATCCCGAATACCGCAGCGCGGTGGTCGCTTTGGCTACATTCACGGGGGCCTACTTCCTGTACTGGTTTATCGCAAACTCCGTTGCACTGAGAAGTTTCTGCGATAAACGCCGGCAGGGTGAGCGATCCCAGGCGATGTACATACTCTTGCAGAGAGGTGTAGGCGTGCTATTTCTGGGTATCCCCGCCGTTGCGGCCGCGATCCTCCTACCGCAGATCCGCTTCTCAGATCTCGGTTTGACCGCTGTAGATTCTGTGGACACTCTGTACTGGATCCTGGGAATCAGCGCCGTAGTCATTCCTCTGGTTTTCGGCTTCTCCCGGAGGCCCAGCTTCTTTGAGATCTATCCGCTGATCCGGAAGCGGATCTGGGATGCTGCCCTTATCGCAGTGAATACCCTGAGCTGGGGTGTGTACATCCTGATCTACGAATTCCTGTTCCGCGGCTTCCTGCTGATGAGCTGCATTCGTGCCTTCGGAGTCTGGCCGGGGATCCTGGTCAACGTGGCGCTGTACGTGTGTGTTCACATCCCCTATGGTTTTTGGGTTACCCTCGGTGCATTTCTTCTGGGAATCGCCATGTGTGTCGCCACCGCACACACCGGAAATATCTGGACCGCCTACGCGATCCACCTGTTTGTTGCTCTACTCAATGACTACGTCGCGCTGGCGGCGAATCCTGAGACCCGGGTGCATCTTGGAGGGCCTTCTGTGTAGCAGCCTGGTTCGCAGAAACTCGAGATCCAGGTAACTGCTGTCTCGAAACCACCGGAGGGCCTCTTCGATGGCCGTCTCTATAGGTGTCTGGGGCAACCCGATACTTTCTACCGCCTTTTTGGCCGTGTAGTAGTGTTCCGATATGGCGAGCTTTACCATGGCGAGGAACAGCGGCGGAACCACGCTGAACACTCTGCCGTATATCGAACCGCCCAGCCCGACGATTTTCCCCAGCCAAATCGGGCAGGTTGTCGTGGAAGCCGGTTTTCCGGTTACCTCGGATATCTTTTCGAACAGCTCTTTGTAGCAGAGGTTTTGATTGCCCAGAATGTAGCACTCACCGATGGATCCCATTTCCAGGGCGTTCACGATCCCCACGGCGACATCCTTCACCGATGCGTAATTTCTACCCCCGGTGCCCCCGGCAGGTAGCTGCTGATGATAGACGGCGAGAATCAGGGCCCCTGAGCTGGGCTTGGCATCGTAGGGTCCAAACATGTAAGTCGGATTGACGATCACCGCCGGCAGATCCCCCCGCGCGGCTGCCTGCAGAACCAGAAGTTGGGCTTCGTGCTTGCTGTCGAAGTAATCCAGCCCATAACAGCCGGCTCTGTACTCCCGGGTCTCGTCGCCCGGCCGTTCTTTGGAGCCGTAGCCGAAGGCAATGGCGCTGCTCACGTGCACCACTCGTTTCACCCCTGCCTTCCGGGCCGCTTCGATCATATTGGCGGTGCCCTCTATATTGATCAGTCGCTGCAGCGCATTCCTCGGCGGCCAGATGGAGGTATGTCCGGCCGCATGAATAATCCCCCAACATCCACGCGCAGCCTCCTGCAACACCTCCCTGTCCAGAATATCACCCCGCCTGACCTCAGCGACCTTGTCGTAAAAGTCGTACAGGTTTTCACCGGGTCCGACAAATGCCCTGATTTGATAGTTCCGTCTGTTCAATTCTTCGATCAAATTTCTGCCGAGAAAACCATTAGCCCCCGTTAGTAACAGCATTTCTTATATCCTCGTTCTTACCTTTTTCAATGCGTGAAGGTCAGGTTCGAGTTGGGCTCGTTGGGAGCTCACCCTCTGCTCATTTCCGCGCCAGCCAGGCGGTACATTGTTACTCCGACGGGAACCAGCCACAGATAGTACACCGTGTATACCAGTCGCTGTATCAATCCGCCGAAGCCGTTGAGATAATCAGCCACTCCTTTCACCCTTGCGAAGAGCAGGATTACCAGGAGCAGCAATCCCGCGATTTGAACGATCCAGCTGAACGTCAGGATTTTCTCAAATCGCCGGTCTTGCCTCCAACCCAACCAGCAGAAGAAAGGTGCCGGGACAAGTGCGGCTGTCCCGACGGCGCTCACGAGCACATGCATCTTGCCGGCTATGGTTAGGCCGGCACAACCCGGATCGCATGGGAAAACGGCGGAACCTATCCCATCGAAAATGCCGAAAATCATGATCAAGAGGGGTCCGATCCATCGCACTCTACTGTCCCTCGGCATCGAGAACAGCAGACCGACGGCAAAAAGGATGAGCATGAAGCCATAGAGAAACCACCAACCCGAAATGAGCATTGCATACGGTGTGCCCGGAACTCCGAGAAGGCTGGCGAAGGAGGTGATACCGTTATATTTAGGACGCAGCGCCCCGATGGTGAGAATAAACACGATATCCAAGGGCGCCGCACAAATGCCCAAAAGGGCAAACAATCGGATGATGAAGAGTTCCCCTGGATTCATATTTCCTGTCCTGCTGCTCGCCTACTGTCGTGGTCCTGCCGTTTCGGATCTCGATAGCCTGCTATTACTATAAGGATTTGGGATGTCCAATCAATCGATGCCCGTTCCTGTACAAACAAAATTTACTGATAACAGATGGTATAAATCAATCGATTTCGATTGCTTTCGTCTTGGGACCTCGTTAAGTTTTGTGGGGAATCTTTTCACGGTTTTGGATCTGGCGAAATGAGGAGGTAACGTTTATGACGAGAAACGTTGGAATCTGGATAGACCACCAGAAGGCCCTTGTGGTGACCATCGCTGGTGATGAGTCAGAGGTGGAACGGATCGACTCTCAGGCCGAGAGTCACTTCCACCTGTCCGGAGGTGCGCGGTCCCGGTCCCCGTATGGACCCCAGGATGTAGCATCCGAACACAAATATGAAGAGCGCAGCCGGCATCACCTGCAGAGTTACTACCAGAATATCGTGAAGCTCTGCACTGGAGCGAACGAGCTGCTCAAGGAAATCGGCCGATCCAAGGAGCTTGCGCAGCGGGTGGTAGCGGCCGAGACTGCCGATAAGATGACGCAAGCCCAGATAGTCGCCATGGTTCGGAAACGCTTTGCGGAAATAGCAGGCGTCTCGAGGCTGTCGGATCCACCCCGATAATGAAATCCCTTGAAAGGACGGGACCGCTGAGGCGGGTTTTAGTATTCATCGGCACCCTGGCCCTTGCGATATCTGGGAACTCCTGCTCCCGTGTCCAAGAGGGGGTCACCGCTTCCGGCACAATCGAAGTGACGGAGATACGACTGTCCCCCAAGATCGGGGGGGAGGTGATCGAGCTGATAGCCCGCGAGGGCGATGCGGTGGAAAAAGGCCAAATCCTGGCTCGGATCGATCACACCGCTCTCGATCTCCAGCTGGAGCAGGCCAAGGCGGAAATGCGGCTGGCCGAAGCGCAGTTTGCCCTTCTGGTCAAGGGTGCCAGGTCCGAAGATATACAGCAAGGCCGGGAGGCTTTGGTACAGGCCGAAGAAAATCTGCGGGTGGCTCGAGAGGATGCTGAACGCACCCGCCAGCTGCTCCCCGGCGGCAGTGTCTCCGAGAAACAACGCGATGACGCGGAGGCCCGGCTCGTGGTCGCGCAGGCCCAGGCCAACGCGGCCGAACAGGCTCTGAAGAAGCTTCAAAACTTGGCGCGCCCGGAGGAGGTTCAGGCGGCCGAGGCCAGGGTCGACCAGGCGCGATTCGCCGTGCAGCTGCTTCAGAACCGTATCCAGGACGCGACGGTCACCTCTCCCTTGAACGGCATCGTGCTGCAGAGATTGGTCGAGGTCGGCGAAAACATCGTCTCAGGAGCAACGATGTTCGTGGTCGCGGACCTGAGCGGTGTTGAATTGGAGGTTTATGTGGCCGAGCCGGATCTAAGCGCAATCGCCCTTGGGCAGCAGGTCACGGTGCAAATCGACGGCGACCCGCCGGCCGCCTTTCCGGGTAAGATTACATTTATCGCCTCGGAAGCCGAGTTCACTCCCAAGAACATCCAGACCCGGGACGAGCGGGTCAAGCTGGTATTCGGTGTCAAGGTTTTTGTCGAAAATCCGCTCGGGATCCTGAAGCCGGGGATGCCGGCGGATGCCGTCCTCGTTCCCTGAGGTGTCCCTGTGAGCCCGCCTCCGGCTGTAGAGACCCTAGGTCTCAGTAAATCCTTCGGTGACACCACGGCTGTCGCCGACCTCACTCTGAGCATACCACAGGGTCAGATGTTCGCCCTCGTCGGACCCGACGGGGCGGGAAAAACCACGGTGCTGCGCCTGCTCTGCGGGGTTCTTGCGCCCACGGATGGC
>Ga0307420_1000408_pt1 | contig 20283 bp, 9 predicted proteins | sample SalMarWE160240MG_2_FD_202167 | JGI IMG/M metagenome (GOLD analysis project Ga0307420, IMG submission 202167) | Salt marsh sediment microbial communities from the Plum Island Ecosystem LTER, Massachusetts, United States - WE1602-40 | ecosystem: Environmental > Aquatic > Marine > Intertidal zone >... | reverse complement strand
AGGTGCATCGGTCACCTTCACAGCTACACCGACCAACGGCGGAACGACTCCTGCTTATCAATGGTATAAAAATACGGTTGCTGTTGGAACAAACAGTCCAACCTATTCTTATATCCCGGTAGCAGGTGACCAGGTTTATGTTGTTATGACCTCAAACCTGTCTTGTGCGACAGGCAGCCCGGCGACTTCCAATACTGTTACAATGACTGTTAATGCGAACCTGCCTGTCAGCGTATCGATTATCGCTTCAGCCAATCCGATCTGTTCAGGAACATCAGTTACTTTCACGGCAACACCGACCAACGGCGGGACAACCCCTTCATATCAGTGGAAACTCAACGGCACGAATGTCGGTACAAACAGTACGACATATACAAATGCTACTCTTGCCGATGGAGACGTAGTGATTTGTATCCTGACTTCAAATGCCACCTGTCCTGCAGGTAATCCAGCTACATCCAATGAGATTGCAATGACTGTAAATCCAAATCTGCCTGTCAGTGTATCGATTGCAGCCTCGGCCAATCCGGTTTGTACAGGCACATCGGTCACTTTCACAGCTACACCGACCAACGGAGGAACAACCCCTTCATATCAGTGGAAACTCAATGGCGCGAATGTCGGTATAAACAGTGCAACATATACTGATGCAGCTCTGGCCGACGGAGACAAGGTGACTTGTGTTATGACTTCGAATGCCACCTGTCCCACAGGCAATCCTGCTACATCCAATGAGGTTACAATGACTGTTAATCCGAACCAGCCTGTCAGCGTATCGATAGCAGCCTCAGCCAATCCGGTTTGTACAGGCACATCGGTTACTTTCACGGCAACACCGACCAATGGGGGGACAATCCCATCTTATCAATGGCATAAAAATACAGTTGCTGTTGGAACAAACAGTCCAACCTATTCTTATATCCCGTTAACAGGCGACCAGGTTTATGTTGTTATGACCTCAAACCTGTCTTGTGCAACAGGCAATCCCGCTACTTCCAATACTGTTATAATGACTGTTAATCCGAACCAGCCTGTCAGCGTATCGATAGCAGCCACGTCCAATCCGGTTTGTTCAGGCACATCGGTTACTTTCACAGCTACACCGACCAATGGAGGGACAACCCCAGTTTATCAGTGGAAAGTAAACGGAACAAATGCTGGAACAAACAACCCATCCTATTCTTATGTCCCGGCAAACAATGATGCGATAATTTGCGTTATGACCTCTAATGCTACCTGTGCGACAGGCAGCCCGGCCACATCGAATACGGTTACTATGACCGTTAATCCAAATCTGCCTGCAAGTGTAATCATCGGGGTCTCTTCTAATCAGGTTTGTGAAGGTACACCAGTCACCTTCAATGCAACACCAACCAACGGAGGAACAACCCCTTCGTATCAGTGGAAAGTAAATGGAGTCAATGCTGGCTCTGACAATCCGATTTATTCCTATACTCCGAACGATGGAGACGTGGTGACTTGTGTCATGACTTCCAATGCAACCTGTGCAACAGGCAGCCCGGCTACATCGAATGCGATTAGCATTACCGTTAATACATATCTTCCTGCCAGCGTGGCGATAGCAGCCTCATCCAATCCGGTATGTGAAGGTGCATCGGTCACCTTCACTGCTACACCAACCAATGGAGGGACAATCCCATCTTATCAGTGGTATAAAAATACGGTTGCTGTTGGAACAAACAGTCCAACCTATTCTTATATCCCGGTAGCAGGTGACCAGGTTTATGTGGTTCTGACCTCAAATCTGTCTTGTGCGACAGGCAGCCCGGCGACTTCCAATACTGTTACAATGACTGTTAATCCGAACCTGCCTGTCAGTGTATCGATAGCAGCCTCATCCAATCCGGTTTGTTCAGGTACATCGGTCACTTTCACGGCAACACCGACCAACGGCGGGACAACCCCTTCATATCAGTGGAAACTCAACGGCGCGAATGTTGGTACAAACAATGCAACATATATTAATGCAGCTCTGGCCGACGGAGACAAGGTAACTTGTATCCTGACTTCAAATGCAACCTGTGCGACAGGCAGCCCTGCTACATCCAATGAGGTTACAATGATTGTAAATCCGAATCTGCCTGTCAGTGTGTCGATTGCAGCCTCGGCCAATCCGGTTTGTACAGGCACATCGGTTACTTTCACGGCAACACCGACCAATGGCGGAACAACCCCTTCATATCAGTGGAAACTCAATGGCGCGAATGTTGGTACAAACAGTACAACATATACAAATGCTGCTCCTGTCAATGGAGACAAGGTGACTTGTGTTCTTACTTCAAATGCCACCTGTGCGACAGGCAGTCCTGCAACATCCAATGAGATTACAATGACAGTTAATACAAATCTGCCTGTCAGCGTATCGATTGTAGCCTCAGCCAATCCGGTATGTGCAGGTGCATCGGCCACCTTCACAGCAACACCGACCAATGGAGGGACAATCCCATCTTATCAGTGGTATAAAAATACGGTGGCTGTTGGAACAAACAGTCCAACCTATTCTTATATCCCCTTAACAGGCGACCAGGTTTATGTTGTTATGACCTCAAACCTGTCTTGTGCGACAGGCAACCCCGCTACTTCCAATACTGTTATAATGACTGTAAATCCGAACCTGCCTGTCAGCGTATCGATAGCAGCCTCATCCAATCCGATCTGTTCAGGCACATCAGTCACCTTCACAGCAACACCGACCAATGGAGGGACAATCCCTTCATATCAGTGGAAACTCAATAGCACGAATGATGGTACAAACAGTACAACATATACAAATGCTTCTCTTGCCAATGGAGACAAGGTGACTTGTATCCTGACTTCCAATGCAACCTGTGCGACAGGCAACCCGGCAACATCCAATGAGGTTACAATGATTGTAAATCCAAATCTGCCTGTCAGCGTGTCGATAGCAGCCTCGGCCAATCCGGTTTGTGCAGGCACATCAGTCACTTTCACAGCTACACCAACAAATGGTGGATCAACCCCTTCATATCAGTGGAAACTCAATGGTGTTAATGATGGTACAAACAGTACGACATATACAAATGCTACTCTTGCCAATGGAGACCTGGTTACTTGTGTCATGACTTCCAATGCAACATGTGCGACGGGCAGCCCGGCTACGTCGAATACAGTTACGATGATCGTCAATCCAAATCTGCCTGCCAGCGTGGCGATAGCAGCCTCATCCAATCCGGTTTGTACAGGCACATCGGTTACTTTCACGGCAACACCGACCAACGGCGGGACAACCCCTTCATATCAGTGGAAACTCAATGGCACGAATGTTGGTACAAACAGTACAACATATACAAATACTACTCTTATCGATGGGGACAAGGTGACTTGTATCCTGACTTCCAATGCGACATGTGTAACAGGCAGCCCGGCGACTTCCAATACTGTTACAATGACTGTTAATCCGAACCTGCCTGTCAGTGTATCGATAGCAGCCTCATCCAATCCGGTTTGTTCAGGTACATCGGTCACTTTCACGGCAACACCAACCAATGGAGGGACAACCCCTTCATATCAGTGGAAACTCAATGGCGCGAATGTTGGTACAAACAGTACAACATATACAAATGCTGCTCCTGTCAATGGAGACAAGGTGACTTGTATTCTTACTTCCAATGCGACATGTGTAACAGGCAACCCTGCAACGTCGAATGAGGTTACAATGATTGTAAATCCGAATCTGCCCGTCAGCGTATCGATAGCAGCCTCAGCCAATCCGGTTTGTACAGGCACATCGGTTACTTTCACAGCTACTCCGACCAATGGAGGGACAACCCCTGCGTATCAGTGGAAACTCAATGGCGCGAATGTTGGTACAAACAGTACAACATATACAAATGCTGCTCCTGTCAATGGAGACAAGGTGACTTGTGTTCTTACTTCAAATGCGACATGTGTAACAGGCAACCCTGCAACGTCGAATACGGTTACAATGACTGTTAATACAAATCTGCCTGTCAGCGTATCGATTGTAGCCTCAGCCAATCCGGTATGTGCAGGCACATCGGCCACTTTCACGGCAACACCGACCAATGGCGGGACAATCCCATCTTATCAGTGGTATAAAAATACAGTGGCTGTTGGAACAAACAGTCCAACCTATTCTTATATCCCGGTAACAGGCGACCAGGTTTATGTGGTTCTGACCTCAAACCTTTCTTGTGCAACAGGCAACCCGGCGAGTTCCAATACTGTTACAATGACTGTTAATCCGAACCTGCCTGTCAGCGTATCGATAGCAGCCTCATCCAATCCGGTTTGTTCAGGTACATCGGTCACTTTCACGGCAACACCGACCAATGGAGGGACAACCCCTTCATATCAGTGGAAACTCAATAGCACGAATGTTGGTACAAACAGTACAACATATACAAATGCTGCTCCTGTCAATGGAGACAAGGTGACTTGTATCCTGACTTCAAATGCAACCTGTGCGACAGGCAGTCCTGCTACATCCAATGAGGTTACAATGATTGTAAATCCGAATCTGCCTGTCAGTGTGTCGATTGCAGCCTCGGCCAATCCGGTTTGTACAGGCACATCGGTTACTTTCACGGCAACACCGACCAATGGCGGAACAACCCCTTCATATCAGTGGAAACTCAATGGCGCGAATGTTGGTACAAACAGTATAACATATACAAAGGCTGCTCCTGTCAATGGAGACCTGATTACTTGTGTCATGACTTCCAATGCGACATGTGTAACAGGCAACCCTGCAACATCGAATACGGTCACAATGATTGTCAATCCAAAACAGCCTGCAAGTGTAATTATCGGGGTCTCTTTTAATCCGGTTTGTGCAGGTACATCGGTCACCTTCAATGCAACACCAACCAACGGCGGAACAACCCCTGCTTATCAGTGGAAAGTAAACGGAACAAATGCTGGAACTAACGACCCGGTCTATTCCTATACTCCAAACAATGGAGACCTGGTTATTTGTGTCATGACTTCCAATGCGACATGTATAACAGGCAGCCCTGCAACGTCGAATACGGTTACAATGACCGTAAATCCGAACCTGCCTGTCAGCGTATCGAACGCAGCCTCAGCCAATCCGGTTTGTTCAGGTACATCAGTTACTTTCACGGCAACACCGACCAATGGAGGGACAATCCCTTCATATCAGTGGAAACTCAATGGTGTTAATGTTGGAACAAACAGTGCGACATATAGTAATGCAGTTCTTACCAACGGAGACAAGGTAACTTGTATCCTGACTTCAAATGCAACTTGTGCGACAGGCAGCCCTGCAACATCCAATGAGGTTACAATGACTGTCAATCCGAACCTGCCTGTCAGCGTATCGACTATAGCCTCAGCCAATCCGGTTTGTTCAGGCACATCGGTTACTTTCACGGCAACACCGACCAATGGAGGGGCAACCCCTGTTTATCAGTGGAAAGTAAATGGTGCAAATGTTGGGACAAACGATTCTACTTATTCTTATGTTCCGGCGAATAATGATGCAATAAATTGTGTTATGATCTCCAATATAACCTGTGTGACAGGAAATCCTGCAACATCAGCCACTACCACCCTTAAAGTAAATGCGACACCGGCACCACCGACAATTGTGACGATCTCTCAACCGACATGCACAATCTCAACCGGTAGTGTAGTGCTGGGTAGTTTGCCATCGACCGGGACATGGACATTAATCCGCACTCCGGGTGCAGTAACAACCATTGGTACCGGAACAAGCAAAACTATTTCAGAGCTGGAGACAGGAACATATAACTATAGCGTAACCGATTCAGTCGGATGTACCTCGATTTCATCTTCCAATATTGTTATTAATGAACAAACATCAACTACACCATCATTGATTATTACCAACCCCGCCCCTGTTTGTTATCCGGCGACGGTGGACCTTACATCTGCTGCCATAACAGAAGGTTCCACTACTAACCTGATTTACAGTTGCTGGATCGATGAAAGTGCAACCGAACCTTATGAAACTCCACATGAAGCTACCGAGGGGACATATTATATAAAAGGTACATCGACAACCGGATGTTACACAATTAAACCTGTTGCTGTAACTGTCTATCAAAATCCCATAGCTAATGCCGGCGAGGATAAAGTATTGGATTATCAGTTTGAAACAGAAATGGAAGCATCGGCTCTTAATGTTAATGAGACAGGTGCATGGTCTGTCATCTCCGGTTCGGGAATCTTCTCTGATCCGGTCTCCCCCGTAACTTCATTGACCGGATTAAGCCTTGGTGAGAATATTGTACTATGGAGAGTGACTAATGGAGTATGTCCGGATTCGGATGATTCTGTCGCGATTCATGTCAACGATCTGTTGATTCCTACATTAATTACCCCTAATGGCGATCCGTATAATGAATATTTCATGTTAAGAGGAATAAAGACTCTGGGTAAGACAGAACTGACGATTTTCGACAGAAGAGGAGCCCGGGTTTATAAGAACAGTAACTATGATAATTCATGGAATGGGCTGGATTATAACGGAAATATACTTCCCGACGATACTTATTTTTATGTTATTAAATCTGAAAATGGAAAATCCCTCAGTGGTTTTATTGTAATAAGAAGATAGAATGAAATCCCGCATGTTTTGCTGGTCAGTCTTTCTGCAAGCTCAGCCAAGCTAAGTACAAATTAAGAAAGATCAGCAGCATGCGGGCTCTTTCATTTTTACAAAATAAATGGAAATATAATGAAAAGGATCATTAAGACAATTCTATGGCTGCTGGTTCCTTTAAGCCTGTCAGGACAAATAACTCCTGTCACAAACCAGTATGTCCTTAATCCTCTTACTATTAACCCGGCTTATGCTGGCAACAGGGGAGCTCTGAATATTGCAGCCTTCTATCGCAAGCAGTGGGTTGGTGTTACGGGATCGCCTCTTACGATGGTCCTTGCAGCGGATGTGCCACTACTGGATTCAAAACTAGGGGTAGGATTAATTATTACAAATGACAAGATCGGAGTGACCAAAGAGACTCAGTTCCATACATCCTATGCATACAAAATAGCGATGAAGAAAGGAATTCTCTCATATGGGCTTGGTGCGGGATTGATAACCACTAATACAGCCTGGTCGGAACTGGTTGCTCTTGATCAGGGTGATGAGATATACCTTGCAGACTCTAAAGTATTCGTTGTCCCTGATTTCAGTTTCGGAGTTTATTATGCATCCGATAAATACTTTGCAGGATTTTCCATTCCCAGATTACTCGGATATAAATTTAACTTTGATAGAAATAAATATTCGATGACTTTTAATCCCGATCAATACTATTATATGGTCAATACAGGTTATGTTTTTGACCTGAGTGAGAAAGTTAAATTATTCCCTTCAACTCTCATCACCTTTTCACTTGATCAAAACATACTTTATGATATTAATGCTCACGTAAACCTTTATAACCGATTTTGGACCGGCTTATCATACCGGAGTAACCGGTCTGTAGCCGCATTACTGCAATTTTCAATTAACAACCAGTCAAAAGTTGCCTATACTTACGATTTCGATTTTGGCAAACTCGGAAGGTATAGTAACGGATCGCATGAGATTATGATCAGGTACGAGTTTAAGTACGAGATAGATGTGGTGAATCCTTTGATTTTTTAGTTGGCAATTTGCAGTTGGCAATTGGCAAAAGGAATAATTAAGTAAGTAATTAGCTTGGGTAATGGGAACTTTCAGGGATTTGACAGTGTATCAAAAAGCATTTGCTTTAGCTATGAAGATATTTGAAATTACAAAAAAGTTTTCTCCTGAGGAAAAATATGAATTGACTGACCAGATAAGGAGATCATCACGAGCTGTTTGCCGGGCAATTGGAGAGGGATACAGGAAACGCCAATACCCCAGACATTTTTCAAGCAAAATGAGCGATGCTGACATGGAAAACACTGAAACACAAGTTTCACTTGATTTTGCAGAGAAATGTAAGTACATTTCTCACAAAGAATATCTGGAACTTCTTGACAATCTGGAAGAAGTAGGCCGGATGTTGAATCATATGGTTGAAAATCCAGAAAAGTATAGACCTAGGAGTTAATTGAAAAAATCAGTTGTCATTGAACAAAGTTGGCAGTTTGCAGTTCCTAGTTGGCAAATTTATGGCTATCTATTGCCAACTGCCCTTTGCCAACTGCCCTTTGCCAACTGCCCTTTGCCAACTGCCCTTTGCCAACTGCCAACTTAATTTCAGGAATAATAAACCAGAAATATTATCAAGTTATTCCAAGTCTATAAATTAATGGGACAAAGATTTTTCATAGTTATACTGATATTTATCACTTTATCTTGCTACTCCTGGGCCCAGCAGGAAACCTATACCGTGAATAAAGCTCCCTTCAGTTCAGATATATATGATGAATACTCCCCTGTTTTTTATAAGAATGGGATTGTATTTTGCACAAACTGTAATTCGGGTATTTCGAATTATTCAAATTCGAAAAATAAGGGACTTTTTAAACTTTTTTATATTGATACTGTCGGAAGAACCTCAGGGCGGAGACCAAAGTTATTTTCAAAAGATCTTACTACAAAATTCAATGATGGTCCTGTGACATTCAGCAGCAAGGGTGATACTATCTATTATTCAAGAAATCTTGAAGTCAAGGGCAAATTGGGCGAACTATCCAGTGGGAGAAATAAGCTTGGAATTTTTAGTGCGTTAAAGTCTGGAAACAAATGGACAAAAATCAGGGAACTAAGGATTAACGACGAATGGTATAATGTAAGCACCCCATGGCTCTCGCCTGACGGTAAAAGATTATTTTTTGCTTCTGATAAACCGGATGGCTTTGGAGGCTCAGATCTATATTATTGTCAGTGGAAAGGAGATTATTGGGATGATCCGGTAAATTTAGGACCAATTATTAACACAAAAGGTAATGAAGCTTATCCTTTCGTTAATCCTGCAGGTGAACTATTATTTTCTTCAGATGGACATCCCGGATTTGGCGGAAAGGATATCTTCTTTTCACGATTTGCCGATACAGCATGGCTCCCGCCTGTTCGTCTTGATCCTCCGATAAACTCACAACATGATGATTTCGGTATAATTACCGACATTCTCATGAATGAAGGATATTTCTCATCGAACAGGGATAAATCAATTGATATTTACCATTTCAAAACCAATTTTCCACAGATATTTTATAGTAATATTCAAAGAGAAAATCAGTATTGTTTCATGTTTAATGACAGCGGATTAATTGATGTTGATACCACCAATTTGCAGTTAAAGTGGTATTTTGGAGACGGAAAGTCGGCTAACGGAGCTATTGTTAAACATTGCTTCCCTGGTCCGGGAAATTATAATGTCAAACTTAATATCGTTGAAAGAAGCACAGGAAAACTCTTCTTCATAAAATTGTCATACGATCTTGAACTGCGCGATTTTGAACAACCATATATTAATTCTCCCGATGTCGCTGTTAAGGGAGATGTAATTGAATTTGACGGACTTAAATCATATATTCCGGGATATCAAATTTTAAGTTATTCCTGGGATTTCGGAGACGGGAACAGATCATCTGCCCTGAATGTCATACATTCATTTAAAGAAAAAGGAGAGTATATCGTTAATCTGGAATTAACAATCAGGTCCGACTCGACGGGTAATATTCGAAGGACAAGTGTCTCAAAAAAAATATCAATCTTTAACGATCAGCAGGAAAAAGACTCTTTTCTTGCTAAAAGAGCTTATGTAAAAGCTGAGTTACATGATGTCAGAAACTATGATTGCGCTAAAATAAAGACTCAATACTCTGCAGAAATTGAATATCAACAAGATGTAGTATTTAGTGTCGAATTATTATCATCTGAAAACAGAGTTAGTATCAATAGTCCTGTTTTCAGGAATTTACCGAAGAAGTATACACTTAAGGAAAAGATAAATCCCGATGATGGCACTTATAGCTATACAGTCGATCAGCAAATGAGTCTTATGGCGACGTACCCTGCGTACAGGGAAATGATTGGACTTGGATTTTCAGATGCAAGGATCAAAATCTTTGTCCTTAGTGATCCTTCTGAAAAGGAGATTCATAATCTTATTAAGATATACGGAGTTAATGCTGAATATTATTTTGATCCTTCTGACAGGATGACATCAAATGCATATATAATGCTTGATCAGATTGTAAAGCTGATGAACAAGTATCCCTTAATGAAGCTTGAAATTGCTGTCCATTCCGATAATACAGGCTCTGCAAAAAATAATCTGGCATTAACTCAACGACGTTCTAAGGTACTGGTTAACTACATTATAAACCGGGGTATTAGTACAAACAGGCTTGTTGCAACAGGTTTTGGCGAATCAAAACCTATTGCGCCCAATTTTCTGGGAAAAGACAGGAAATTAAATCGACGGATTGATTTCATAATAATCAGTGAATGATTTGCCAAATACGAGTACCTGAAGTAGCTAAAATTCATGGAGTACTTAAAGTAATTGTTTTCAACTCCCAACTTTAACTCACTCCAGACACTCCGGTTCACTTTTTAATAGGGAATAAGAATAAACCAATAATAAATTATTCCAATTGTCTCACGAATTGTTTTCAGAACTTTATATTTCCTTGAATATTGTTCTCTATAATCCGGAAGTGAAATGATCCCAATGTCATACTTTTTATCCAGAATTTTATTATATATCATAAAGGTTCGTTCAGCATGTGTGCCTAAAGTAGCAATGTTAATTCCACTTACCTCAATATCTGATGTTTTGAGCCAATCACGAAATGCTAAAGCACTACAAAGTGTTCTGTTTAAAGTAACTTTTCTACCCGGGATCTCAACTACTAAAGAAGAATCGATACCCATTGCCAGGAGGCTGTTTCTGGCAAGTTCGGCATATGAAGTGTAATCATTTTTTATTATGACCGTCCGATCTGATTCAGAATATGAATATATTGAGTTAAGCTGGTAAGGGATTGATATTTTATTATCAAAAATGACCTCTTTTACAAACAAATTTCTATCTCCGAAATCTCCGACCCTGTCATTCAGAAACCGGACCGAAACAGAATCAATTGCTGATAAACGGCCTTCCCATATTACATTATAATTTCTCTTTCTTTTATCAGCTATGAAGTTCCCGGCTAATGAGTCGTTTATCAGAACATTGAAGCGGGCACGGTTTTCACCATTTAATGAACTACTGGCTTTTATTTCAATAGTATGGTTTGCAATTATACTGTCTGTTAAATGTGTGCCGGAGGTATAAAAAATGAGTGAGCCATTCGAATAAACATTAAAATAGTCAGCAGTGCTTCTTAATCCTGTGGCAATAATATGCTCATATCCATTTTTCCTAAATTCATCTATTGCCATCCTGATTGCATAATGAGGCAGCCAGCCTTCAACCAGCAAGACATTTGCGTTCACCCTTTCTGTCTCAGAAAGCTTATCTGATAACGAATAGATGACCGGGAGAAATAATACACCTGACAGGATTATTAAAATTATAAAAGCAACAATCAGTCTTTTTTTTCTACGGTTTTTGAACATAAGAAATTTGTTTGACGGCAAAGGTATTAAAAAGTGACTAAAGTGAACTTAAGTCGGAAGTCCGGAGTCAGGAGTTCGAAGTCATGCGTGAAAAATTGGTAAAAGGCAGTTGGCAAAAGCACTGAGAACTGATTTTCCAATAGTATGCAATTCTCCTTTAACTGTAGATATGAATGTATAAAAAATGAGTCAAGTGTCATTTTATTTCTAAAAACGGACCTTTATGGATAAATACCTGAGCTTTGTCAAAAAGAAAAGGTTTTTAATAACAGAATATCTAAATTAGTGGAAATTATTTTAAAATAAGTTTGCGACTCATTTGTAATCTTATTTTTTTGAAATTAAGGGGAAAACATAAATGATTAAAATATTAAAGCTTTTTAAGGCACATAATTTGAAAAGGATTGTTTTCTTATTTAATCTGTCAGTTATTGTATTTATAAGTTATTCACCAAAAATATATTCACAGGGTGTAAATCCGGTTGATTTAGAAACAGCTAAGGCGGTAGCAATGAATTATTGCTTAAAAACTGACAATAAATACGCTGATGTTCATGAAAATGAAATATCGCTTTCGTTGGCAGAGACCAGAACAACCGGTAAAAGTGTACTTTATTATGTTTTTAATATTAACAAGGAAGATGGTTTTATTATTATTTCTGCAGATATTAACACTCCACCGGTGCTTTGCTATGTGCCTCAGGGAACATACATCATTTATCCCGAAAAGAGGCCGCCTGCCTTTAATGACTGGCTTGAAGTTTTTGCAAACCAGATAGATTATTCGGTAAAAAATCCGGTAAAGAGCCTTAAGAACCAGAACCTGTGGAATGCCCTGACTTCAAAGGGTTCCCTGGACCTGGAACAGATGGCCTTGACGCTGACCTCAAAGTGGGATCAGGACTCTACCTATAATGGATATTCTCCTGCTAATGGCAACGGTACCGATCATCCTGACAGTGGTCCGAGATTCGATAGCCGTACGCCAACCGGTTGTGTAGCCACTGCTATGGGACAAATAATGTATTACTACCAGTGGCCTTTAATCGGAGAAGGTTCTCATTCTTATTTTGATCCTGTAAATGATATATATAATGAAAACTCTCAATGCTCCGCTGATGATCCAAGTTACGGTGAACAGAGTTTTATGGACCAAGACTATAACTGGTCTCTTATGGAAGACCAGCCGGATACAACCAACGATGAGATATCCAGGCTACTGTATAACTGTGCAGTAAGCGTTGATATGGATTTTGCATATTGTGTGAGCTGGACCAACACATATAAGGCGGAATATGCATTCAAAACGTATTTTAACTACGATCCTTCCGCTAAGTATATTTTAAGATCTGACTCTCTTGATAAATGGGATTCCATAATAATAGATCAGATAAGGAAGGAAAGACCGGTTCAGTACAGGGGGCAATCTCTGTCAGGATCTATGGGACATTCCTGGATATGTTACGGTTATAAGATAGTAACAGGATCAACTCAGTTTCTCTTTAACTTCGGATGGGGAGGCTTGGCAGACGGATATTTTACTCTCGACCAGCTCAACAATGTCGGAGGATATGATTTTGCATCTAATAACGGTGCGATAATCAACATCTTTCCCTTATCCCAACCTGATCTGACCATTTTCACAGCTTCTTTGGAGACCACATTGCAAACATTAGTTCCGTTTTCGATTGATTTCAATGTTGAAAATAACGGAAGCTGGGATGCAGTTGCTTCAACTGCAAAATGTTATCTGTCAGTTAATGATACACTGGATAAAAATGATATTTACCTTGGATCATTATCTGTTCCTGCAATAACCGCCGGTGGTAATTCAGATATTTCCGGCAATTTGGTTATTGGTGATGGATCGGCCGGGGACTATTATATTCTTATTGAGGCCGATACATATCACCAGGTGCATGAGTCTGATGAAACAGACAATGTTAAGGCAATCCTGATTGATCTGATACAGTCTCCGGCCAATTACGGTGATTACCGGTCTGTGGCCAGCGGCTCCTGGTCCAGTTTGAGTACCTGGCAGTATTATAACGGTTCCGATTGGGTACCTGCTATGATATACCCTACTGCCTCCGATGGAACAATTACAGTAAGGTCCTCTCATGAGGTAACCGTTTCAGATGATATTTCGGTGGACCAGGTTATCATTGCTACCGGCAGTCAGGTTAATGTTTCATCAGGATATTCTTTAACCATAGATGATGATGGGACTGATGATATTGACTTTAAAGTCTACGGTACTGTCGTGAATTCCGGTACGATTACCCCTATAGGTAAGTTGGCATTTAACAGCGGCTCAACCTATCAGCATGCCGAGGATGGGGGAACGATACCTGTTGCTACCTGGGATGTTGCTTCAAATTGTAATATTACTGGCATTACAGAAACAGCGCCAAATATACCTTCTTCCACACAACCTTTCGGGAATTTTACCTGGAACTGTGCTTCGCAAGGTGAATCTTACATAGATCTGACAGGTCAGCTTACCTCTATCTCTGGCGATTTTAATATTGAATCAACAAATAATAACTATCTCATGTTAGGTTTTGATAACACCAATACCAGCGACCTTACAGTTGATGGGAACTTTTACCAAACTGCCGGATATTTCGGCATCGCCGGCATAGATGTTGCAAGGAAGATGACTGTTGAAGGAGATTTCTTTTTTCTTGGCGATGATTTTTTTATATCTACTAATTTGGCGAATGGTACCTTAGATATAGGTGGTAATTTTACTAATACGGGTTCATTTTATTTTATATGGACGGTTACACCATCACCACTTGCAACACTTAATGTTGCAAAAAACTTTTCTCATATTTCCGGTACAATTACAGCATCCTCGGAAGGAAGCGGGAACATTGTCTTTGACGGCACAGGCACCCAAACTTACACATCGGGTGGTACTCTGGAAAATACAATTAACTTTACTGTTAACAGTGGTTCGTATCTTCAGATGGGAACAGCAGCAGATCCTGCTGTTATCAGCGGAAGTGACGGATCATTTACGCTTTCTTCTGGCTCAACCCTGGGTATTACCTCATCTGCAGGAATAACTTCTTCTGATGCAAACGGAAACATTCAGGTAACCGGAACAAGAGCTTATAATGCCGGAGCCAACTATATTTACAACGGATCCGGTGCACAGGTAAGCGGCAGCGGCCTGCCGGAAACAGTAAATTCACTTTCGGTTGAAGGTACTTCCAACCTTAGCCTTACAACAGCCTCTCCATTGACAGTAACTAATAATCTTACAATTGGTACCGGGGCAAACCTGAATATTGGTGCAGATCAGCAGGTCACAACAGAAGACTTTACCAATACGGGAACTATGATTATTGAGTCAACTGATTTAAACAGCAATGGATCTTTCATAGCAACCGGAACTTTAACACAGAGCGGAGGGTTAGTTACCTACAACCGCCAGATGCGTGTAAAGGCGAATAGTGGAGATTTACATTTCTTCTCTTCCCCTGTAGGCGACCTTGATGTATCGGGCTTTAAATCAGCAAACAGCAACGTATCTCAGATCTGGGCATGGCAGGAAACAGATGCTACCTGGCCCGTAATTAATTCAGGTAATTTTGTCAATGGCAAAGGTTATAACCTCGCTCAGACAACCGAAAGTAATGGTTTGATTACTTTTACCGGTTTGGTTGTTAATTCCGCCAGCATCACTGCTACCTCACCTTATAAAGAGGGTTACACGGACAGAAGCACTCCGGAAGCATATGGTGTTGGTAATGAAGGAGCCGATATCTGGGCCCCTGACAGAAGCTGGACAGATTATGGCGCCGGCGGATGGAACCTTCTTGGCAATCCGTTTACTTCAGCCATGGATGCCGCAGCATTTATCAGTACCAATACCCTCAGCTTCGATCCAAGTTATCAGGCATTATATATTTTTGATGGAACAACCGGCCAGTACCAATATGCTGCAGCCGAGATACCTGGACCAATCTATCAGGAAACTGGCTTTTTTAGTGATAATGTACAAGCAGGACAGGGATTTTTTGTACTTGCTCTTTACGACGGCATAGGATTCGATTTTGCCTCTGATATGCAGGTACATAATACCACTGTTTCGATGACAAAATCGGGCGGCGAGACAGAAAATCCATGGCCGGGACTTCAGCTGAAAGTGCAATATGGTGACAATGAAGGTTTTACCACCATAGTATATAACGAAAAAATGACAGCCGGTCTTGATCCGGGTTATGATGTTGGCCAGTACAGTGCGGGTTCTGAAGTGGAAATCTACACATCGCTGGTATCAGGGAGCAACGGAGTGAACTTTACCCGCCAGGCTCTGCCAGAGAGGGGATGCGAGAAGAACATTGTTCCGGTTGGCATTGACTCGGAGAAAGGAGGAGAGGTTACCTTCTCAGCCTATACAGTTCCGGTTGGGAATAGCAAATTCTATCTGGAGGATCGTAAGACGGGTACCTTTACCGACCTGAGCACCGATACCTACACGGTTACCCTTCCTGAGAAAACCTGTGGTAACGGCAGATTTTTCCTGCATGTTTCCGGAAAGAGACTCCCGGACACCCATAAAAAGACAGAGAATCCAGGCCAGCTTGATGTGCAGGTATGGATATCGTTTAACCAGGTGATAATTGAAGGAGCCGTCAGTAGCAAAGCCACCGCTGAGATGTACAATATCCAGGGACGTAAGATCTTCGGAACCAGGCTTAGCGAAGGAACATATAATACATTCCCGATGCCAGGGGCAGATAAGGGTGTTTATATTGTAAAAGTGATCGACGGAGCGAAGGTGTTTATGAGGAAGGTGGTGGTTCTTTAGAAAAGAGCGATAGAGAGAGGCATTACACATTGCTCTATACTTCAAAAAGTCTATTATATTTACACTCACGATATTGAAAAACTTTAAACCCTGTACCTTGAATAAGAGATTTTTGTTTGAGATGCTCTATTCAAAATAATTATCTATCTTAGCTTTATTAACCTCAACACTCAGACACATGAACCGTACATTACTGCTTATTTCAATAATCCTGCTGGGCGCTTCCTCCTCTTCAGCCCAGGAAATGGTCACTCCCAACAAACCGAAACCATTATTCAACGCGGAGTCCGGATATATAACAATTAACGAATTGACAGGAGGATTCGGCCTTGGAATTGTGGATGCACCATTAGCAAAACATTTCTTCGGCTTTACTACAATCCACGGTTACCAGATAAACGAGAGTTTTGTTGTTGCCGGAGGGACAGGATTTTCAGCTTATAACGGAGGGAGTCTTATTCCCCTGTTCATGGACTTCCGTTACAGATTCCTGATCAGCACCTTTACTCCATATATTGTTGGCGATGGAGGAATACTTTTTAACCCCTCCGGAGGAACCAAATTATTTATTAATCCGGCCGCCGGAGTCAGGTACACTATCAACAGGAAGATCGCGCTTAACTTTAGTACAGGTTTATTTGTCCAAAAGGGTGTTGGGGTAAGGGATTCCTACATCAACTTCAAACTGGGAGTAACCTTTAAACCACACTAGTACACTTTGCTTTGTCCTGCCGTACACTTAAAGACCTTATGACACCAGGGCTGCATGACCATACAACCGAATCAACACAAACCCTCAAATCCATGCATATTGAAACGCTTTATCCTGTTTCTTATAATATCAGCAAGTGCATCTGGTGCCGTTTATGCACAGAATTTAGTTATTCCTAACAGACCTTATACATTCCTGAGATCTTCCCCCGGATATATAACAATAAATGAACTTACTGGCGGCATAGGACTTAAACAGGTAAGTGCACCATTTTCAAAATCTTTTTTTGGATTTAATACAATCCACAGCTACCAGATAAACAGAAACTTTGTTATAGGAGCAGGAGCAGGAATCTCAATCTATAATGACGAAGCAATGATCCCTCTTTTCATAGATTTCCGGTTCAATTTTTATATACACTCCTTAACTCCGTATTTTTCAGGCGATGGCGGATTGCTCTTTAGCCTGTCGGGCAACGAAAAGCTCTTTATTAACCCGGGAGCCGGAATAAGATACGCCCTTAGTAGAAATATCTGTATTTCTCTGGGGACAGGGGTGTTAGTGCAGGTTGCCGAAACACTGAATTCATTTGTCGACTTCAAGATCGGTTTGTTATATAAATACAATAGAGGGAAGAGGTTTCAGAGTTTCAAGGATTTAGATTATCAATGCAGGTAATGTTCTTTTATGACTATCTGCAATGAGTACTATTGTTTTTATTTAAAGAGATCACACATACTATTAACAGTCTCTCAACAGATGGTCACTATAATTTCTTTGGTAACTTTGCAGCAGAACTCATCCATGTAATTTTGAGCATACTTTTTTGAGATCATGTGGTGTACTTCATGCAAAGTTCCCGGATAACATTAATCCGGAACAAAAAACCCAATAATCCTCAACACGAAACGATTAACATTTTACCCTTTCCATATGAAAAAATCTTTGAAAAAACTTATCATCTTACTGGCTGTTGCCACAATGGTGTCGTGTATTCCCGGCAAGAAAGTAGCCTACCTGCAGTATAAGAACGAGTACAAAGAGCCTGAAACAATAGTAAAAGACTCCCTGATTCGTAAATACAACTCCGGTGATTTTGCCTACAGGCTGAGGCCCGGCGATCTGCTCGACATTAAGATTTCGACCATGACACCTTTAATTTATAATCCTTTTGCCGATGCCGATCGTAACCTTATAGCCGGACAACAAATGTTACAGACACAGGACGTATTAAGGCAGCTTCAGCCCACCGGGTACTACGTTGAACCGGATGGAGTACTTAATATGCCCATCCTGGGAAAACTGAAGATAGAGGGATATACGATCAACCAGGCTGAAGATACTCTTGAGGTATATGTTGCAAAATACCTCGATAAGCCCGTTGTCAGGCTGAAGCTTCAGAACTACAAGTTTACCATCCTTGGCGAGGTGAAAGAAGATGCAACAATAACCTCCGGTGACAATAACCTTACACTGCTTCAGGCAGTGGGTATGGCAGGAGGGGTTTCGGAATTCGCTGACCTTTCCAGAGTGAAGGTGCTGAGGCATTTTGACGCAGAGACATATGTTTTCTATGTCAATCTGCTAAGCGAGGAGTTTTTATCAAGTCCTTTTTATTTCGTTCAGCCGGGAGATGTTATAGTCGTAACGCCGTTAAAGCAACGCTCCTATCTCAAGTATTTGTCCCCGAACCTCAGTGTACTCACAGCATCAGTATCGTTACTAATAGGGATTGTTACGCTTTTCAGGATATGGTGAAAATTCAATGATTCAATGATTCAATGATTCAATGATTCAATGATTCAATGATTCAATGATTCAATGATTGAGATGTTTATAATTTTTGAATTAAAAGGTAATTTTGAAAATCGAACGCTTTGAAGATCTGGAAATTTGGAAACTTGCAAGGAAACTTTACAAGTTTGTTTTTGAAATTACTTCTGAGGCTCCGTTTGTAAATGATTATAAGCTCAGAGATCAGATCAGATCTTCATCCGGTTCCGTTTCTGATAATATTGCAGAAGGATTTGAACGTGGTGGGAATAAGGAGTTTATTCAATTTCTTTATGTAGCAAAAGGATCATGTGGTGAAACAAGAAATCAATCATATCGTGCTTTTGACAGCAGGTATATTTCCCAGGAAGTCCTGGATGAATTGCTGAAAAGGACCATTGAATTAGGTCAGCAAATCAGCAACTTCATAAAATACTTACGAAGCAGTACTTATAAAGGAGAAAAATTCATGAATTTTTGAATCTTTAAATTTTTGAATCTTTAAATTAATAATCATAAATACATAATATGAACACTCCAATCCCTATCCACTCCGGACCCCGCGCAACACGCCCTCAGGATGCTGATATTGATATCAGCAAATATCTGATCCTGTTTTTAGAGAACTGGTACTGGTTTGCCCTGGCAGTATTTTTATCCGTTTCAGCTGCCTGGTTTATAAATAAAAAAGCTATTAAAATCTACCAGGTTGAGGCGACACTGATTGTTGAAGATGAATCCAAAAATCCTTTTAGCTCATCAATGTTCGGCGGAAGTAGTCAGATGTCAGGTTATAGTAATTACACGAACTGGTACAATTTTCAGAACCAGATACTTATAATTGAATCGGGGAGCCTTGTTTCAAAAACTTTACACGAACTTAATTTTGAAGTTTCATATTTTATCGATGAGGTCTGGAGGCCAAGGGAGATATGGGACGAAGCACCTTTTATCATTATTGCGGATAAAAGCAAGCCCCAGCCGATGGGTATCAAATTTAAAGTAACTATCAGAACAGATGGCACTCTGAAGATTGAAAGCCTGAAAAATGGCGAAAAGATTGAAATTTATAACTACTCAACTGAGAAGACATCCGGTGAGGTTAAGAATTTCAATCTCGAGAGGGAGATAAAATATGGTGAATTGATTGAAGGTAACGGTTATTCTTTTACTCTAATTCCCCGCGAAGACTTATCAACGAACGGTAAGCCAACAGCAGGCAACTATCTGTTCAGCTTTAGCAGTTATGAATCTCTTTTGAGAACGTGGAGCAGCGTGCTGCAACTCTCATCTGTCGATAAAGATGCATCAATGGTAAAACTTTCTGCAAAAACTGAATGTCCTGCGAAAGCTCAGCTTTTTATTAATATGCATCTGAAAATGTACCGGCAGCGCACTCTTGACAAAAAGAACCAGTTTGCTACCAATACC